>Ga0268262_10004922_pt1 | contig 13486 bp, 9 predicted proteins | sample TergutNc150P3_FD_190354 | JGI IMG/M metagenome (GOLD analysis project Ga0268262, IMG submission 190354) | Nasutitermes corniger P3 segment gut microbial community from laboratory colony in Florida, USA - Nc150 P3 (SPAdes) (version 2) | ecosystem: Host-associated > Arthropoda: Insects > Digestive... | reverse complement strand
TTTCCTCCACTTTCGGAAGAGGCCGGCAAAACCCTTGCTGGGATTCCCGCTCTTGTCGAAAAAACCTTTCCCATACCGGCGCGTTTTCGTTCTGCCTTACCCGCTGATGTTGCGGAGCTTTTCAGCCTCCTCACTTACCAGCGGACTGAACGCGGCGCGTCTTACCTGGGCAGACCAGCCCTTCTCTCGGCTTATCTTCGCTATTATATGCCCTGGAATATCTACCGCCTTTGCCGCCTTCTCGCTGCCCAGCCCATCAAGTTAAAAAGCAACGACGCTGTAAACGATTTGGGGGCGGGCCCACTCACCCTGGCGGCATCTTTATGGATAAGCCGTCCTGATCTTAGGGAGATTCCCCTGGAATTCCGCTGCCTGGATAAAACCGCCGCGGTACTCGACGCCGGGAAAAAGTTCTTCGCCGCTCTCACCTACGGTTCCGGCTGTCCCTGGACGGTGAGAACCATTCGCGGGGAAATCCGCGGCTATGGCAGGCAGTACGGCAAGGCGCTATCTGTGGAAATCAGGGGAAAGCCGGCGGCCTTAAGCGCGGCGGTAAACGTCTACAACGAGCTTTTCTGGGATCTTTCTCCGATGGATAAAGAAGGCCTGGAACGCTTTGCCCAAAGCCAAGCCCGGCTGCTCTCGTCTTTAACGGAAAGCTCCGGTTCTGTTTTGGTTGTAGAGCCGGGCATTCCCCGTTCGGGGGAGTTTATCTCCCTTCTTCGTTTTTCCCTTATAAAAGAAAAGCTGACTTTTCTTTCGCCCTGTCCTCACTGCGGGCCTTGCCCCCTTCCCGGCAGCAGGCCGGCTTCCGGCCGCTTGCAGCCTAAAGCCAAGTGGTGCCATTTCGCGCTAAACACCGAAGACGCTCCGGAAGAACTGCACAGGCTTTCGGCGGCTTTAAAGCTACCAAAGGAAAGGGCGGCGTTGAGCTTTATCCTTGTTGGAAAGGCCGCTACGCAGAACCCTGTAAAGTACGCAGGGCGCGCAGAGCAGGCAAAAGTCCGCGTCATCTCTGATAGTTTTCCCGTTTCAGCAGATTCGCCGGGCGCAAAAGGTTATGAAAACAAAACCTGGGGACGCTACGGTTGCAGCGAACGCGGTCTGGTATTGGTGACCGGAAGCAGGAGAGCCCTGGAATCATCAACGCCGGGAACGCTTGAAGATCTTGTCTTGGAAGATGGAATGATTGATGCCAAAAGCGGCGCTTGGATCGGGAAGCTCTAAAACCAGCGATGCATTTTAAAATAAACCAGCATTACAATTCCAATAAATCCCATGATGCCCAAAACAATGAAGTACGATAGCTCATATCTTAGCTCAGGCATAAAATCAAAGTTCATGCCATAGATTCCCGCGATAAAAGTCAAAGGAATAAAAATTGTGGAAATAACAGTCAATACCTTCATTACATTGTTCGTCTGATAAGAGATAACGGACAAATTTACTTCCATAATATTTGACAGCCACTCACGGTAATTTTCAACGGTTATTAGCGCGTGGTTTATGTGTTCACTCAAGTCTTGCACGAAAGGCTTTAGTTTTTCTGTCTGAAAAAAATTCTCCTGGCGGGTAATCTTGTTCAAACAATCCCTTAAAGGCGAAATAGCCCGCTTTATCTGTAAAAGATACTTTTTGGTATCCTGTATTTCATCGATAAATGTTTCATCGTTTGTTTTCGCCGAGCGATCCTCGAAATCTTCAATGTCTTCTTCCAGATGGTTTATTGTAAGGAAATATTCGTCAACAATAGCATCTATAATTACATAGGTAAGATAATCTGTTCCTGATTTACGAATTTCCCCGATGTTTTCCAGAATCTTTTTTCTGAGATCATTAAATGAATCACCGGGCATTTCCTGAAAAGTTATTAAAGTATTTTTCATTATAATAATACTAACCTGATCAATTAAAAACTCTTCTATTTTTTCCGGCAGGTTTTTTTTCTTTCTAAAAAAAGAACCACGGCTACCTTCGTTAGAGTGCTGGAATCTTTTTTCCCGTTGTATTGTTTTAACTGACAAATACCTGTAGTTTTCAAATACTTCGATTTTGGGCTGTAGTTTTGTATGTAGAATATCCTCTACGGTTAGCGGGTGAAGGTTAAAATAATCTCCAAACTGCTTGATGGAATCAATTTCGTCTATCCCGGTTACATTTATCCACGATATTTTTGAATCATCATGGTACTGCGCCAATTCATTGACGCCGGACAAATGGTTTAACCGCGCTGAGTTTGAATCATAGATAAGTATTGATAAATCCATTTTTTAAATAACCTCATAATATTTTATCCATGATTGGGCTTGTTCGGCAAGGCTAAAGGAGTTTAACGGGCTCCTATGCGCCTTCTCGACAAACAGGAACTATTCTGCTTTATAATGGGGTAATGAAGCGTGTTTTAATTTCCCTGATGATAATGCTCTGCTTTTTTTCATGCTCCAAAAAGGGCGCGGGGGGAAATAACGCGGTTCCGGTTACAGAAAGCCTGGAGGAGGATTTGCCTGACCTTGCGGAGGCAATTGCCAATTTTTACACGGCAGGTTCCCAGTCGGCGGCTGAGGTTGATCCTGACAGGGGGGCTTATGTGGAAGATTACTGGCGCTTGATCTTTGGCGAAGCGGGAATCCCCGACAGGCTAGCGAGAAATGTCGCTGCCTCGGCCCTTGAAAGCCCTGCCTTTGTAATGGAACTCCTTGTGATCTTGCAGCAGGATCCGTTTACATATTACCTGGTAGACAAGCGGCACCCCCTGCCAGATGGCTACGAACCGGACGATTTGGTCACCCTGCAGGCTGGGCCTTACCGCCTTGACCAGAGCGGAATTAGGCTGCGAAAAATCGCCGTGGACGCTTTGCAGGAAATGGCCGCTGCCGCTGCCAGAGACGGGATAACGTTTGCAATAGGCTCCGCTTACCGATCTGCGGCTTATCAGGCCCAGGTTTACGAGCGGGCGGTGAAGGCGGGCGGCAAAGAAACCGCTGACCGCGAATCCGCCCAAAGCGGTAAAAGCCAACACCAGCTTGGGCTGACTGTGGACTTCTCCCCGATTGACGACGCTTTCGCCGCGACTCCCGCCCGCAAGTGGCTTCTGGAAAATGCAAGCCGCTTCGGCTGGTCGCTTTCCTTCCCCGACGGCTACGAGGAAATAACCGGCTACCGCTGGGAAAGCTGGCATTACCGTTTCGTGGGCAAGGATCTTACAGCATTCATCGACAAGTATTTTGACGGTATCCAGCAATACGCCCTTCAATTCATTCATGCCTGGCAGGGGCAGGCGGAATAATCGTACACATCGGCAATCGCCATGATACATCTCAAAATAGGTATTTCTATGTGTTTGATAAGACCAATTCCTCAACGGTTTTTACGGCATCGTCGAACTCGGCCATTAATACCTGATCGGATATTTTTTTTATAACTTCCTTGACCTTTGAATTTGCCGTTTGCTGGTTCAGTACATTCTGGATGCGTTTGATTTCATAGATCTTCTGGGATTTAAGGGATTCGGCCAGCTCGCGGAAAAGCCGGATAGTAGCAATGTCAATTTCCTGGTTTTTATCCGCCGGAAGGCCCTGTCCACCGTTTCCCTCCGTGGCAGTTTGCAGGGCAACACCGATGTTTTTTACCAGCGCCGTCAGGTGTTCCAGAAAATCGCTCAGGTGTTTCCGGATAAAGGCCAAATCCCCAGCCCTGCCTGCGGCTTCAAGCTTCTCGGCTCTGGCCGATACTTCCGCGGCCCCGATGGAAGCGGTTGAGCTTTTGAGAGAATGTACCTGGGTGATAAACATGGGCAGGGTATCCGGTTCCGGAGGCGTTTGAAATAACGGCAGCCTTTCTTCCACATTTTTGCTTAATGTGGCCAACACGGCCCGATAGCCCGTCTCCGTACCACCGGTCATAGCAATGCCTTTTTTTACATCCACACCGGGGATAACCGGAAATGAGGAATTGGTATCTTTGCTCATTACTGTCGCCAACTTTGTTGGCGCTTGCTCATTGCTCTTTGCTTTTTTGTCCCGTACCCATTTATTCAGAGCTTCATCAAGCTGAACAATATCAATGGGTTTTGGGATAAACCCGTTAAATCCTTTGGACAAAAACATCTCAGTACTTCCCACCAGGGCATTGGCGGTAAGGGCGATAATGGGGACATTTCTTCCGTATTCGCTGTCTGACTCCTGTCGAATAATTCTGACCGCTTCGATACCGTCCATCTCAGGCATCATATGATCCATGAAAATAAGATCATACATGGGGTTTTCTGCTTCAATCAACTCAATGGCTTTTTGGCCCGACTCGACTGTATCCACCTGAAGCCCGTAGGGTTCAAGGAGCCCTCGCGCTATCTGAAGATTCACCGGCAGGTCGTCCACTACCAGTACCTTGCCGTAAGGCATCCAGGAGCGGTCAATGTCTTCTCCTTTCCTTTCTGCCGTATAATTGAAGCTCTTTAGTTTTCCGGCAGTTTCTTCTCCGATGGGCTTGTAATCAACAATACCCTGTATAATCTCCACCGCAAAAACAGAGCCTTTGCCGTATTCGCTTTCAACAGAAATGCTGCCGCCCATCATCTCCACAAGTTTTTTGGTAATTTCAAGGCCCAGTCCCGTCCCTTCAATTTTCCGGTTCGCCCTTGTGTCAAACTGGGTGTAGCCGGAAAAAAGTTTCGATATATCTTCTTTGCGTATGCCTATACCGGTATCCCGCACACCAAAACGGAGCAGCGCTTCATTTTCCCGCCCGGAAAACCTCTCCCATGCGACAGTCATGGTAACGCTTCCTTCCTTGGTATATTTAATCGCGTTTGAAAGAAGGTTGTTAAGTACCTCTTTAATCCGCAGTTCATCCCCCACGAGCATCAGGGGAAAATCCCCGCTTATTTCCAGGGCAAAGACAATCGGCTTTGAGGCGATACGTACCCTGTTTAGCATAACAGTGTCGCTCAATAGTGACGCAGTTTCATATTCAACCGGAATAAGTTCAAAGTTTTTTGCTTCTATTTTTGAAATGTCCAGAATGTCGTTGATGATTCCCAGAAGCGATGAGCCCGATTGGTAAATCTGTACAATGTTTTCTCTGCTGGACTCAGGCAAATTTTTGCGCAGTTCAATCTCCGACAGGCCGATCACCGCGTTCAAAGGTGTTCTGATCTCATGACTCATCGTGGCAAGGAACTGGCTTTTGGCCCGGTTTGCCTGGATGGCTATTTCGGTTTGCTTTTCCAATTCTAACGTGCGCTCATGAACCGCTATTTCCAGCATAGTGTTGGATTTCTCCAGCTGTTTATACATTCCGCTGAACCGCTGCGACAAGGTAAAGACCATCCCGACGTAAACCACAAATACACTGTACGGGAAAAGAGAGATGGAATCGCCGAAAAATAAAATGTACAAAATATCAAAAAGCCCGCATAAGTAGCATATCACCATGCCGGCCAGAATGTTGCCAATCGGCAGGGACTGGGCTTCGCCGGTATCGCTTCCCAAAAATTTTCCCTTTTGCCTGTTCCAAAGATGGAAATATATAACTTCGTTAACGAGAAGGTAAGTGACATAAATCATGGTAATTACATCCCATACCCTTATGACTTCTTCACCGTATTGGGCGCAAAATAATATTTGGGTCAGGCAAAGTAAAATGCTGCACGCCAGATAGCCCTGGCTTATCCTTGTAGTTTTCCCTCTCCCCAAAGCTTCGAAAAACATGCCGAATAACGGAATTGACAGCATCATGGAACCGTATTCCATGCGTACGGAAATATCAGAATTGGGAATCAGCGAATTAATTACCCACAGTATGCTGATACTATAAATACAAAGAAGGATCGAGAAAATGCCAAAGTAGAGGTTGAACATCTCAGTCCTTTTTCTAACAGACAAGAACAGCATCAGATGATAGATGCCGGTAAAAGCGAAGAAACCACACAAAAATATACGCAGGAAATCATTCCGCTCCCCCTCAATGATCCTGTAGTCTTCCATATACATGGGCGCCGAAGAATAATACGGTCCCGTACCCCGGTAGGTGGGATCCCCCAGGATCCGCAGGGCAAGGATGTTGGTTCCAGGGCTGACAAGGGCGCCATCCAACGGAAAAGAAACATCTCTCAACGTTCGGCGTTCCCTGATTCGGCCTGTTTCATCCAGGTGCATTTCCGAAAGGATTAATTTTCCGTTAAAATAGACTTCCCAATTCTCACCTATGCCGGAAAAGAAAAATCCCGGGACTACTGAAATATTTCCATCAAGAAACGCCATGGCCGCATTGTCCATTTCCAGCAGGAAAATAATGGTAAATTCTTCCGCTATCTTTCCCCAGGGCGAAAGGTAGCTGCGTTTTGGGATATCCAGCCCGGAATCATTGATACGCCGTGATAGATCCTTAAAGCGTTTCCATTCTCCGGCATCATCCGGAATCTTCAGCAAATCGGCAGGATCAAAGCCCTTTCTGGCAAAAGAAGGACATTCCCTCAGGTTGGTGTATAGAGGGCTATTCACGCCGTGCTTGACTTTATTTTGTTCATTCCACGCGTAAAACACCACAATAAGCATTGCTGCTGTGTAAAAAATAGGGATAAGGTATTTGGATAAGCGTGTTTTGTCTATCTTTACCATAGCTTATAATACCATAGCTCATAAGCTTCTTGATACTTGCCAATAGTGAATTTCATATAACAATGAAAAAAGAACTTGAGGAGCAGCAGATATGGTTGGCTGTTTAAAAAAACAGGTGGAACCAACAGAACCAAGAGGCCGAAAGGTGACTGACAGTTCTTTCTTCCAGTTTCTGTAGGAAACCGGGGGTTTACAATTCACCCTCGGCAAGCGCGCAGATAGCTTTTGCCCAATTAATGTATGGCAACTTTGCAAGGTCTGCAATGGTTTTAACCTTAAAAGCCTCTTTTAGCAGCTTGGCGTCTCCTGCGCTGATACCTGCAATCGCGTCAACAGGCGCGGCGGTAAGCTCTTTGAGCGTAAGTTTCTCGTATTTTTTGTCTATAAACTTGTTGATGTTCATTTGAAACCTCCTGTTTTTTCCTAGCTCCACAGCGAGTCGGGGTAGATCCCCTGATTTGTAAGTTCCGCCAGGCGCTTGATTGCCATATCCTTGTCTTCCTTGTAAGTGACGCCGAACCACTGCGAATCCGCGTTAAGAACGCGCATTTTTAGGTAACCATTTCTGATAAAACAGTCCGATGCTTTAGGAAGGTAACATTCGCTTTTAATTTCCCCGCCGGAAGCGGCAATAAATTCGTCAAAGTATTGCCTGAACCTTGGGAGTATGCTGTCAGGATAGGCCAGAAAGTTCATGGAGACCGGAGTATCAGAATAGAGTACCTGTTTTGCGCCGTCAGCACCTGTGTTAAAAATTACGCCTTCTTTTTTTTCAATAGCGGTTAGCTCGTCAATAGAAACGATGTAACCATTTGATATTTTGCAGACCCCTCTGGCAACGGTCCCTGTCTTGCTTAAAGTGGGTTCCAGCATATATGGCACAATTGCGCCTTCTTTATTCCCGTTCTCCGCAAGGAATTTGCCCATTGCCGCGAAGGCTTCCCTTCCGTAAAAGTCATCGGCGTTGATTACCGCAAAGGGAGAATCGATTTTGTCCGCGGCGCACAGCAGGGCATGGGCTGTTCCCCAGGGCTTGCTCCTGCCGATCTTTTTTGCGTTCTCAAAAATCTCAGGCGGGATAAGGCTGTCCAGCTCCTGGTAGGCAAGTTCATATTTTACCTTTCCTTCCATGCGGGCAAGCACGGCCTCGCTGAAATCTTTTTCCAGATCCTTTCTGATGATAAACACCACTCTGTCAAAACCGCCCCGCAATGCATCATACACCGAATAATCCAGCAGTACTTCGCCGTTCTTGCCGAATTTTTCCATCTGCTTAACGCCGCCGTAGCGGCTTCCTATACCGGCTGCCAAGACAACCAAAATTGGTTTTTTCATATTACACATTATAATGAGATCACAGGTCAGGGTATAGTTGAGAAAATCCATCTTTGAATTGATCTTAAAAGATCTCACACGGAGACACGGAGATCACAAAGAAACTATGATTTCAATTATCGGGAAAAGTGGTAATCTGGCCTGACGGGGCCAGTGAGCCGGTGGGAGGCTGTTTCGTGACGTGAGGAAGGCAGAGCGATCTGAGGAACCCTTGACAGAAAACATAGGAGGAGAACACGGGGTAAGTCCAAATTTTTATTTTCCTTTGTGAGCTTTGTGAGAGGTTTCATTTTAAAATTGCCTGCTGTTTTTTAACTTTTCCTCGAAGCGCTCAAGGGCTTTTCCAGAAAGGCTGCTATGCGCTGTATTATCGTCCGGGAAAAACCGTCTCCGCAGTTCTGCCATCTCTTCGCCGGAAAAGCGTACACCGTCGAGTATATGTTTCTTAAACGACTCGCAGCATCTGGGGGATACCTTTTTGGCGATCTCAAAAAGGACTTCCGCGTAAAGGCGGATTTCTTTCTGGGCATGGGCGTCCAGGCGGAGTTTCAGAAAATTAAAAAGGTTGTGAAGGTCAATCTGCCAATACCACTCCGTATAGAGCGAAAGGGGCAGGTTGATTCGGGCCAGCTCTCTGGCAATTCCTTCGTTAACAAGGGAGCTGTAGGCGGCATAGGCGGACTTTTGCCCCTCGGCAAGCACAGAGCGGATTTTCTCCGCCAGAGCGGGATCAAGGACTTCAGCGGAGCGGCCCTGCTTGTTGTCAGTGCTTTGCAAAGCTAAATCTTCCGCCTTTGGGATATAAAAATCATCTTTCAGTATCGAATACCGGCCGGAGATTTCATTAAGCCTTGCGGTTCTATGCCGCACCCATTGGCGGGCTACAAAAATTGGGAGCTTTACATGAAAGGTAAGCACTACCTGCTCAAAGGGGCTGGTGTGGGAATTGCGAAGCAGGTAATCAATCAGCGCGGCATCCTCGCGGTAGGACTTTGTGCCTTCGCCGTAGGAAACCCTGGCGGACTGTACCACCCTTTCATCTCCGCCCAAATAGTCAACCAGCCGGACAAAACCTTTGTCCAAAACGGGGAATTCCTTGTCTAAAATTTTTTCGGCTTCCGCAACAATACAATGGCCCATTTTTTCTCCTGAATAACAATACTATGATATAAAGAAACCGGCAATGCGTACTTTAATTTCTCTAAAAAATATATATAATACGATTAAAGAGGGTTGATTTAAACTCTAAGAAAATGCAAAGGAGAGCATATGAAAAAAAGAACCTTAATTGCGGCGGTATTATTTATCGCGTTAGCTGGAATTTCTTTTGGTAGAGGAAGTTCAGAAACAGAAAGGGTAAGCTTACGCCTGGCCACCGGGGGAACCACCGGTACCTATTACGCCTTTGGTTCGGCGGTTGCCCAAATTCTGAGTGAAAAGACCGGTATAGGCATTACCGTTCAGTCTACCGGAGCTTCCAAGGCAAACATTGAGCTTATTGACGCGGGTGATGTGGAAATGGCGATTGTCCAGAATGACACGATGGACTACGCGTGGCGGGGACTGGAAAATTTCAACGGCCTGAAATACAACACCTTTTCCGCCATGGCAGCCGCCTATGCGGAGGTATGTCAGGTTGTAGCCAGCGCTTCTTCAGGCATCAGAACTGTTGCGGATCTTAAAGGCAAAAATGTGTCGGTTGGGGATGTGGGAAGCGGTACCGAAATTAACGCCCGGCATATACTGGATGCCTATGGCCTTACCTATAGCGACATCACAGTACAGAACCTTGGTGTCGGTCCATCCTCGGACGCCATGAGGGATAACAAAATCGACGCTTTCTTTTTCACCAGCGGCGCTCCAGCCCCGGCTATTACCGATTTGGCTACCAGCAAGGATATTGTACTTGTGGAAATTGATGACGCCCACGCCGCTCAGCTTAAAACTAAGTACCCGGCCTACACTCAGTATCCGATACCTGGCGCCACCTACAGAGGACAGAATGCTGCTGTAAAAACCGTTGCGGTAAAAGCGACTTTCATTGTTTCCTCCAAACTTTCCGAAAATACGGTTTACAACCTGACAAAGGCTTTATTTGAAAGCAAGGCCTTGATTGAAGCGGCCCACGTTAAGGGCAAGGAACTTTCCGTTGCCTATGCTGTTGATGGCATTCCTGTTCCCTTCCACCCGGGCGCCGAAAGATACCTGAAAGAAGTCGGGGCCCTCAAGTAAATAACCGGCTTAATGTTTATGAAGCTGCCATGGCGGTACGGTTTATTTTTGTTTACTATTCCGGTAATTGCCGCCGTGGTGCTTTTTTTTTCTTGCCAAAGCCGCCAGACCAAATATACTGGCCCGGTTCTGGAAATACGGGATGCCGGGTCCGGCAAGATTTACGGCAGGTGGCCGCTGGAAAAAAATGAAGAATTCGCAATTGAATTTATTCATTCGGTAAATCAAAGCCCTGTGCGTGAGTTTTTCAGGGCAGAAGACGGAATGATCCGGCAATTAGCTGTGCGCTTTTTTTCTTTTGGGGCCGGAATGCAAAGCGATTTGGAAGGAGGGTTAACCTTTAGCCGCGATGGAGACGCAATGGTCTTAAGCGGATACAAAACTTCCTTTAAAGAGCTCAACTACATCGTGGGAACTGTTTCGGATCATCTGCTTTTTATATACGATAAGACAAACATTGAAACAGTGAGCTTAAGGGATCTCTGCGGAAGAAATGCCCACATTACCATACGGATAAGATAAGGGAGAAGAAAATGGCCAATCAGGATGAAGCGCTGAGTCAAAAAGAAACGGATGAACTTCTCGCCAGGTTTGACCGGGAATCCAATGTGCGCCGTTTTTCCGGCGTCCGCTCTTACATCGTTACAGGGCTTTTAGTCTTGTTCGCCGCCTATACTTTTTGGGTAACCTTAATCGGGAACCTTCCCGAACAGGTAAGAAGATGCGTCTTTGTTGGAGCCCTTGTGTTTTTGGGCTATATGCTTTATCCGCTGCGCAAGAGCATGACAAAAAAGGAAAACCACATTGCCTGGTATGACATAGTTTTGGGCTGCCTTGGGGCCATTGCTTACTTTTATTATGTGGTCAATTTCCGTGCGATCGTTGACAGGGCAACCAGGTTAACGCCGACGGACATTACCATGGGCATCATTGGCATTATAATCCTGGCGGAGCTTTGCCGCCGGGTTGTGGGGCTTCCCATTCTGGTTGTCGCCGGAGGTTTTATCGCGTACGCCTTTTTGGGCGGTTATTCTTTGCGCCGAATAGTTCATCAGCTTTTTTACACAACCGAAGGTGTCATAGGCACTCCCATAGGAGTTTGTTCAACATTTATTGTCCTGTTTATATTTTTGGCGGCCTTTTTGGAAAAATCAGGAATCGCGAATTTTTTTATTGACCTGGCCAATTCGGTTGCGGGGTTTACCGCGGGCGGCCCTGCCAAAGTAGCGGTAATTGCCAGCGCCCTTTTCGGAATGATCTCAGGAAGCTCGGTAGCCAACACAGTGGGCTCAGGCAGCGTTACCATTCCGACCATGAAACGAACCGGCTACAAACCGGAGTTCGCCGCGGCGGTTGAAGCGTCGGCTTCCACCGGCGGACAAATCATGCCCCCCATAATGGGGGCCGCCGCCTTTCTTATGGCGGAATTGACCGGCACCCCATACGCTACAATTGCGGTGGCCGCCATACTGCCGGCGGTGCTTTACTTTACAGGGATCTTCCTTATGGTACATTTTGAAGCGAAGAAACTGGGCTTAAAAGGGCTTCCGAAAGAATCGATACCGCATTTTGGGCGGCTATTAATAACGAAGGGCTTTTTATTCATTCCTATAATCGTTCTTATAGGCATGATGACATTCGGCTTTACCCCGGCTTTCGCCGCTTGTTTCGGCATTCTCGCGGCTTTTTTGGTTAGTTTTATCCGAAAAGAAACCCGCTTCACCAGGGCGACTCTTGTGGACGCCCTTGCCGGTGGCTCCCGCAACACCATCGGCGTGGCCGTTGCATGCGCCATCGCGGGTATCATTGTCGGCATTGTAACCCTGACTGGGATTGGACAAACGCTTATCGGCGCGCTGATCAAGGTTGTTAACAATCCCTTCTTTCTTTCGACAGGAACAAGCCTTTTGGCGGCTTTGTTTATTACAATGATAGCCTGCCTGATTTTGGGAATGGGAGTCCCCACAACCGCAAACTATGTAATAATGGCTACAATTACCGCCCCTATGGTTTTACGAACAGGAAGGGAACTTGGAATCGTTGTGCCAATGATAGCGGCACATATGTTTGTTTTCTACTTTGGGATCATTGCGGACATCACCCCGCCTGTTGCCCTGGCGGCTTACGCGGGCTCGGCAATCGCGAAAAGCGATCCTATCAAGACCGGTCTTACTGCCAGCCGTCTTGCCATCACCGCCTTTATAATTCCCTACATATTCGTTTTCAATCCGACAATGCTGTGGGTAGGGGCATCACCTTTAAATGTAATTCAGATCATAATTACATCGTTTATCGGTATGTTCGGTTTAGCCGCCGGAATTGAAGGTTTCATGTTTAAGAAGGTTCCCGTTCCCCTGCGGTTTGCCGCAGTCATTGGCGGCCTTATGGCCATTGATCCCGGCTACATAACCGACATTATCGGGTTTGTCCTTATCGCGCTGGTGTTTGTTTTGCAGACGGTTGGAACAAAGCGGGAAGCAGCAAAACTCTAATTTATCGCTTATCTTACAGCAAACGGAATGTCTTGCCCTGCCTCCGCACACCCGTAGTCTGGGTTTTGTTTGGATTATTTGTAGCGATGAACTCTGTGATAAATTAGGTCTTTAAAGGCTCCACTCTTTGAGCGCTTTTTCCCTGACTGCAATAACCTTATCGCACCACGCGTCAAATTCCGGATCCTCCCGCTGTAATTCCTTGTGTTTCAGAATATGCGCCACAGTCAGCTTTATCCCTTCGTCAAGACGCAGCCTGGCGTGAAAGCCGGGAACCAGACGCTTCAGCTTGGTGTTGTCAAAAACCACGGAATTTGCCTTGTCGCCCATAAGACCGCCGCGGAAATCGTAATGGCCGCCGGAACATTCGTCAAGGAAATCGCTGGAAATATGCACCGCCTTGAGCTCAACGTTCAGCGCGTTGGCAATTGCCTGGTAAATCTGATTCCAGCTAAGGCTCTCGTCTGAAGTAATATGCACCGCTTCCCCTATTGCGTGAATATTGCCCATGAGTCCCGTAAACGCCTGTGCGAAATCGCTGTTATGCGTCATAGTCCATAGGCTTGTTCCGTCGCCGTGGATGATCACTGGTTTGCCCTCAAGCATACGCTTTATTACCTGCCAGCTGCCGTTCGCGCCGTGAACCCCCAGGGGAACGTTGCGTTCATCGTAAGTGTGGCTGGGGCGGATTATGGTGATTGGAAAGCCGCATTCCCGGTACTTTTCCATAAGGAAATCCTCGCAGGCAATTTTATCCCTGGAATACTGCCAGAGGGGATTTGCCAGCGGAGTGCTTTCGGTTATGAGGTA
>Ga0268262_10004921_pt1 | contig 13486 bp, 12 predicted proteins | sample TergutNc150P3_FD_190354 | JGI IMG/M metagenome (GOLD analysis project Ga0268262, IMG submission 190354) | Nasutitermes corniger P3 segment gut microbial community from laboratory colony in Florida, USA - Nc150 P3 (SPAdes) (version 2) | ecosystem: Host-associated > Arthropoda: Insects >... | reverse complement strand
CGGAAATAAAACCGCCGCCCGTGCGGTAGGAAACGTTCTAAAAAACAATCCGCTGCCGATAATTTATCCCTGCCACAGAGTAGTCGCGGCAAACGGAATAGGCGGGTTTTGCGGAAACGACGAAAAACGCATAGAAATAAAGGAAAAATTTCTTTCTGTCGAAAAGAACGGCGAAAAGATATTGATTTTATGAACGGCGCTTATTTGGCTTTCGTTCTCTTGTCCCATCCGATTGTTATCGCGCCGTTTATCGAAAATCCAAAAAACGGCGCGGTATTTGAAGTTCCCGAAACGTTTTCGGTTTTAGTGTTTGAAACGCCGCAAAAAATCTCCGCCGAGTTGTGTTTATATTCATAAACAAGCGAAAGCCATCCGGCGGTTTCCCGATTTATATTCCCGTAAGGGATTTTATCTTTTCGCGTTCCCAGCATCGTTTTTATATCGTAATTTATGTCTCGCTCGCCCTGCCGCAAAAGCCAAAAATACGCTTCGGTTTTCAAGCCGATTTTACTGAAACGATGTCCTATTTTCCCCCAGTATACTTGATTGTCGGGACCAAGCGGACTGCCTATCGCAGCATATTTGTTTTGATACCTCAACGCATCGCCGGCTGCGTGGTTATACACGTATGAATTTATTTGCCCCGCCTCCGCAAACCCGTAAATAATTTTTGGAACGTCGAATTTCGCTCCTGCGACAAACCCCAAACAATTTTGTACGCTTTGCGACGCGTCGTCTTTGTCGCCCTGAATGTCGTCTATCAGAAGTTCGCCGTATATTTTCAGTTTTTTGTCGAAAAAATTTGCGTAAGCGTCAATCGCCCCAAGCGATTTTTCGCCGTTGTTTCCGTAACGCCAATTCGATATTTGCGCGTAATGGTATATAAAAACCGGAATTAAATATTGCAACTCGAACGAACGCCCGTTTCCCGCGTAAATTTCCGCCTGCGAAATCGCAATTCCCCACAAATCTCGGTAATATTCTATGCGTCCGTAAGCAAAAAACCTGTGCGTCAAAACTTCTTGCGACGAATGTTCGTAATATCCCCAAGGCGTACTGTTGAGTTGCGCCGCAAGTCCGTAAACGGTAAATCCCCACAATTTGTACCGCTGATAAAGTCCCGTAAAACCCATATTGTAATCGGAAAGGAGCAATCCGCCGATTTGCGAAGGTCCGAAATTGTAATAATCCTTGCCCAAACCGATAGAAACATAATCGTTCGGCGTAAATTTTAACATCAATTTATATACGTCTAACGATTTGAGAGTATCTTCGGGGTCGTTTCCTTTTGACGGTTTTATCCAGTCCAGAGTTTTGCCGTAAACGGCTTGGTTGTTGAAAAACGCCCCAAACACGAAATCAATCGCTTTGTATCCTATCGAATCGCCTACATACGCGATAATTCGTCCGCTATTTTCAATGTCTTTACTAAAAACCGCTCCGGTTTTTAATCGGAAAGTGAAATTATTCGCTAATAAAAATTCCGAATCGCTTTTGAAGCGCATAACAGAAACGCTGTCTTTGTCGGCGTTTCTATGAATGTTTTCGTCCAAAACGACGGGGAGAGAAAATGCTGTCGTTGCGCAAACGGCAAGCGGCAAAAAAATATTTTTCATTTATCTCCCAAGTCGGTTCAAACGCGGTTTGATATGACTCGTATCAATACGGAACGTCTTTTTTCGGCTCAATTGCGACGTTAATTTCAACGGACGGCTTTTGTTTTACATTGGTTTCAAACGTAATTCTTCCGTTTTCGTATTTGCTTACGTTTCTTACAAATTCAAAATCAAATTCGTAAGCGGTAATGCCGTCTTTGTCCGGCTTACCTTTGCTTTTAACAGTCGTTTTTACGGCTATCGGCGGAACGTTTTCCGTGTTGTTGCTCAAAACATATTGCGCTTTTTTTATCGCCATATCCGCTTGCGAAGCGGAAAGTGTGACAACGCCTTTGATTTTTCCGTTATCGGAATACAAATTCAGCCACTTCGGCGAAACGTCAAGCGCGGATTTTATGAACGTTTTTAACATAAGTTGAATTCGCGCCGAGTCCGGGTCGTTTGAATGAACGGTAATGATTTTTTCCTGATGCCCCGTAAAGCCGCTCGTATTAAATTCCGCCGTAACGTTTCCGGTTTTCCCCGGCGCTATTACGGAATCGAATTTCGCGACCGTGCATCCGCAACTTGTACGCACCGCCGAAATTTTAAGCGGTTCGTTTCCCTTATTTGCGACCAAAAACGTATGCGGCAATTTCTTATCGCCCTCTGGAACGCTACCAAAATCGAACGTTCTTTGTTCGACGAAAATTTTCGGCTGCGCGTACAAAATAGCCGCAAAGGACAACGCCGACAAAACAATTTTTATTTTCATAATTTACCTCCAAATGAAAATCACATGAGAAAAAATAAATAAGTTTCAAACCCGATTACGACTATTTACAAAAAACGACGAAAAATCATTCTCCGTGATATTCCTGCAAAACGACCGGTTTATATTTTCCGATTTTTTTTGCAAATCCCAAAAACGGAAGCGAGATTATCGAAAATACTCCCGCGACCTGCGAACCGCTTTTCTCGACCATTTTGGCGACCGCTTCGATTGTCCCGCCCGTCGCTATCAAATCGTCGATTATCAGATAGTTCTTTCCCGACGAAATGTCCGCTTTTTGAATTTCCAAAGTCGCCTGTCCGTATTCCAAATCGTACGATTCCTGTATCGTTTCGCCGGGAAGTTTCCCTTTTTTGCGTGCCAGAATCAACGGAATTTTCTTTTCTTTCGCATAAATCGCGCCCATAATGAATCCGCGGCTTTCTATGGAAATAACCGCGTCGATTTTTGTGCTCTCAAACTCTTTGAACATTCTTTCTAATATAAAATCGACGGCTTGCGGACACATAAAAACCGACGTTATGTCGTAAAACAGAACTCCTTTTTTAGGGAAATCCGGCACTTTTCTGATAACAGAATCAAGATTCATAAAAATTCCTTTCTTATTACGCTATAATTTTCACGACAACGCCGCTTTAACCAAATCGTTTACCAATTTCCCGTCGGCTTTTCCCTTTACGTTGGGCATAAGAACAGCCATAACTTTTCCCATTTCTTTGGCGCTCGTCGCTCCGCTCTTTGAAATCGCATCGGCGACAAATTTTTTTATTTCGTCTTCGCTAAGTTGTTTCGGTTGATACTGTTTGTAAATTTCAATCTCAAATTCTTCCTGTTTTGCGAGGTCTTCGCGATTTGCCGTTTTGTATTGGTCTGCGGATTCCTGACGCGTTTTTATTCCTTTTGCCAAAATCTGAAACACGTCGTCGTCGGCTGCGGTTTTTCTGCCGTCGATTTCAAATTTTCTTATGTCGGAATGAAGCGTTCTCAAAATCAATAATTTTTCTTTTTCGCCAGATTTCATAGCGGCTTTGATGTCTTCTTGCAACTGCTGCGCAATACTCATACGTTTCTCCTTAATTATCTGTTTTTGTCGAAAGTCGCTCTAAAAAGATAGTCCTCAAAAGCGCTTTGCGTTCCAAAAATCCTTATCACTTCTTCAATTTTATTTTTTTCAACGTATTCTTCAACCGCGTCGCTGGGCGAAAGAAGCACAACGATTTTTCCGCCTTGACTCATTCTTTCCTTGAAATCAATAAGCGCCTGCATTCCTTTTGCGTCAATTTCCAAGACCCCGTCCAATTTTATCGTCAAAATCTGCAAAGATATTTTACGCGCTTCTTCTAATCCGTTCTCGACGGTTTCCAAAAACTGTTCCGTAAGCGTTCCCGAAAAATCGACTACCGCATATCTGTGGTGCTTCGAGATGGTGCAATCCAAAAACGCTTCTACGATTTCGTCTAATTCCTCTTCGGTTTTTACTTGTTTGCGTCCTTTGTCTTTTAACCTGCCGAGGAAGTCCTTAATCGTTTTTTCGGGGATATGCATAGTCGCAGAAATCTGCTGAACAGACAATCCCTTTTGATAAAACCTGTAAATTTTATAGTAAACGTTCATAAAACCAACCTTTTTTCCCGTCGAATTACCGTCCAAATGTTATTTTACCCATAAAATAATAATTGCCGCAAACTTTTTTCGGGAAAAAGGTTTTTATGTTCGGATTTTTTATATTTGTTTTCGTTTTTGCGTCGGTGTCGTTTTCTTCACAGTCGCAGCCGCTGAACGTTCTTAATTTTTCGGCGATAAATAACGGAAACGATATGGTAAAACAAGACGATACCATTTGGGTCGCCACAAACGGCGGTTTGGCTCAATTTCAATATTCAAGCGGAAATTTTCTCGCGCTGTATCATTCGGCGCAGGATTTTCCCGAAATTTCGCTTTCGGCTTTGTGCGTCGATGACGACGGATTGTGGATAGGCGGCGAAAGCGGATATTTGTATAACCGCCGCAAAGGCAGAAGACAAAAGATTTTTGACGATTTGTTTATTTTGGGCAGTCAAATAAACGTTGTTAAGCCGTTTGAAAATTATTTGCTCGTTGGACACGAAAAAGGAATTTCGGTTTTCGATAAAAAAAAGGAAGTTTTTATTTCAACAAAACGAAATTTCCCCGATTTCGGTAGCGGCGGCGTAAATTTAATCGAAATAAAAAACGATACGATTTGGGTCGCGATAAAAAGCGGAGTAAAAAGCGGATTAGCGAAGTTAGAAAGTTTTCCAAAATATGCGGATAACCCGAAATTCGGCGACGATTCGCCGCTGGCGGCGCAAACTCCTTGGAAAACTGTGCAAACTTCGACCGCTCCAATCAAAACGCTGCTTTATACGAGCGGCGGTGTCAAATATTTTGAAAATTTCGTTTTGTCTGGTGAAAATTATAGGGTAGAAATCAAAGAAAATAATTTGATTAAATACGACGCTTCCGACGCGCAGACAGGCAGTTTTCAATTTGGCAGCGACGTAAATTTTATGAAATTTATAGACAAAAAAATCGCCGTCGGAACGCAACACGATTATTCCAGATTCGTACTTTCGGGAGACGATAAACGTTTTATTGTTCCCGGACTTGCAAACAGTCAGCCGATTGAGAAATTATTTGTGGACAGTGAGCAATCGCTTTGGGTGCTGCCGAGGTTGGTGCAGGAAAACAGAGGATTGGACGGCTGGTGGGTCGCGCTTTCGAGATTGCGCAAAAACGGCAGCGTAGAGCGTTTCAAATATATCGACGACAAAAATACTCCCGACGGATTCGGACAAATATATTACGGCAACGGCGGCAGCGGTTGTCCTGATTTTACCGCCGTTACGCAAAGCGGAAACAAAATGTATTTCGGATACTGCGGCGACCCGTTGCGCGAATACAATTTGGACGCAAATTTTTGGGGCAGGTGGATTCTTGATGCCGAAAATTTCAAAGCGCTTCCGTCTTTTGTGCGCGACAATAGTTGCTGCTACCGTTGGAATAAAATCGATGCTCTGCTCACCGACAAAAACGGGGTTGTTTGGGGAACATGGTGGCGCGACCAAAACAATCATCTTTATTTTGAAAACACACCGGCGATTTTTGCGTTCGACCCGCAAAATCCAGAAAAAAATTTTCGTTTTCTGCTTGAAAGTAAGCGCGTCGATTTGAAAGAACCTATAAATTTGGCTTTGGGCGGCATTGACAACGGTTATGTGCTTTTGGGGTTCAAAAACAAAGACGAACTGTGGGCTATCGACACGGACAAACCCTTTGACTTAAACAAAAATTCTATGGATTACCGCAAAGACAGCGTATTTATCGGGGATAACGTTACGAAACTGCAAACAACCGGCGCAAAAAACGTTTTTATCGGCACTTGGGGCGCGCCGAAAATTTTCGCCTACGACAAATCGTCAAAACCGAAAATCCATTCAATAATAAATTTCCCCGAAAGATTATCCTTAAAAATCAACGACATAGTTTTGGAACGCAGCGAAGAATTATGGGGAGAAGAAGAAGGGCAGACGAGGTTTCGCAGCATATTTTGGGTTGCGGCTAAAATCGGCGACAAAGACGGCGTCGAAAGAGTCGTAATCGACGAATACGTTTCAAACGGCGTTCTTGATTCCGCTGTTTACGACACGAGCCAAATAAATTTCAATTTTTCTACGACAAACGGTTCAATAAACGAAGAAATTGCCGCACTAGCTATTGATTCCGTCCAAAATTTTCTTTGGGTAGGCGGCGACAAAGGAATTACGCGGATTCGGCTTCCCGAACGCGGCGGCGCTTCTTCGCAGATAAAGACGGATTTTGTGTTTCCAAACCCGTACTCTTTGAGCAGGCATAGTTTTCTTTCGATTCCGAACACATCTCAATATTCGTTTGTCGATATTTACACGATTTCGGGAAAACTGCTGAAACATATCGACGAAAATTCGCCGGAAATGACAAAAACAATAGACGGAACTTATATTTACAGGTGGAAAATTCCGCGAAATATTGCGCCCGGAACTTACATTGTCGCGGTAAAGACGCTTGACGGGGATAAAGTCGCGGGCAAAAAAACCAAACTTTACAAATTGGTGGTGATACCTTGAATATAACTGCGGTAATTACGACTTGCGACCGCTTGCAGCAATTGAAAAAAGCGGTGGAATCGGTGGAAAATCAAACGCTTTCGCCCGACGAATTGATAATTATCGACGATAATTCCTGCGACCAGACGCAGGAATACTGCGAAAACTTGCAAGAAATCTCAAAAATTCCGGTAATTTATTTGCGCAACGATTTTCGCGCCGGCTCAAACTTATGCAGGAATTTGGCAATCGAACGCGCAAACGGCGAATATATCGCTTTTTTGGACGACGACGACGAATGGCTTCCCGAAAAATTACAAATTCAATACGAAACGGCAAAAAAAGAGAAAGCGGATTTGGTTTATACCGGTGTCGAGACGGTGGATTCAAACGGAAAAAAAATTTCGCGGCATTTTCACAGGAAACCGGCTTTGTTTCCGCCCAAAATCGCAATCTTGACGCTGAATTATCCCGGAACGACTTCATGCCTGATGTTAAAAACCGAACTGTTGCGAAAGATATCCGGCTTTAATCCCGATTATTCTTCGTTGCAGGATTACGAATTGAGCATTCGTTTAATAAGAGCGGGCGCGAGCGTCGCCGGAGTAGAAAAGATTTTAGTGAAATACGGCTTTCCGAGTTCGTCGTCAATCGTCGCGTCGCCGAAAAAATTTTTTGACGCCGCGCTGAAATTGTTGAAAAATTCGCCGAAAAGATATGTTTTCTTTCAGTTATACGGATTAACCCGTTTAATTATGAGCAGAATGAAATACAAATCGTTCAGAAATAATTTGTTCCGCAAAGAAAAATTTTAATTATCGGTTTTTAATGTACCTCGTGCCAAAAAATTCCGTCGGTTTCCAAAATATAAGGAACGCCGAACTGAATATTTACAAGCGTTTTTTTGTAATATTTTATCAATTTCAAAATGGTTTCCGATGAAAAATCGGGAGTTAAAATTATTCGCGAAAATTCTAACGCGAGTACTTTTTCAAGCGGCGCGTTTTCTCCCGGCACAACAATCGAATTTTGCGAAATTCGCATCAAGTTTGGCAAAATGTCGCCGTTAATTCCCCAGATGCTAACTTGATTTATATCGAATTTCCATAAATCAATGTTCTGCGAGGCATCGATTATCCGCAAAAACGAATGATTTTTGTCAAAAGTCGTGTCTAAATTTCTGGGGAAATCAAAACTCACGCTAAATTTATGATTTTCCCATTCGAACACGGAAACATTTCCGATTTGCGTAAATTTTGTAGAAAATTTTTTGCCTTTTTCAACTTCGCCGCAACTAATAAGCAGCCCGAAAAGGAAAAACAAAACGCATTTCACCATAAATTCTCAATCCTTTCGCCGTCTCGTAAAGCGGAACATCTACCGAAAAACTCCGCGTGTTTTTGCTTGAACCCGTCGATTTGTAACTCAAAAAAATCGTTTCCTGTGACGGTTTTGAATTACTGCGCAGTTTCTCGCTAAATCCGAAATGTACAACCTGTTTGTAAGGCAGGAAACCGTCAAGCCCAACATTAAAAGTAGTTTGTTTCCACTGCGATTTTTCAAAAGAATTTGCGCAACTTATATTTGTTTTCAAAAAACTCCCGATTTTCTTCTGATTAAAAACCGTATATGACTGCCTGAATGTCGAATCGGATTTTATTGTGATGTTTGTTCGGCATCCGAGTCCGGTAATTTCGGGAAAATAATACGAGCCGATGATATTCGCCGTCCCAAAATCTCCGTTAATTATGTATCTTGACGTAAACGAATATTTTTGCGTTTTCGTTTTACCGGAAAGCGAAACCTGCGCGCCGAATTTCTGATTTCCCAACGTGTCGGATTTTGCGATAAGCGATGAAAACGGCGAATTAAAACCGTTCTGCATAAACCAAATTTGCGATAAAATCTTTGCTTTGCCGCCTGTTTTTTCGTATCTCAAAAGCGATGCGTTTTTTTGCGAATTTATTGAAAAAGCGTTTGAAAGCGAAATTCCGGTTTTGTAAATGCTGCCCCTTATTTGAAGCAGATTTTCAGCATTCCCCGGCTTTTCGGCGTGAAGCGCAATTGTTTCCAAGCGAAAATTTTGCGGCTGCAAAAAAAATCCGCCGCCGGACAAATGTTCGCTCGCTTTCGTATGAAAATATCCAGACGCGCCCAGATTTTTTGTTCCCAACTGCGCGATTACGCCGTTATATCCGCCTGCGCTGCCGTAATATAAATTTTGAATGCCTTGCGCTTGTTTGAAACTTTCGTAGCGCCCGAAAAGCAATTCGTTTCCGGGCGAAGTTAAGTTTCCGACATTTAATCTTCCCGAAAAATTTTTGTTTTCAAATTTATACAAAACCGCTCTGTTTTGCAGATATTGCTTATGTTTTTGTTCGCGAAATTGCAGTGAAACCTGCAAATTTTCGCCGAATTTGTTGTGCGAAGAAATTGAATAATACTGTTCGTCGTCGCCGTCTGTGCGCCGCGCCGAAACCGAAATCGTGGATTTTACCGGATAATCTTTCTGCGTTTTTTCTGAAATAAAAATAAACGGTTCAAATTCCGACAAAAGCGGATATTTTTTGAAAAGCCCTTCCACATTTCCGGCAAACCCAAGCAATTCTCTGCTGGTCGGATATTCTTCTTCCGTCAAATCAAATCCTATGCTTTCAAGACGGCTCCAGCCCTCGTTTAACGGCTCGACCGGATTCACAAACAAAATCTCCAGCGCATTGAAACAAGCGGAATCAATGGTATTTTCAAACAAAAATTCCCTCGCTTCTTCAATTGACTGCGGAATTATTTCGCAAAAAGAAAATGCAACGCTAACATAAAAAACTATAATAATAACAACGGCTGCAACTTTGCTCAATTCTTCTCTCTGTCGATTCGATTGAAAAAATCGTACACTTTTCCTTCGCTTGCCGAAAGCCCGTCTTTGAGCGAACCGTCAAAATAAACGTATCCTTTTTCCAAATAAATAATTGAGTCGGCGATTGTTTTGATTGATTCTATTTCATGGGTGACTACGATAATCGTTATCGAAAATTTGTCCCGCATTTCTATCAAAAGTTCGTCGAGTCCCGCAGACGTCACCGGGTCAAGTCCCGCAGACGGCTCGTCGCAAAATAATATAGGCGGGTCTAAGGCAAGCGCTCTGGCGATTGCGGCGCGCTTACGCATCCCGCCGGAAAGTTCGCCCGGAAACAAACCGTATGCGTGGCTCATACGTACGCTTTTTAGTTTGTCGCGCACAACTTCGTCGATTAACGCGTCGTTTAGTTTCGTATGCATTTTAAGTGGCAACGCTACGTTTTGCGCTACCGTCAGCGAGCCGAGCAGGGCTCCGTTTTGATACATTACGCCGATTTTTTTTAGCACTTCCACCGTTTTCGGCTCGTCGAGTTCACCGATTAAAGTCCCGAAAATTCTAACGCTTCCGCCGCTGGATTTTACAAGCCCGATAGTATGTTTCAGCAGCGTGGTTTTTCCGCAACCGCTCGTTCCCAAAATCACTTTGATTTCGGATTTGTGGAAATCGGTGGAAATGTCGTGAAGAACTTCCTTGTCGCCGTATTTCGCGACCAAATTTTTAATTTCGACGACTCTTTCTTTCAAGGAATTATCCTTTTATCTTACACTTTTTTCTTTTTGTGGCGGTTTTGCCGTCTGCGTTTTTTGCGCTTATGCAGGGCAATTTTCGCTTTTCGATGTTTCTTTACGCTTGACATCAAATTCCTTTCATAGGTTTTCACTGAAAAACAATAGGAAAATACATTGAAAACACGGCAAATAGCAAAAAATTATTGTTGACGAGTAAGAATTTTAATAAAAAAACGCGGGATTATTTCGCAATTCCTATTTCCTTGCGCAAAAACGCTATTTTCTTCGTTGAAATTTCCCTTGCTTTTTCGGCGCCCCGTGCAAGAATTTTGTCGATTTTTGATTTATCCGCCATAAAATCGTCATAAATTTCGCGCATCGGTTTAATCGCCGCGTTCATCGTCTCAAACAATTCCTGCTTCGCCTCGCCCCAGCCCATTCCGCCTTCGCGGTAACGTTTTGCCAAAGCGTCTTGCTTTTCTTTGTCGGCGAAGAGTTTGTAAATAGAAAACACGCTGCATTTTTCGGGGTCTTTGGGTTCGCTTACGTCCTGCGAATTAGTAACGATTTTCATCACGGTTTTTCGCAGTTGTTTTTCGGAAATAAAAATCGCGATTGTATTGTTGTAACTCTTGCTCATCTTTCGTCCGTCAAGACCCAAAACGCTTTCGTTTACGCCGTCATAAACGCCGTCGGGAATCACAAAAAGCGGTTTTTTGTAATTGCTGTTCAACGTCTGCGCGATGTCCGCCGCCATTTCGACGTGCTGTTTTTGGTCGCGTCCGACGGGGACGAAATCCGAATCGAACAGAAGAATGTCCGCCGCCATAAGGATGGGATAGGTAAAAAGCCCCATGTTTATGTTGTGGTCGGGGTCGTTTCCGCTTTCTTTATTCGCTTCCGACGCCGATTTATATGCGTGGGCGCGGTTCATAAGCCCTTTTGAAGTGAACGCCGTAAGGATTGCGGTAAGTTCAAATATTTCGGGAATATCGCTTTGACGGTAAAATAAAACGTTTTCGGGATTCAGTCCGCACGAAAGCCACGCGGCGGCGACTTCATAAGTCAAATCCCGTAATTCCTGCGGATTTTTTATCGTGTTGAGCGCGTGATAGTCGGCGATAAAATATCTCGCTTCATATTTTTGCGCTAATGCCAAAGCGGGTTTAATCGCTCCGAAATAATTTCCCAAATGCGGCATTCCGGTGGGCTTTATTCCCGTAAGCGAAATTTTTTTATCCATAGTCGTTCCTTTGAAGATTTATAACAAAAAATATTATTTGGCGCATGGGATAATCGTTTATTTCAGCCAATCGTTAGGGTCAAGCGCGTTATTTTCTTTTCTGACCTCAAAATGCAGTTTGCTTCCTTCAAGCGACCCGGACTCGCCAACCGAGCCGATGACCGTTCCTTCGCTCACGTTCGCCCCTTTCAGAAAAAAGGAGTCGTTTAAGTGCGCATAAACGGTCAAAAATCCGCCGAAATGGTTTATTATCACAAGTTTTCCGTATCCGCGCATACGTCCCACAAATTCAACAATTCCGGATGAAACCGATTTTACCGGAGCGCCTATCGGGGCTTCAATGTCTATTCCGTTGTTCATAATAATAGTTTTGTATTCTGGATGGACGATTTTTCCAAAATTTCCGACAATTTTTCCTTTTACGGGCCAAATAAGTTTTCCTTTTTTATCGGCGAAATCGGATTTTTGCTCTTTGGTTTTTGCCGTTGACTCGCCGCTTAATTTCCCAATCATATTGCTGAGTTCGACTTGCGCGTTTTTGTATTCCTGCATCGAAATTTCCCACTTGTCCTTTTCGCGACGCAATTCGTCAAGAAATTTTTTACGCGACAAAACCTGCGCTCGTACTTTTTCGCTTTCTTCAAGCCGCTGTTCGAGCAATTCTTTGAAATGTTGGTTTTGCGCATCGTAAATTTTTGTCTGTTCAAGAAGCGTTTGCTCGTTTTGCTTTATCGCGTCAAACAAATTTCTGTCGTATTTATTCAAATCCTGCATATATCGAACGCGGTTTATAATTTCTTCGGGCGAATCCGACCCCCAAATTATCGACAAAATCGTCGGTTTGCCCATTTTATAGATTTTCAAAAGCCGCGATGTCATAATTTCTTTGCGCATATTAAGCGAATTTTGCGTATTTGTCAGTTCGATTTCGGTTTGTTTTTTTTGAACGTTAATCGAATCTATTTGTTTTGAAACGGCGTAAATTAACGAATTGCTTACCTCTATCGCCTGTTCCATTTCGTTTAACTGCGAAAGTTGCTCGTTTTCTTTTTTTGAAAGTTCCGATATTTTTTTTTCGCTTTTGGAAATTAGATTTTGTAGCGAGTCGGATTTTTCCTTATGGTTTTTTATCTGTTTTTCAATTTCTTCAAACGAGTTTGCACAAAACGCAAATTGCACAAAAAACATCAGCGAAAACATAATTTTTTTCACAAAAACTCCTTTGGTTTTGCGATAAAATACGTTTTTTTCGCCGCTAAAAACATTGTACAAACCGATAATTTAACTTCTACCGATAATAACGACTATTTTTGATTATCGACCTGTTTTTGTTTCACAAAAGTATAATCTAACTCCCAACAACATAGACACACATACTAATCATTTGGTAAAAAAAGAAACCCGTTTCATTTGAAACCTCCCATAAAAATTGTCAATTTTTGACAAAAAGCACCGCGCTAATTTGCCATACAATACGGTATGTTTCTTATTTTTTGTAAAAAGAGGTCTATTTTCTTCTCTCGCTTTGCGCCGCAACCGCGACGAGTTGATTTAGCATCGCCCGCGCCTGCTCAAACGTTGACGCCTCGTCTCTGTCCTGACGTAAATAGCGGTTTATATGGTCGTTAAGTTGAATCGCCTTGTCGATTTTGGGACTTCTGCCTTGCTCGTACGCTCCGATTGAAATCAAATCCTCGTTCGTTTTGTAAATCGCCATCGTGTCGCGCAGTTCTCCGACGATTTTTCTGTGGTCGCCGTCTATTACGTCAACCATACAGCGCGAAATGCTTCCCAGAACGTCTATAGCCGGAAAGTGGTTTTTTTGCGCGAGTTCCCGCGAAAGCAAAATATGCCCGTCTAAAATTCCGCGCGCCGCGTCCGCGACCGGTTCGTCCATATCGCCGCCCTCTACTAAAACCGTAAAAAGTCCCGTTATCGAACCCACGTCCGAATTTCCCGCTCTTTCCAAAAATTTAGGCAGCATCGCAAAAACCGACGGCGTATATCCGCGCGTCGTAGGCGGCTCGCCGACAGTAAGTCCTATTTCACGCTGCGCCATAGCCAAACGTGTCACGGAATCGCACATAAAAAGCACTCGTTTTCCCTGGTCGCGAAAGTATTCCGCAATCGACGCGCCCACCATCGACGCTTTCATTCTTATAAG
>Ga0268262_10004920_pt1 | contig 13487 bp, 7 predicted proteins | sample TergutNc150P3_FD_190354 | JGI IMG/M metagenome (GOLD analysis project Ga0268262, IMG submission 190354) | Nasutitermes corniger P3 segment gut microbial community from laboratory colony in Florida, USA - Nc150 P3 (SPAdes) (version 2) | ecosystem: Host-associated > Arthropoda: Insects > Digestive... | reverse complement strand
TGCAGCGGCGGATCATCCTGCCCACCTCCGGGTCGCGGAAGAGCCGCTGTATCTTGCGCTCGGTGGGGGCGTTGCCCTTCTGCACCTCCGCGCCGCAGGTCTGTATGGACTCCTCGGTATGCTCCTTGGACGACCCCGTGGCCCCGCCGCACCCGTCGCGCCCCGTCCTGCCGCCTAGAAGCACCACGATGTCGCCGGGCACGGGTTCGCGCCGCGCCACGTGCGATTTGGGAACGGCGCCGACCACCGCGCCTATCTCCAAACGCTTGGCGATGTAGCCCTTGTGGTACACCTCGGAGACGATGCCCGTGGCGAGGCCGATCTGGTTGCCGTATGAGCTGTACCCCGAAGCGGCGAGCGTCGTGATCTTGCGTTGAGGCAGTTTGCCCTGCATGGTCTCGCCCACGGCGGCGCGGGGGTCGCCGGCGCCGGTCACGCGCATAGCCTGATAGACGTAGGAGCGCCCGGAAAGCGGGTCGCGGATCGCGCCGCCCAAACAGGTCGCCGCGCCGCCCAAAGGTTCTATTTCGGTGGGATGGTTGTGCGTCTCGTTCTTGAACATCACAAGCCAATCCTCCGTCTCGCCGTCAACGACGGCCGGGACGACGATGCTGCAAGCGTTCACCTCGTCGGAAACGTCCAAATCATCCAGCAGTCCCTTTTTCCTAAGCTCCCTCATACCCATCAAGGCAATGTCCATAAGCGACACGTCGCGAGAATCCGCGTCGCCGCCGTAGACATACTCGCGGGCGCGCATATACGTCTGGAACGCCGCGGCGACAGGCCCGTTGAGCGCGGCTTCCTCTATTTCCACAGTATTTATAGCCGTAAGGAATGTGGTGTGGCGGCAGTGGTCAGACCAATATGTGTCAAGCACGCGCACCTCCGTTATGGTGGGGTCGCGCTTCTCCGTATCGCGAAAATACCGCTGGCAGAAGAGCAGGTCTTCGCTCTTCATGGCCAAACCCATATCTTGCCTGACCTTATTGATCCCGTCATCATCAAGATTGACGAACCCGCACAACACCGCCACGTCCGGAGGCGATTCGGTTCGCATATCGAGGCTTGCAGGTTTGTCAAGCGAGGCCTCGCGGGAGTCGACGGGATTGATGCAGTAACTCTTTATCCTCTGAAAATCACATCCGTCAATATCGCCTTTGACGACGACGACACGGGCCGAGGCGATCTTAGGCGGCGCCGCGTGCGTCAAAAGCTGAACGCACTGCGCCGCCCCGTCAGCCCGCTGGTCGTACTGACCCGGCAGATACTCGACCGCGAAGACACGTTCGCCCGAACGGACCGGCATCTCCTCATCGTAGACCAGATCCACCGGCAGTTCCGCAAATATACTGTCCCGGGCCGCCCCGTAGTAATCGTCGGAAAGCCCCTCCACATCGTACCTATTGAGCGTCCTAACCCCGTCCAGCCCTAAAATCCCCAAATTATCCCGCAAATCAGCCAGCAAACGAGCCGATTGGACATCATACTCCGGCCGCTTCTCAACAAAAACGCGCCGCACGGCGGTCGTATTATCTGTACTGATAGTGGCCATTATATCCTACTGTATTGGGATGATATTTGTTGATGACAAAGAATAATATACATATTGGGGCGGCGTAAATGCTATTTTTGATTAGGATTAAAACATCGTCTGAATTAGGATTTATATGATTTAAAGGATTATAGGATTAAAAGGATAAGACCATGTTTATAGACGAGACCGTAATCGAACTCAAGGCCGGCGACGGCGGTAACGGTTGCCACTCCTACGAACGTCAAAAGTACAAACCCAAGGGGCGGCCCGACGGCGGGGACGGCGGGCGCGGGGGGCATATCTATCTCTCCGGGTCAAAGCAGATCCACACCCTGCAAGACGTAGCCTACCGGCGCCGCTACAAGGCCGAACGCGGCGCGCACGGCAAAGGAAAGAACCAGACCGGCAGGAGCGCCGAGGACGTCGTTATCCCTGTACCTTTAGGTACCCTCGTCTACGATGATGCGACCGGCGAGATGCTGCTTGACTGCCTGACCGAAGGCCAGCAGGAACTAGTGGCCAAAGGCGGACGGGGCGGGCGCGGGAACGCGGCGCTGGCCAACTTCCACGACCCCAACCCGCAGTTCTGCGAACCGGGGAAACCGGGCGAGGAGAGGAAACTGAAGTTAGTATTGAAGGTGCTGGCCGACGTGGGGCTGGTGGGGCGGCCCAACGCCGGAAAATCAACCTTCCTGTCGCGTATTTCCCACGCCAGGCCGAAGATCGCCGACTACCCGTTCACCACGAAGGAGCCGCACCTCGGCATAGTCAAGAGCAAAAGCGGGCCGTTCGGGTCGTCATACGTGGTGGCTGACATTCCGGGGCTGATAGAGGGGTGCCATGAGGGAAAGGGTATGGGAATACGCTTTCTGCGGCACATAGAACGGACGGGGGTTCTGGCGGTCATGGTGGAAGCGGGGTCGGAGGATCCGCTTGGAGACGCCGAGGTGCTTTTGAACGAACTGACGCATTACAGCGAACTGCTGGCGGGGAAGCCCAAGTGCTTTATTATGACTAAGACGGATTTGATCGGCGATGGGTTGTCGGATATAACGATTCCTGACGGGTGGCTGGGGATGTCGGCGGTTACGGGTGATGGTGTTGATAAGGTGCTTTTGGAATTGGAGAAGATGCTGGCGGGAACGAAATCTTTGGAATCTTAAAATAAAAAAAGGGCGGCCACACGGGGCCGCCCCTACGATATCAATACAATCAATTGCTACTTACACCCTCCCGTCGGGCAAGGCGCCGGCTGGTATGTGGATTTGCCGTTGGCCTGATTCGCATACATCGAAGCGGCCAGACCCTTGGGTATCTCTTCGCTGCAGATGTCGCCGCAGGTGGTCTTCGGCCAAGCGTCGCCGTTGGTCTCTATCGTAAACACCCGGAAGTCGCCGCGCTCATAGCCTTGGAAGGAGTTGTGGTAGAACTGCCTCTTATCGTCCTTACCCGTCACGACGTATAAATAATCGGTTGTATATCCGTCTTTGTGCGTTACGCGCAGGAATGTGTTATTGACCGTAAACCACTTGCCGTTAGTGAGCATAATCCGGTTCCCGCCTTGATTAACTGTGAACCGGAATTCGTCCGTGTCTACGTCTTTTCTGTAATGGTGCACGCCGCCGGCGGCGGAGTTGTTTTGGAACCACCCCTTGGCCGCACCCCCGTCAAGCAACCGCGAATCCTGTTGTTTAGCCGACTCAGGTATGTTGGCCATGTCGTACATCTTGTCTTCCGGCGCCTTGGCTAAAACGCTTAACGCCGTGCCCGGAATTGCGGGCTTCGTTACGGAGAAGGTCGCCGGTACCCTCTCGAACCTTCCGATGGTGTTGGCGCCTTCCGCGATGAGCGAAACGTGGTCGTTATCGACAAAGATATACGCGAGCTTAGGCTTTACCGTGTCTCTGGCGCTAGTCGGGGTGATCTTAAAGGCGAAATTGTTCACCGTATACCATTCGCCGGAAGCCCCTATCCCATTAGACGTCATCAGCTGCGGTTTGCCTCCGTTATAAGAAAATATCATACCCATTACCGCGGCGCCGTCCTCCCAGACCTTAATTATATTTCTCATATCCCCGCTCGTGAATCCGCCCGTCCACTCGTAATCGTCGCCCGTCACCCACCTTTTGTCTCGGTAAGAATTCTCATACTCCCCGTCGTACATCTTCGGGATGTGGATATCGCACATCGGAACCATGTTCGGCGGGTAGTCGACATCCGCCGAGAGAGCCAGGCGCAGCGCGGGGCCTTTGCCCTCGATCGAACGGATGAGGCGCCCTGTTATGGCGTCTTTGGTTCCCTGAGCGTCGCGCCGCGTCTTCTGGGTGTGCGACCCGCTCCCCGGCCCTACGGGATCGGTCCCGCCCATGTGCGAATTGCTCCAAGAGTTATACGCCCACTCTTCGCCTGTTCCGATTTTGTCCAACTTGTCTTTGTGCTTTTTGGCCGCGTACTCCCACTCCGCCTCGGTCGTCATACGATACCGCCTGCCTGTAAGCTGGCTCAGCTTGCAAGTGAACTCTATGGCGTCATACCAGTCTATGCACGTGCAGGAGCCGCTGGAACCGCCGTAGCAATCCGACGGCGTTACGCCCATCACGGCCTTATACAGGCCTATCGTCACCTCGGTTTTCCCGATAAAATAGCTGCTGACTTTCACGCCCGGCACGGGTTTCGCGTCGGACGGGCAATCGCCGCTGTTCTCCGCCTCGCACCCGATAGTAAATTCGCCGCCCGGTATGTACACCATATCAAAAGACACGCCGGCCACCGTTTCCTTTAAGTCCGCTTTGGGGGTGGCCGTTGGTGTTTTCAGAGTTATTGTATGCTTTGCGTTGCTCTTCCCTTTAACGGGTTCAAAGTTGTAGGCGCTATCTATATACCCCGAAGACGAAACGGTTACCGCCCAATCCCCGGCCAGCGCCGCGCTCTCTTTAGCCAGCGTCCGTGTTGAATTGTTTTCGGTTGAGAAGGCCGCGCTGATATCCATGCTTCCTCCGCGGTGGGTCACGCGGGAGGCGAAAGCGTTGCCGCCGCTCCCTTTGACCGACAGCAGATAGACGCCCGCCGTTAAATCCCGACTCGTTACGCTCAACGTCTTTTCCGTCGCGGAGGCCTTGCCGTGCAACACCCGCCTACCGTTTACGGCGTGCAGGGAAACCTCCGCGTTTTTGTACGATTGCGGAGACAGCCTGAGAGCGACCTTCCCGTCGCGGCCGCTGACGATCGCCGAAGCGCTCAACTGCCTTTGCGCCTCGCTCAACACACCGACGCTGATGCCAGGTTTGCCCATTGAGGCGGAAAGCGGAATGGCCAGCGTGGCTTCAACATTCTTCGCGACATCCTGCTTCAACATAAGCACGGAGCCTTTCACGACCTTGACCGTTGCGTTGGTATTGACGACAACGAGCGGCACGTACGCCGTATCCACCTGCGCGGACGCAAACACCGCCGCGGAAATCACGACCGCGAAGGCCGCCGGAAACATCCAATTTTTAATCTTAGTGCCCATAAGCACCCCTTTTTGGTAAGGTTATTTCGGGGATATCTATATTATCAATATAACAATTACCGCTGTCGAACGCCACATTTTTTTGTATATTTTTGGTAAAAAAAAAGGGCGTTGCACGCAACGCCCCTACGGTCATACGGCACCAATACAATATATACTACTTGCAACCGCCCGCCGGGCACTTAGCCGGCACAAACGTGGATTTACCATTGGACATGGTGGCATACATAGAAGCTTTTTCACCCTTCGGGATCTCCTCGCTGCAAATGTTGCCGCACGTGGTCTTAGGCCAGGCGTCGCCGTTGGTCTCTATCTTGAACATCCTGAAGTCGCCGCGCTCATACCCCTGGAAAGAGTTGTGATAGAAGGTCTTATCCGATGTCACGGCGTACAGATAATCGCACGTATATCCGCCTGAGTGCGTTATGCGAAGGAATGTGTTGTTGACCGTAAACCACGTGCCGTTTGCGAGCATGGTCCGGCCATTATTCTGATTAACGGTGAACCGGAATTCGTCTGTGTCTACGTCCTTTCTGTAGTGGTGCACGCCGCCGGAACTGGTATTGTTCTGGAACCATCCCTTGGTCGGCCCGCCGTCGAGCAGCCGATCATCCTGTTTTTTAGCCGACGCCGGTATGTTGACCATATCCACCATCTTATAATCGGCCCCGGCCGCCGCGGCCAATTCCGCGCCGCTCTTTAAGCCGCTTGATATGGCAGGCTTATCCACGTGGGTCGCGTCCTCCTTTATTATCCTGCCGACGTAAGCGCCGTTCTGGTAACTCATATCGGAAATAAGGGAGGCGTCTTTTAAAGTAACAAAGATATACCCGTATTTTCTGGCGGAACCCGAATTCGGGACAAACACGAAGGCGAGGTTGTTTGAAGTGAACCACTGACCGACAGTGCTGCCGAATTTCGCGGTGCCGTCCTCCCAAACCCTTATGTCAAGGCTGCCTATAGCTATAGCGCCCGACGGCGTCGCCCACCTCTTGTCGCCGCCCGTGACCCACCGCATATCGCGGTAAGAATTCTCAGGTTCGGCGCCCAATTCCGGAACGATGATATCGCACGTCGCGGGCATACCCGGCGGGTAGTCCGTGTCCGCCGAAATGGCCAAGCGCAGCGCCGGGCCTACGCCTTCGATTGAACGGATGAGGCGCCCCGTTATGTTGTCGGAAGTTCCTTGTGCGTCACGCCGCGTTTTCTGAGTGTGCAGTTTTTCCAAGGATCCGTTCTGCCCTATGGGATCGGTCCCGCCGGAATGCGTGCTGCTCCAAGAGTTGTACGCCCACTCTTCGCCGCTGCCGATGTTGCTCAAACTGCTGAGATGGTTCTTTGCCGCGTACTCCCACTCCGCCTCAGTCACCATACGGTACTTCTTGCCCGTCATCCGGCTCAACTTGCAAGCGAACGCCAACGCCTCATACCATGTCATGTGCGTGGCGGATCCGCTGTTTTGGGCGTAGCTGGGTATACCGTCGCTGCCCATCACGGCCTTCCAAAGACCGTTCGTAACCTCGGCTTTAGCGATAAAATAGTTGCTGACCTTTACGTCCGACACGGGTTTAGTGTCAGACGGGCAACCGCTGCTCTTCTCGCATCCGAGAGTAAATGTGCCGCCCGGTATGTATACCATGTCAAAAGACACCGTGCCTGCCTTTTCCGTGAAAGAGGCCTTGGCGACCGCCGGGGTTTTGCTCAGAGTTATTACCTGCTTGGGGTTTTGACCCTTCTGGAGTTTAAGATAAAAGATGCTGTCATTGTACCCCGGAGCCGTAACAGATACATGCCACTCATCATCCGCCGCGCTCTCCTTAGCCAGCTGCCGGGCCGGCGAAAGGACTTCGTTCACGAAGGCCACATTGATATCTAAGTTCCCGCCCCGGTGGGTTACGCGGGACGAGAGAACATTGCCGTCAGCCCCGTTGACCGACAGCAGATAGACGCCCGCAGTTAAATTTGAGCTAGAGATACCCCGCGCCGCGTCCGCCGCGGAGGCCCGGCCGCGCAGCACCCGCTTACCGTTCACGGCGTACAAGGAGATATCCGCGTTTTTGTACGATTGCGCCGACAGCCTGACGGCGACCTTCCCGTCCCGGCCGCTGACAATCGCCGAAGCGCCCGCACTTCCGCGCGCCCCGTTTAACACGCCGGTACTAACGGAAGGCAAAAAAGAGGTAATCGGGACGGCCAAGGTGACTTCGGCCCCCGCCGAGGCTTCTTTTGACGCCACCTCTCCGCTTTTTATAGCTTTGACCGTGGCGGCCACGTTGACTTGGAACGGCACTTTCGCCGTATCCACCACTATCCGCTGCGCGGACGCAGCCGCCGCCGTGGAAATTACGGCAACGCAGACCGCCGGAAACATCCAACTTTTAATTTTAGTGCCCATAAGCACCCCTTTTTTGGGAAATTATTTAAAAAAAGGGGCGTTGCACGCAACGCCCCTACAACATCAAACCTTTTCGACTCCGCTCAGTGACCGATCAAGCCGCCTATTACTTGCAACCGCCGGTCGGGCACTTAGCCGGTACAAATGTGGATTGGCCCTTCTCCTTATCGTTGACATACATCGCCGCCGGAGCCACATCCTTTGGAATCTCTTCGCCGCAAATGGCGCCGCAGTTAGTTTGGGGCATTTTGTTGTTGTCAACTTTCTCGAACATCCTAAAGTCGGCGCGCTCATACCCCATATAGGAGTTGTGGTAGAAGGTGCCGCTCGACGATACGGTGTACAGATAATCGGCTATATATCCGGTTTTATCGTGTATTACACGCAGGAACGTGTTGTTGATTGTAAACCACTTGCCGGCGGCGAGCACGGCGGCCCGCGAACCTTGCTGATTAACGGTGAACCGGAACGCGTCTAAGTCAACGTCTTTTCTGTAGTGATGCGCGCCTTTCATGGAAGTATTGTCTTGGAACCATCCCTTGCCGACACCGCCGTCCAGCAGCCTTGAATCTTGTTTATAAGCGGACGTTATATCTGCCGCTTTCTTCGGTAAGCTGGTCATATCAACCATCTTATATTCATCCGCAAACTTGGTCTGCGCCTTGGCTAATTCCTCGCCGCTCTTCAGGCCGGATACGCTGGGTTTGGTACCGCTTGCAGTCTTCTTTTCAAACCTTCCAATGTAACCGCCGCTACTCATCATCGCACCCTCGCCTATAACCGAGCCTTGTTTATCGTCTAGGAAGATATACGGGTATTTTACGGGATTGCCTGAATTTGGAACAAATACGAAGGCAATGTTGTTCGAAGTGAACCATTGACCGGCGGCGCTGCCCAATTTCGCGGTGCCGTCTTCCCAAACCTGAAGGTCAAAACTGCCTATCGCTATAGAACCCGTCCCCCACTTGGAACCGTCGCCCGTTATCCAACGCGGGTCGCGGTAAGAATTATCCGGTTCGCCGCCCAGCACCGGGGCGTGGATATCGCAACTCGGAACATAACCCGCCGGGTAATCCATATCCGCCGAAACGACCAAACGAGTCGCGGGGCCTATGCCGTCTATCGAACGGATCAGGCGCGACGTCACCCTGTCGGAACCCTCGGAATCCGCGTCGCGCCGCGTTTTTTGAGTGTGCTGCCCGCTCGACGGGCCCACGGGGTCTGTGCCGCCCATGTGCTTATCGGCATCCCAAGAGTTATACGCCCACTCTTCGCCCGTCATGCCGCTGCCGCCTATGTTTGACAGCTTATCCTTGTACTTTTTCGCCGCGTACTCAAACTCCGCCTCGGTCATCATGTGATATTTCCGACCCGTCTTCTTGCTCAACGCGCAAGCGAATTCAATGGCCTCATACCAAGTTCCGCCGGCATGGGACTCGCCCATAACCGCTTTCCAAAGCGCCGACGACGCCTCGGCTTTCATAATCCAATAACTGTTCATTTTCACGCCCTCAACGGGTTTCGCCGCGCCCGCCTGACACTTCATTCCGCTCTCGCACCCGAGAGTAAATGTGCCGCCCGGTATGTATATCATGTCAAAAGTCACACTGCCTACCGTTTCCTTGAAGTCAGCTTTGGCGGTATTAGGGGGATTGACCGGGGGTTCGGTCGGCGGAGTGGCCGGCGTCTGCCTCAGGGTTACGGTCTGCTTGGGATTCGTTCCTTTCTCAAGGCTGATCGTATAAGAGGTGTCAGCATACCCGGAAGCCGTAACTGTTACCGTCCCGTTCTCAGCCAGCGCTTTCGCCAGCGGACGCGAGGGCGAACCGGCCTCGTTTAAGAAAACCACGTTGATGTCCAAACTCCCGCCGCGGTGGGCTATGCGGGAGGCGAAAGCGCTGCCGTCAGCCCCTTTGACCGAAAACAGATAGACGCCGGCCGTCAAATACCCCGACGCGGCTATGCTCTTCCCCGCTTCCGACGCGGACGCCCTGCCGTGCAGAACCCGCTTTCCGTTTACGCTGTGCAGGGCGACCTCCGCGTTTTTGTACAATTGCGGAGAGAGCCTGAAGACGACGTTCCCGTTACGGCTGCTGACCATCACCGGAGCGCCCTGATACCTCTGCGTCCCGTTGATCACACCCAGAACGGACCCGACATCATCACCGTCACCATCGCCGGGCGTCGTCACAGGCGGTGTTCCGCCGCTAGGGGGCGGATCAATAATAGGCGGTTGTGACCCGGACGCGGAAAGCGGAACGGCCAAAACGGCTTCGACGTTCTTCGTAACAGCTTTCGTCACCGACGTCGAGCTGCCTCGCACAATCTTGACGTTGGCGTCAACGTTGGTGACGACGAACGGCACGTACGCCGTGTCCCTTACCTGCGCCGACACAGCCGCCGCCATGGAAACCATGACCGCGAAGGCCGCCGGAAACATCCATTTTTTAATCTTCGTGCCCATCGAGCACTCCTTTTTTGAAAGTTATTTAATGAAATACATCTTTTTTTACTGTTTTTCGGATGGTTTTACCGCTTTTTATCAACATTTAGGGGTCGGAGACCCCATTAATATCAATATAATGATTACCACTGCGGATTGCTATATTTTTTTATTTATTTTTTTTACCGGCGGCTACCTCAGCACCGCCGACTTTGTCCGCACCCTGCCGTCCGCCCTAGCCTCTATCAGGTAGGCCCCGGCCGGGATCTTTTTCAGCGACAGATTCGCCGCGCCGGCGACGTCGAACGCCGCCACCGTCTTGCCGGTCAGATTCACTATCCTCACAGCCGTCTTAGCCCCGACCGGGGCGTTGACCCGGAGCGTTCTCCCGGTTATCGACAAGGTATTGACCGCCGCCGCGCCCCTATTTACGGACATGACCCCGGTACCGTTGCCGCTGGGCGGGATGTAGGTCGAACCGCCTTGGTTGATGGTGGAGCCGGATGGCTCTTTCCACTGCGGTACGCTGCTCGCGCTTATCTTTGTGAACATCCTGTAATCGCCGAGTTCGTTCGGCTGGAACGTTATGTGATAGAGGTTCTTACCGTCGGCGGCAACGGCATATAGATAATCATATACCGCTTTATTGGGATCCCTGACTCGTAAAAACGTGTTGTCTACCGTGAACCACGGGCCTGTGGCCAGCAATACCGATGATCCGTTGCCGGTCGGGTTATCCCAAACGAGAAACCTCATGGACGACTCCGAGTCAAAATCTTTGCGGTATCTGTGCGTTCCGCCGAAGTTCAAGGCTACGTTGTCCTGAACCCACGCGTAAGCCGTCCCCTCTATCAGCCGCGAATCATGCTCGGTTGAGGGGGGGTTAGACATATCGCTGCCGACGTTCGCCCCTACTAACTCCGCGAGCGGCGTGGGATTGGCGATATTCGGGGCAGACGGCGGGTTGGAAACCTCGGAGACCTTCTTTCGCAGAAATCTCCCGAATGGTCCGGCCCCCGGACCCTTATCGCCTATCAATGTAATCAAATCGGACGAGATGACATAATACGGGTACGATGTGACGGTCTTGGAGGGGCCGGTCACGATTTTCAGGGAGAAGCAGTTTATCGTATACCACTCGCCCGACACCGGGCCGCCGGGGCCGCCCACCGCTACCGCACCGTTGGCCTTGATTACAAACATATAGCCCGCCGAATCATCAACCCACACTTCGCCGTCGGCAGTGACCAGCCTCTCGTCGCGGAAACCCTTTTTCCCGCCCATCGGAACAGGTTCGTGAATATCGCACGGGTTTACTTTGGCGGCTGGGTCGTTGTCCGAAACGGATATGGCCAAGCGAAACCCGGTGGAAGCGTCGTTGCTCTTGCTCGAACGCCTCTCCCGCACGGAGACGCGGCCTTTAGACGTCGGCTGGCCGTAACTGCCGCCGCGTCGCACCTTCGTACTATAAAGCTCAGGCCGGTCTACGGGATTCGTAAGCGCCGCGCCGTCCTTGGCGTAAGTCCCCCAGCTGTCATACGTGAATTCATACGCGTTGCCGCTCATATCGTATATACCGAGCTCGTTGGCGGCCTTTCCCCCCACCTCTTTGAGACTATTCCCGGAGTTGGACGAATTCCACGCCACATCGTTCGCGTTGTTGCCGCCGGAGTAGAGATACCCCTTGCTCTGAGCCCCGCCACGAGCCGCGTACTCATACTCGGCGTCGGTCACCAAACGGTACTTCTTCCCGGTCTTTTCCCGTATTTTACACGTAAACGCGACGGCGTCATACCATTTCATACTCGTCTTAGGCTTGTTGTCGGCGGTCGTATTGTCGCCCATAACCGCCTTCCACTGGGCGTTGGTCAATTCGTACTTGCCGATGTAAAAATCGCTGAGCGTTACATTATGCGCCGGCTTTTCCGTATCCTCGCAGGCGTCGTCCCCGGCGGAACATCCTCTTTTGTACGTTCCGCCCTTAACGTACACCATATCCAGCGTCTTGGCGCCGCCGCTCAGCCCGCTGAGCGTCTCCGTAAAATTGGTCTGCGCCGCGGCGGTGGATATCAACGCGGCTACAGCCGTCAGCAAAGTACCGATTTTAACGATTTTCGTACACATAAATACCGCCTTTTATGGGGATTAATCCAAAGAAATCGACATAACCGAGTTAATACCGAGATAATATCAATATAATACCACCCGCATCCGATTACCACATTTTTTTGTATATTTAAAAAAAACATTTTTTGGGCCAACTTCCGCCCGCAAAATATTATTTTAGAGATTATGGAAAACGAACTCAACCTCTCAGCCCTAAAAGCCGCCGCCGAGGCCTTTTACAAAGCGCTTGCTTTTGCTAACAAAGTAGAGGCTAAAGCGCCCGGCGACCGTGATCCTTATGAGTTCGAGATGGTGCGAACGTCTTTGATAAAGCATTTTGAATTCTGTTATGAAATGTGCTGGAAAACGATGCTACGATTCATTAAGACGGATATCGGCGAAGATGAGGCTAATATTTTAACAAGAAGAGACCTATTCAGAGTATCGGCTGAGAAAGGACTCATAACTGAATTAAAAAATTGGCTGGCGTATCACAACGCCAGAAATACTACATCCCACGTTTACGACTTGATAGTTGCCAGCAACGTCTACGAAAAAGCGAAAATTTTCGCCGACGACCTGCGGGAGTTCGTTGAAAATATGGAGAAACGGATATAGCATGATCGGCATTTCCGAAGAAGAGATGAACATCATCACGGACATACTCTCAAAACACGCCCCGCAATTCGAGGTACGGGCGTTCGGTTCGCGTTACCACCGTAAGCATCGAAGATACTCCGACCTCGACCTCGCTTTCGTGGGCGCGGGGGACGACCGTCTGGATACGATGAGGCACGCACTGCTTGCGGACGCCTTTTCGGAGTCGGACCTGCCGTTTCGGGTCGACATCGTGGAATACAACGCCGCTACGCCCGAATTTAAGGCTATCATCGACGGCGGGTGCGAGAAGATCTTTCCGCGAAAATAAAATTTTGACCCTCCACAATCCTCTCGTACTTTATTAATTAATACTGACGATCCCCCTCGCGGTGATGTTCCGGCTTTAGGGAATACCTGCCCGCAGACAGGATTTGAAAGTATTTTTCAATAATATTTGACTTCCGGCAATCCCCATTAACTATATTTGTATGTAATCAAAACCGCCAAAAGTGTATAAATTAAACGTACCTTTAAATTATCCACTTTTATTACCCTTCAAACCCTCTCTATTACCCTGATTTCCGCGTTTTCCCCGTGTAAAAGTTGTACACATTAAAGGTAGGTTTTTTTTATACAATTTGCACGGGGAATCCTATGTTTACAGCGGTTTTAACCACATCACCGTCCGGCGAAACCACGTCCGTAGCCCATTTTGACCTTTCGACAACGCCGAAACCCCGTTCTGACGCCGTTTTGACCCGCCGCGCAACCGCGAAACCCTGTTCTGACGCCGTTTTGCCACGCCGCGCAACCGCGAAACCACGTTCGGACGCCGTTTTGACACGCCGCGCAACCGCGAAACCACGTTCGGACGCCGTTTTGACACGCCGCGCAACCG
>Ga0268262_10004919_pt1 | contig 13488 bp, 12 predicted proteins | sample TergutNc150P3_FD_190354 | JGI IMG/M metagenome (GOLD analysis project Ga0268262, IMG submission 190354) | Nasutitermes corniger P3 segment gut microbial community from laboratory colony in Florida, USA - Nc150 P3 (SPAdes) (version 2) | ecosystem: Host-associated > Arthropoda: Insects >... | reverse complement strand
TATTAGTTTTAGCGGAACAGGTTATAGCAGTAAATTCCAAAATGGCTCTAGTGAGATTAACACAAAAACTAGGAATGAACCTTTTGCTTCATATCAAAATGCTTGGACATCGTGCATAGGAATGCGTGAATTGTTAGATGCGGTAATGTTTTTGGGTAGACAAAATCCGTTAACTGCAAAAGATTACGTTTATATTGCTTTTAGCGGTAACACGATACAGGAATATTCGGGCAGCGGTAATTGTATAGTAGAAATAAAATATGCTGCTGCTTATTCTACAACTTTCAGGTTAACCAACCCGGTAGTAAAGGTTACTAAGTATAATAGCAATGAAATAGGCGGGACTTTTTCCGGTAAAGATTTTAGTAGTAATGACATTACAGGTAAATTCTTATTCACTAATATTGGTGATGGTAAGTGGTATTGGTTTGGTTTAATCCCTTGGCCAGCGCCGTAAAATTTGTATTGGAATGATACAATCACTTTTTATTAATTCAAAAGAGGTTGTTTGCAAAGGGTAATTCTTAACACATTAAATTATTTTTGTGTTAGGAATTACCGTTAAAAGTTTATTAAAAAATCAAAGGGGATATTTTTATCCGCTTTTTTTGTGCGGGTTATATCCTGCATGGGTGATGTCTTGGCATAGGCGGCAGAGCCTGCAAATTAAATTTACAGAATTAACAATTATATTATTTGTCCAACTTTTTTGGGTCACTTCACTTTTTCGGCGTCCATCTTGTTTATCAAACTTGTTTATTCTAACATTCATTTTGCAAATAACAAAGCATAACCTCATTACATTCAAATCCACCCAAATAAAATGTCATAGTATTTTAAAAAATGTAAAAAATACTTGACAGCATGTCTTTTATAGGATACTATCCCCATTTAATGACAGAGAAGAAATATAAAATATTAAAAACTGAAATTTTTAGTGAATGGTTTAATAATATAGAAAATAAACTGCAAAAGATAATTATTGATAGATTAGGCAGGGCTGCTATTTTTAACAGAGGTGTAATGTGGCAAAATTAAGATTAACAGAATGGGATGCTTCAGAGTATTTAAAAACAGATAAAGATATTATAGAATATCTGTCGTTAGCTTTTGAAGATAATGATATTGATCATATTAAACTTGCTATTGCAACTGCAGCTAAAGCAAAAAATATGACAGAGCTTGCTAAAAAAATGGGAGTAAGCCGTACCAGTTTATATAAATCATTATCTGCAGAGGGAAATCCTGAATTTAAGACTATACATAATATATTAAATGCTTTAGGTGTAAAACTCTCAGTTACTAAATATAAATCTAAAGGTTTCCTTAAATAAACCGCCTATGACAAAAGAAGAGAAATATGCCTATTGGCTTCAGATAGCACAATATGATTTAGATACGGCACAAACCATGTTTGCCGGAGGCAGATGGTTTTATGTCGTTTTTATGTGCCAACAGGCAATAGAAAAGCTTTGTAAAGGTTTATATAATTTTTACATTGATGATAATGTGCCAAGAATTCACAACATTAAGTTTATTCTGGCAAAAATTGAAACTTCTCTATCATTGACGGTTAAGCCGGAAATTTATGAACTAGAAAATATACTTTCTGCTCATTATCTCAATAATCGTTATCCTGATTTTTCAGATTCCCCAAGCATATATATTGACAAAGGGGAAGCGACTGATATATTGAAAAAAACTAAGGAGGCATTTGCATGGCTGTTGACATTAAAGAAATGAGTCGAAAGGCTCGTAGTTTTGCTGAGGATGTAAAAAAGGTAATGCTTGTTGATAAGGCAATTCTTTTTGGCTCTTATGCCAAAGGCTATGCTTCAGAATTAAGCGATGTTGATATTTGTTTTTTTTTGAAGGATTATAATGGAAAGCGAAGGGTAGAAATAATAGCGGAATTGCTTAATATGGGCGGAAAATATCCTGATGTTCCTTTTGAGCCGTTGGTATTTGAATCTGCTGAAATTCAGAGAGGCAATCCTTTTGTTCGTGAAATTCTTGCAGAAGGGATAGAATTGCTGTAGTAATTGGTCTTTAACAGAAACCGATAGACAGTAAAAGCAGGATAAACGAAAGGGGTTTTACTGAAACCCCCTTTGCAAAAAAAACTCTATGCAGGCCACGAGGGACTCGAACCCCCAACACTCGGTTTTGGAGACCGATGCTCTACCAATTGAACTAGTGACCTATTTCATAACAAAAAATATTAACCGCCAAAAAACGTCAAGTATTTTAATGAACATATTTTGTAAAGCGTAGATTTAAGAGATAAATTTTTTAATAATAGTCCCCGCTATCCCCGTCAAATTGCAATTTGAGATTTTCATCACCGGTAAAGTCGTCAAGCCTGCACGGGTAATCTCCATTAAAACAGGCTAAACAGAATTTTTGATGGGGAGAATCAACAGACTCAATAAGAGTTTCTACTGTCAAATATTCTAAAGAATCCACCCTGAGATATTTGCGCGTCTCCTCTATTGTGTGTGACGATGCAATCAATTCGCTGTGTGTTGGAGTATCTATTCCGTAAAAGCATGGGAACTTTGCAGGAGGGGATGATATTCTGACATGAATCTCTTTTGCGCCTGCGTTTCTAAACATCTTAACTATCTTTCTCATTGTTGTTCCTCGCATAATCGAATCATCAACAACTATGATTCTCTTATCCTTAACCACGGATTCTACTACATTGAATTTAAGCTTAACGGCAATATTTCTTATTTTCTGAGTAGGTTCAATAAATGTTCTTCCAATGTAATGGCTTCGAATCATTCCAAGTTCAAAGGGGATACCTGATTCTTTAGCATAGCCGAGTGCAGCGCAGTTGGATGAATCCGGTATGGGCAGTACAATGTCGGCTTCAACAGGAGACTTTTTAGCGAGCATCCTCCCAAGTTTAATCCTCATGTCATAAACAGACTCGCCGAATATTATGCTGTCGGGACGGGAAAAATATATGTATTCAAAAATACATAAGGATTCCTCTTGTTTTTGAAACGGAAAATAGGACTTAACCTCGCCTGATGTCAGTTCTATCAGTTCGCCGGGTTTTACATCTCTTACAAACTCGGCGCCGACTATATCGAATGCGCACGTCTCTGATGCTACGACCCAGGCGTCATCAAGTTTTCCAAGGCTTAACGGTCTAAAACCGTACGGATCGCGAACAACAAATAGTCTGTTCTTGTTCATTATTAAGAGGGAATATGCTCCCTTTATCTGCTTTAATGAATAAACAAGTGCATCCATAATATCATCAAATCCTGAGGTTGCCATAAGATGAACAATAACCTCAGAGTCTATTGTTGTTTGAAAAATGTGTCCCTTCTTTTCAAGGTCATATCTTATTGTTCCCGCATTTGTAAGATTACCGTTGTGTGACAGCACTATGGGACCAAGTACGGAAGAGGCACGGAATGGTTGAGCATTCTTTAAGTATGAAGAACCTGTTGTAGAGTATCTGTTGTGCCCTATTGCCATATTCCCTAATAGATGATCTATCCTCTCTTGAGTGAATACCTCGTTTACTTCACCCATTCCCGCATATCTATAGATATGATCTCCATCCGAAGATGCAATACCTGCAGATTCCTGACCTCTGTGCTGCAGTGAATATAGTCCAAGATATGTTAGAGTTGCAGCATTAGAGGAACCGTATATCCCAAATATTCCACATTCTTCTTTTGGTCTGTAATTTTCATCATCGATTATTGTAGTTTTTTTTGAGTTCATATATAATCCGTAATTAATTTATCATTTCTAAAACATTACTCTTTGAATATATTGTAAAGCAAAATCTTTTTTATAGAATTAGAAAAAATTCATCAGCAGATATGCGGTCATTTCATGAATTTTATATGGATAAAATTATAGATTATTATACAAAATACAATAAATTTATTTCAATCTGCCGGTAAACTTCTTGTTATTTTGAGAATGAATTTGTATGATATAATTTTTTGTTGCAGCGAAATCAGGTCTATATACTTTCGGTATTTATGTTAAAATTTTTTAAAAATTTACGCTTTAGAGAGGGCGGCTACAGAGAACTGCTGACAACGGCATTTCCGCTTATCTTAACTACCGCATCGTGGTCTGTTCTGCAGTTTATAGACCGCGTGTTTTTAACATGGTACTCACCTGATGTTTTGGCAGCATCAATGCCTGCCGGTATATTGAATTTCACTTTAACAACTCTGTTTCTTGGAACGGCATCATATTCGGCTACATTTGTCGCTCAGTATTACGGAGCGGAAAAATTTCATAAAATAGGCGAGACCTTGCGGCACGGCATATATATCTCTTTGATAGGATCGCTCATAATTTTTTTTATAGGATTTATGTCCGAACCGATCTTCCATATAATAGGTCATGGAGCGGAGATAGAGAAGTTTGAATCCGAATATTTTAAGATACTCTGCTTTGGTTCAATAGGACCTATTGTATCATCTGTTCTTGCAGGATTCTATTCCGGAAGAGGTAAGAATAAACCTGTAATGTGGACAAACTTTATATCACTTGGGATAAATACTGTTTTTGATTATATCTTAATATTCGGCAAATTAGGATTTCCCGAAATGGGAATTAAAGGCGCGGCAATTGCAACAGTAATATCAGGCGCAGCCCCTATTTTAATTTATGGATATTTTATATTTGGTCCAAAGTATAATATTAAGTATAAGACTTTGTCAAATTTTAATTTTAATAATGAGCTCTTTGGAAGGATGTTAAAATTTGGTCTTCCGAGCGGAGTTCACTTTTTTATTGAGACTGCAGGATTTACGGCTTTTCTTCTCATTTTAGGAAGGCTCGGTACAATAGAACTTGCCGCTACTAATATTGCATTTAATATCAATACAATTGCATTTATGCCTATGATAGGTATAGGCATAGCCATATCCATGTTGACCGGACAGAACATCGGCAGAAACCGTGTAGATATAGCCGAGAGATTTATATGGCAGGGATTTCATATATGTTTTGCATATATGGGATTAATTGCATTGACATACTTTTTTTTGCCGAATATATACATCTACCCGTTTGAGGTTAATGCCAATCCGGCGGAGTTTATTCCGATAAAGAAGTTCGCTGTAGTCTTATTAAAGTTTGTCGCGGTTTATTCAATCTTTGATACTTTGAATCTTGTATTTGCATCTGCAATCAAGGGCGCAGGCGACACAAGGTTTGTGATGGTAATAGGCATATTGTTGTCGCTTTTTCTTCTTGTCATTCCGTCATATATTGTATTAATTATAATGAAGGGAGATTTATATGATGCATGGCTGATTGCTTCAATCTATACCTCTATACTTGGGTTTTCATATTTGATAAGATTTTTAACCGGGAAGTGGAAGAGTATGAAGGTTATTGAACATACTTTACTCTGACCACTGTTTCATAAACATAATCTTATAAAAAATGTATTGTAAAAAAGAAGATGACTTATTAATAACAAAAACTTGAGATAAAATTCGTTGTTTGCAAGGGGAGAAAATATTACATGAAAAAGAATAACTTTACCGGTTTTACCCATGAGACTTTGCATTTCCTTAATGAATTAAGCCTTAACAATAATAAAACCTGGTTTGAACAGAACAGGGACAGATATAAATCGGTTGTAGTATCTCCCTTCATAAAACTCGGCGAATCTTTAATTGAGACAATGAATGAGATCGATCCTGAACTTGAACTTAGACCGGAAAAAATAATTTCAAGAATCAATCGCGATGTGAGATTTTCAAATGATAAATCTCCATATAGAAGCAATGTGTGGATAACATATAAAAGACAGTTAAAGGAGTGGTCGGAGGCTCCGGCTTTTTTCTTTGAATTAACTTTAGATTCATATAGCTACGGCATGGGCTTTTATAGCGCAAGCAAAGCTACGATGGATCTTTTTAGAATAGAGATAACCAAACGAAGCGATGAATTTTTGAAGATAGCATCAGCTATTGCAAAAGACGGAATATTTTCAGTTGAAGGGGAGGCGTATAAGAGAAAAATTGAAAATAAACTCCCTGAGAAATTACAAGAATGGTATCAAAAGAAAAATCTTTATTTAATGACAACAAGGGATCTTGGGAAGGAACTGTTTAACGGCGATATTGCTGTAAAATTAGGATCAGGCTTTAAATCGCTTGAAAGATTATACAAATTTTTGTGGAGTATAAAGCTTAAGGCAAGGTAAAGGATATAGCTCAAGGTTCTTTTGGGCAAGTTCATTTATTATAGTTGAAGATGTCAGGTTCTCTAAATCCGAATATATTGTTCAAGGCGGATTTTTGAGTTTTTTGTATTGGTTCTATAAAAATAAATAATAAGCGGGCGTTATATGAGAAGATATATTACTCCTTTAATTTTTTTAATAATATTTGTTATATCAATATCTTCCTTTTGTATTGCTAATATGAAAGAGGAATATATAAAGCTGAGAGAATCTATCATAAACAAGTATTCAAAATCGAGGGCAACAACTTTTTCTCAATGGGTAAATGGAGTAAAAGTAAAAATCGATACAACCGAAAAGGTCATTGCAATAACGCTTGATGCGTGCGGCGGAAGGCAGGGGAATGGATACGACAAGGAACTTATCGATTTTTTAAGAGAGAATAAAATACCTGCAACACTCTTTATGTCCGGTTTGTGGATAGATGCTCATAGATCGCTCGTTGAAGAACTCGCAGGCGATCAGCTTTTTGATATAGAAAATCACGGGCTGCATCATAAACCTGCTTCTGTCAGAGGCTCGGTAATATACAAAAGGCGCGGTACAAGAAATGTCAGTGAATTTGTTGATGAAATTGAATTGAATGCAAGAAAGATTGAATATGTAACAGGCAAAAAATCTCTCTTCTACCGTTCGGGAACAGCATATTACGATGATGTCGCAGTAAAAATAACTTATGATTTAGGATATATACCGATGAATTTTTCTATTATCTCCGGTGATGCGGCAGGTCTAACGCCGGAGAAAATCGAAAAGAGGATATTGTCGGCGGCAAAGAACGGAGCTGTCATAATTGCGCACATGAACAGACCCGGCAAGAATCTATATCCTGCCTTAAAAAAATCCGTTCTTAAACTTAAGAGTGAAGGATACAGATTTGTAAAACTCAGCAGCTATAAAGATCGACTTAAATGATAAAATTTAATGATGTTTTTTTAATTATTAAAGCAAAAGCCGCTAAGTATAATAAATTTTTGAAAATCTAAAAAATTATATTTACATGTCATGTTAATTTTTCTCTTATGAGTTTTATTAAATTTATTTATCAGAGGAAAAGATGGAAAAAGTCCCTAATGAGAAACAATATAATAAAATCAAACTAAGGTTATCAATCATTGACCTTGTTCTTGATCTTTTATTAGTTACTGTTTTAGCCTTTTCGGGCATATCGGTTTTTATTGCGGCTGCTGCTTCTGCCACAGGGAATATATACGGCGATTTTCTTGTATTTATTATGATCATAGGATTGTGTTTTTCAATCATAGGGCTGCCGTTTGATTTTTATGGAAGTTATATTATTGAACATAGATTTGGTCTATCCAATCAAACAATATTAAAGTGGATATGGGAGAGATTAAAATCTACGCTGATTGGTCTCCTTATTGGCGTTCCAATATCTCTTGTGTTTTATTTTCTCATTCGTAGAATGGGTGATAAATGGTGGATATACTTTTCATGCTTTATATTCATTATATCTGTTTTTCTTGCAAGGATTGCGCCTGTTGTAATTTTCCCATTGTTCTATAAATTTACAAAGCTTGAAGACGAAGAAATAAAGTCAAGGCTTGAAAAAATTCTCTCAGAGGTTAATATAAATATTAGCGGCATATTCAGCTTTAATATGAGTAAGGGTACAAAAAAAGCAAATGCCGGATTTACAGGTCTTGGCAAAAGCAAAAGAATAATACTGAGCGATACATTGCTTGAAAAATTCACACCTGAAGAGATTACAGTTGTATTTGCCCATGAAGCAGGTCATTACAAACACCGCCACATTGTTAAAAATATTTTGTTCAGCACGGTTGTAATCTTTGTTTCATTTTATATATGCAGCCTGCTCCATTCCATTACAATAAAGAGTATGGGATTTGAACATGTATATGAACTCGCAGCTCTTCCGGCTCTTGTTTTTTATCTGACACTTTCAGGTCTTATAATGATGCCGGTTACAAATTTTATTTCAAGGAAATATGAATTTCAGGCTGATGAGTTTGCTGTTAGAATTACTTCAAATGTAGATTCATTTGTCAGCACAATGGAGAAGTTAGCAGAGATTAATCTTGCAGATAAAGAACCTCATCCGGTAGTTGAATTTTTCTTATACAGCCACCCTTCAATTAAGAAGCGGATTGAGTTTGCAAAAACATTTCGATAATCGTCTAATATATTGCAGGTGCTTATAATTCTATTTATTTTTTATATAATAATTATTATACTATAAGCGGATTATAATTATTAAAAAATGATTGTCAGAGTAAAAATAATATTTTTAAATGACTTAAATTATAATATATAAAGGAGGTTCCCATTTTTATGAAAAAATTAATCGTGATTCTTTTTTCACTTATGCTGGCTCATTTTTTTGCATGCGCAAAAATGTCTGATACGTTTAAAAAGGGCGATACAATTAAGTTGGGTTTTATTGCTCCGATGTCTGGCGATTCTGCAAGCTATGGCAAACTTACAAGTCAGGCTATTCAAATGGCGGTGGATGAAGTTAATGAGCAGGGCGGGATCAATGGTTTTAAAGTTCAGCTTATTATTGAAGATGACGCAGCGAATACAGAAACCGGGCTTGCAGCGGCAAATAAGTTGATAAAAACAGATAATGTATTATGCATAGTCGGCGCGATCTTTAGTTCGGTGTCCCTTGTAGTTGCTCCATTGGCTGAAGAGGCAAAGGTGGTAATGATATCTCCGGCATCTACTCATAAGGATCTTCCTGAGAAGGGTAGGTTTATATTCAGGGTTATTATAAGCGATGCTATGCAGGCAATTGTTTTTGCTAAATATCTTGCTACCATTGAAAATGTAAAAACAGTAGGTATATTATATGTAAATAATGCCTATAGCAAGGGGCTTGCAATGGATTTTTGGGAAGAGTTTGAAAAAGAGGAAGGTCAAGTTGTTGCAACCGAATCGGCTGATGAGGGTACTAAAGATTTTAAACCTCAACTCAGAAAGATTATGGAGAAAAAGCCTGAGATACTATACTTACCTAATTATGTTTCCGATATTGCTCTTATTATAAAACAGGCTAAAGAGGTTGGGCTTAAATCAAAGATATACAGCGCAGACGGATTTGCAAATCCGCAAATTTTTGATTTATTAGGCGATCAGGCAAATGGTATTATTTTTACACAAGCGGCAGAACAAAAAGAAAACCCTACAATAAAAAAATTTGCTGATAAGTATATGTCAAAATATGGCGAAGCTCCTGATCCATACAGTATTAATACATATGATGCTGCAAATATAATACTTAACGCTATTAAACAGAAATCATCAAAGAGTGTATTGGGCGGCAGTTTAAATATTGATAGAGATCAGTTAAGAGATTTCGTCGCAGCAACAAAGGATTATGACGGCGCTTCAGGAAGTATTACATTTACCGATAATGGAGATTTAGTAGCTAATATTGGAATTTTTATTTCAGAAGGCAGGAAATTTAAACAGCAAAAAAGTTTTAAATTAGACGGTCAAAGATTAATTGAATTGAAATAGTTTATTAAACAAACATACAAGCAGACCTTTAATTTTGGTCTGCTTGAAAATATAAGCAGCAGAAAGTTTTTTCTACCTAACTGTTTATAGTTTTATCAATACCGTTCTTAATAACACTCCTTACATTTGCATTTAAGCTTTCAACAGTTTTAAAATCGGCAGGATCGATTTTGTCATGAATAATTACATTACCTCTTTTTGTTCTAAAAAATTTTGGGAATTTTTTTGACGGAGGCCATATATCATGCGCCCCATTAATTGTTACAGGGATTATTTTTTTATTTATGTTTTTTGCAAGATATACGGCTCCAAGCTTAAATTCCTTTATTTCATTATCGGTCGATCTTGACCCTTCCGGAAAGATAATTACGGATTTTCCCTGACGCAGCAGGTCGGAGCTTCTTTTAAATACCTCATTTGTATCTTTGTCATAATCAACCCATATTGCAGGTATTCCGTGAAATACATATTTTACAATTGCTACCGATTTTTTTCCTATTGCGTATGTATTTTTAATATCCTTTGCATACATGGCTTTAACTAAGATTGGAATGTCAAAATATGATGTGTGATTTGCAATAATTATATTGTTTTCTATATCTAATTTTTCACGATTTATAACGTCGATCTTCCATAAATATTTGAACATAAATTTAATAATCCCCATCCATACATAGAGGAATGGATTAAAAAATAACAATGGTTTTTCTTTTATTTCACTTTTAAATAATCTCTCTTCAATATTCTGTTCTACGCCTTTTTCAAGCGAATTGAGGTATAGAACTATCTCTTCCATTGTTTGCAGTTTTTTTAATTTTTCCGTATCAATTGCAATGTTGAGCTTTTCTTCAAGGTGAACTATCAGATCAACTAATCCTAAGGAATCTATGCCAAAATCAGCAAGGGATTGTCTTGCATAGAGTTTATCTGCTTTAAGCTTTTTCTTTAAAGTATTAATGATTTCGGTTTCTGCCGGACTTTGACCTGTGAGAAGAGTTTGCAGAACAGCCTTGTCATTATTACTTTCCATAAACATCCCTTCGTCGAGGAGCTTAATAACGTCTCTGTAAACTACTTTTCTTGTAGAGTTGACAGGAAGTTTATCAAAAGAGACGGCAAAGTCATTTACGATTTTATACGATGGAAGTCCCTTATTTAATCTGTTGATCTCTTCCTTTATTACTCCATAGCTTGCCTCATTTTTTTTAACAGGAACAATAACGGCATAAATTTTTTCTTTATCATCGACCTGCCGCGCAAAAACGGCAATCTCTTCAATGGCATCAGACTGCTTGTAATAAGATTCAAGCTCTTCGGGATAGACATTTTTACCGGATGAAAGTACAATGACATTTTTCATCCTTCCTGTAATATAGATATAGCCGTTTTTATCTATTCTGCCGCAGTCTCCCGTATTAAAAAAACGGTCGTCATCAAAGACCTCAACGGTAGCCTCTTTGTTGTTATAATATTCGGGCATTACAGAGATCCCTTTAAACCAGATTTCACCAATCCCTTCACTATTAATATTTTTAAGCTTTACTTCGTTTCCTTCAACGGGAGATCCGACAGAACCCATGGGAAGTTTTGCAGGATCAGGAAGAGTAATAGGTCCTGTAGTTTCGGTAAGTCCATATCCTTCATACAGGGTAAAGCCCATACTTCTATAGTATAATCTGTACTTGTCTTTCAGAGGCGCGCCGCCGCTGACAAAAAAGGAATGATTTCTTCCGAATATTTCATGAATAGGATCAAAAATTTTATTCACAAGGAATGAGAGACCTATTTTTCTCATTCTTACGCCGTTCTTAAGGAAGAATAAAAAGAGCCTGTATTTAAAGTTTGATTGATCTTTGACCTTGTTTAAGATACCGTCCATGATTATCTCCCATAACTGCGGCGCAGCAGGGAATGCAGAGATAGGATTGTCCGACAGAGCTTTCATTATATCAGGTCCTTTCAAAGATGTAAGGTAAATTAGTGAACATCCTCTGGCAAACGGACCTGCAAAGCATGCAACGAGCGCATAGACATGGTAAAGTGGAAGCAGACACAGGAATACTTCTTTTGCCGATAACCTTATTCTGTCTGCGCAGCTGTTGGCTGTCTTGAATATATTTCCATGTGTCAGAATAATAATTTTGGGCGTACCTGTAGTTCCCGACGTATATAAATAGCTGGCATGATCGTCTGTTGAAATATTCGGCGTTTTAAATTTTTTCTTTTTCTCTAAGTTTTTATTAAGTGAAACTGAATAAGTTTTAAATCCCTTAAAAAATCCCTTAAATTCATCTGATGTAAAAACCGCTTTTGCTTTAACCTTTTTCATCATAGCAGGGTAATTCTCTTTTGGGAGGTTAATATCAAGGGGGAGTATAACGGCTCCGGTAGATGTAATAGCCATATATGTAATAACCCACTCGGCATTACTTGGACCAAATAGCGCTATTACATCACCCTTCTTAAAACCTTCATTCTGAATAAAGGCTGCTCTCTGTTCTAATAATTCCTTACATTCTGCATATGTTATTTTATTATCAAATAGGATTTTTTCGGAATATTTTTCGCATGTTGTTTTATAAAATTCGTATAGGTTTGATATCATCTATAAACCTCTTAATTTTAATAATTCTTAATAATTCAAAGAAAAAAATCTCTTATTTAAAAGTCAAGAATTTTAAGCAGATATATTTTTTAAAAAATTTTGTTCACCGACCAAATATTTTGTCCGAATAATGATAATATTAGTAAACATTTCAATAATTAGTTACATTTTTTTGACGTAATGTAACTTGTTTGACTTTTACGGCAATAACGCTATTTATGTTACTTATCAGACACTCCCTGCATAAAATTACTTGACTTATAAAAACCCTGCGTTATTTTACAAAAAATATAAAATTTTAATAAATGAGAGGCACCATGAAACTATTTACAGTAAAATGTTTTGCGGCTTTTTTAGGCATGTCTATAATTGCGCTCTGCGGTTGTAAGGGAGGGGATCTTCTCGAGACATATAATATGCAGAAGTGTGAGTACTCTTATAAATCTACAACAAATGTTACAATAAGCAATATTAATGTATCAAAAGGAATATCTGTTACAGATGGAGCAAAGCTCCTGCTCTTGCTGAATTCAAAAAATCAGTCGATCCCGTTAAATTTTCTGCTGACATTAGATGTAAAAAATCCAACCGCAAGCAATGCGGCGTTTCACGGAATGGGATACAAAGTAAAAATTGACGGCATGGATTTTACCGACGGCTTAATTGAGGAACCGTTCAGCGTAGCTCCCGGGCAGACAAAACCGCTGTCTATCAAAATGGGAACGGATGTGGCGCAGCTAATAGAAAAAAATGCCAAAGATAAAGTATTGAATATGGTTAAAAACTTTGTAGGTTTAGGCAGCGACAAAACAAATGTTCGCGTAGAACTAAAACCTAAATTTATTGTAGGAAAGCAAATTGTGACGTCTCCGAAAGCTTTTCCTGTTGAGTTTTCGTTCGGCGGGAAATAGATATATATTACAAATTACAATGTACAAATTACAGAGTGCAGAGTACAAATATGGGTTATTTTTCATTTTTTTTGATTTCGTTTACGTTAAAATTTAAAAATCAGGAATTATTATTTGTATGTACCAATTTGTAGAGACAAGGCATGTGAAGTGACCCCCAAAAGTTGGACATATTTTTTTTAAGCAACTAATTGAGACTGAATTCTGTATTGAACAGGACTAAG
>Ga0268262_10004918_pt1 | contig 13488 bp, 15 predicted proteins | sample TergutNc150P3_FD_190354 | JGI IMG/M metagenome (GOLD analysis project Ga0268262, IMG submission 190354) | Nasutitermes corniger P3 segment gut microbial community from laboratory colony in Florida, USA - Nc150 P3 (SPAdes) (version 2) | ecosystem: Host-associated > Arthropoda: Insects >... | reverse complement strand
CTTTCCTGAGGACAGGCGCGAAGACCGTGGGGATAATTTATCCGCAAGTCGTCCTTCGTGGTGAAGGGCAATTTTTCAATATCCGCAAGACTGTGGATATCCCGAGAGGTAATTCCCGCCGCGATTAATTTTTCGCGGTAAAACGGTACTTTTGAATATATGGATTCCACAAGATTTTTAAGCGCGGCAAGTTGAAGTTTTTTTCGCGCTTGTGCGTCCATACATTCGTATTCAGGGTTAAAAATCATAATATCTCCTTACTATAATAATATTGGCGTTGATGAAGCAAGTTTTTCATCTGTTTTACATAAACGACGACAAACATCCCGGGCAAGATTCATAATTATCAAGGCGAAGACTTTGACATCCATCTTGTAAATTTCCCGCAGAGCTCTATTGGATATAGTCATAACCGTAACCTGCGAAATAGTTTTAATGGACGCAATAGCCGGCATAATATCAAGTACTTCCATCTCCCCAAAAGCCTCGCCCTCGCTAAAGTGGGACAGTTGCACATCTTTTTTACTTACCGATACCTGCCCCTCAATTATGAAAAATATCTTGTCGTTGGGGCTTCCTTCGGTAATAATAAACTCATCCGGACCGTATTTCTCTTCCTGCATAAGCGGAATTATGGCTTCTACCTGTTCTTTTAACAGTCCGCCAAAGAGTGAATATTTCAGCAGAGTTTCAGGTTGTACCATTGTGTTATTTTATCAAAATTTTGGCGTTTCGGCAAGGGGTTTCGCATAGAGGGTATTATTTTAAAAGTAGTGTTGATCAATATAAAAAACACAAATATAATGATTTATTATGACAAATACAAACGATAATCCGGATATGGTTGTCTGGGACGAGAAGTATGCCACGGGGATTCCCCTGATTGACAGCCAGCACAAAGAGCTTTTTTCCCTTACAAATGAACTTTTCCACGCGTGTCTTGGCGAAGAAGAAACGCTTAAGGAAGTGTTCAAAGAGACTATGGAGCGAATGGTTGAGTATGTCCGTTTCCACTTTGGCGCCGAGCAGGAAATGCTGCAACGGATTAATTATCCCGGTTATCAGGAGCATAAAAAGATGCATGAAACATTGATAAAGGACATTCTTGATTCGGTAAAGGAATATAATTACGGTAAAAAATTTGTACCCAACCAATTTGTACGCATTCTCAGGGACTGGATATTAAGCCACATTGCCCTTACCGACAAGCTCTATGTAGCTTATATCATAGAGCAGAAAAAAAAGGGACTGCTTGGCGATATAGAAATTAACGGATGATCTTTTAAAAATATTCACGAATAAACCTAACCCATACCTCAAGCTTAAAATTTACACAAAATTAACAGGATGTATTTTGCGATTTATTTATTCAATTTTAAGTATCCCCCCGAAAGCCTGCCATTCTTAATTTAAAAGTATGGAGGTTAAAATCATGCAAAAAAATTTGGATAATGAAAAATACGAAAAAAATAATAATACTTCCGCTGAAATTTATAATACCGCTGAATCGTCTGTACGCATGGATAATATTTTCGGGCAGAGAATATTGGCATATAGACATGGGATTCGGAATTACAGATTTCCACGCAAAGAGAAAATATTACCAATCTGTTCTTAATCTAAAACTTTGACTTAATTTACTTTAGTGACAAGCGGCAATTTTATGTTAAATACAACATCTGAAACTTATGGTAATATTTGCGAGAAAATTTTTATTTAAATAATTGATTCATGAATGCGTTGTCTGTTGTTAATATACATTGAATTATTTGCCAATCTTTTGCTTAATTCCCTCATTCTGTGAAAAACCAACCAGTCTTTTAGGGCAATATTTACAGCTTCAGTTGGGACAGAACTATGGGTGTATGCAATTACTTTATCAAGCAATTCTTTGTTTATTGTTATTGATACCCTCATACAATAAAAATACGAAAATTTATTGTAAATGACAAGTTTTTTTCATTTTTTTAAATTTATTATACCGCTTGACTAACGGCAAATTTTACTTATAAAATAGGATATGAAGTCAATAAACAAATTATTAATTATTTTAGCGTTAAGCGTAACAATCAGCGCATGTAACACTACTAACCGCGCAATAGTCGAAGATTTTACGGTAAATATGAGCTCGCCGCAGGTTACAATTGGAGAAGTGGAATTACAGTTTGATACTGTAATGGGACTGGGCAAGTTAAAAAAGCAAACTGCTTCAGTAATATATTTCCCAAAAGAAGACGTTGTTTGTCTGAAATACAAATATGAATTGTACACATTTCATCAATTTTGGAACAAAAGAGGGCGGCTTAATTTTATTAGCGCTCTGCAAAGATATAACGAAGATTACAGCGCGCGTAATTTGCAAAAGAGTAACAACAAGTCACTGTTAAAATACGGTGTTGTACGAAGCTATCTGGTTTGGCAGATGTTAAGTTTCACTGTACAGGCGCGCGCCAATATGAATATCGAATTAGGTTATACTTTCAAAGATAAATCGCCGTATTTTACGCTGCACCAACGCACCGCTGAATATTTTGACGACAGGTCAAGAGATAGTAACAAATCAAGTCCGATCATAACCATGTATTTTACAAGAGCGCAAGCCGCGGAATTATCAGCATTATTTGAGCAATACATAATAAAGGGTGAAATACCGGACGAATATCAGGAATCCTATCTTCCTGCGAAAGAAACCGACCCTGCCAAAGACGCTTATTAACAGGTAACAGTGAATAGTGAATAGTGAACAGTGAACAGGTATTGTTGTTTGTTCTCTGTTCTCTGCTCTCTTTTCACTTTTCACTATTCACTTTTCACTTCCCAGCCACTCGACTATTTTGCCAAGTGAGGTTAAAATAAATTATGATACAAAAAGAAGAACTTGAATGCTGTACGGCTCTTATCGCCGAATGTCGAAAAGAAATGGCGCGACGGATTTCCGGGCAGAAGGAAATGATAGACGGGCTTTTAACGGCCCTTGTCGCAGGCGGGCATATTCTACTGGAAGGAGTTCCCGGGCTTGCCAAGACCCTCGCTGTTAAAAGCCTCGCTGAAATTACAGGCCTTGAATTTAAACGCATTCAGTTTACCCCCGACCTTTTACCCGCGGACCTTACAGGGACTATGATCTGGGAACAGGCAAACGGCAGATTCTCGGTACGCAGAGGCCCCGTTTTTGCCAATGTAATTCTGGCGGACGAAATTAACCGCGCTCCCGCAAAAGTGCAATCCGCTCTTCTTGAAGCAATGGAAGAAAAACAGGTGACAATCGGGGAAGAGACCCATTTCTTGCCCGACCCGTTTTTTGTTCTTGCGACGGAAAATCCCATTGAACACGAGGGAACTTATTCCCTGCCTGAAGCTGAACTTGACCGCTTTTTAATGAAACTGCTTGTTTTCTATCCTCAGCCTGTTGAAGAGCTGGACATCGTTAAAAACAGCCCGCCTTTGTCTTCAGCTTCAGCTAACAAGGGAGCGGCGCTTAATCCTGTGCTGAACAGGGAAAAACTTTTATTTTTGCGTAATGCGGCGGATTCCGTCCATATTGACGAAGAAATAAGCAAATACATAGTGTCGGTTGTAACAGCCACGCGCCCCGCGTCTACAAGGCAGGTTCCGACCGCGCCCCAGCAAAGGACGGAAAGCGCGAAAACAGACGCTGAGGGCGTGTACCGTTATGTGTCATTCGGAGCCTCCCCGCGGGCTTCTATCGCCCTTTACAGATGCAGCCGTATTTTAGCGATGTTTGAAGGGCATAACTTTGTTAGTCCTGAGGACGTAAAAACGGCCGCTTTTCCGGTGTTACGGCACAGAATTGTGCTTTCATACGAAGCGGAAGCTGAAGGCATGGACGCGGACGCCGTCATAGCAAGAATATTAAGCCATGTCCCCGTTCCGTAAAAAAACTTAATATGGAAACAAGCGATTTACTGCGGACTATTATTAATCTTCCCATTTTTTCAAGAGGGCTTGCCGATGAAATGCTCGCGGGAAATTTCAGCTCTATCTTTAAGGGACAGGGAATGGAGTTTGACGAAGCGCGGCATTATGAACTTGGCGACGATATAAGGTCGATAGACTGGAATGCAAGCGCGCGCTTTGGCATTCCGTTTGTAAAAATGTTCCGCGAAGAACGCGAATTAACTATTTTAGTTTTACTTGATATTTCTCCTTCCATGCATCGAACGCATATCGCGCAGCAGGGATTAAGCCCTTATGAGCAGGCGCTAATCTGCACGGCGTTAATCGCTTTTTCCGCCGAACATACGGATCAGCGCGTAGGAGCGTTTTTATTTGACAGAGACGTAGAAAAAGTTTTTCCGCCGCGCAAGGGACGCAAGGCAATAATGTCGATTGTAATGGCCGCGCTTCAGTATCAGAACAATATTATGCCGCGCAGATCCCAGTATGGCAGCGATATAGCTTCCGCGCTGACAGGAGCGCAGAGGCTTTTAAAAAAACGCTCGCTTGTTGTGCTTATATCGGATTTTTTCAGCATTAACTGGGAACGTGAAATGGGAAGCCTCTGCCGCAAACACGATGTAATAGCGATAAAAATTTCCGACCCGGAAGAACTTCCCTTTCACGGGCTTATAACGCTTGAAGACCCTGAGACGGGCGTGCGTATAGAAGCGCCCACGGGACTTGATTCATTCAAGGGAAGCTGGACAAATTGGCTTGAAGAAAAATCGGCTCATTGGGAATCGGAGTGCAAAAAAAGCGGAGCGGCATTTTTAAAATTATCTACGGAAGCGGACGCCCCTTCCGCCCTGATAAAATTTTTCGGCAGCCGAACCATGAGCAGGTACAGAAACCGGAAAAAGAAATGAAAAAATATTTAATTTTTATTTTATTCATTTTTATAATAACTTTTACTTTACGCGCGCAAAGCAGAAGCGCGTACCTTGTTCCGCGTATTATATATGTGGGAGACTCCGCCTCTTTTGTTTTACCGCTTCCGGCTTCTTCGCAAAACGAAGATTTTGTTATTACGCCTTATGATACGGATTTACTCCCCTCGGATCCAAATATTGATTTTCACAGAATAATTCTGGAACGGCGCGTTACGGGAAGCAGATTGATAATTGAATTTACGCCCTTCGCCGCAGGAGTGTTGGAACTGCCCGATATTAAAATTGGCGGCGATTGTTTTTCCGGCTTTGCCATTACGGTAAATTCATTAATAGACAGCCGCTCGGCTCCGGTGCTTTCTACTGCGGCTTCCGCTCTTGCGATGCCGGGAACGGCGGTAATGCTTTACGGTTCAATGGCGATCATTGTCATTTTAATACTGTCGGCGCTTTGGTTTGTCTTTAAAGGGCGCGCCGCGATTAGTAAATTACGCGAAAGATTAAAACGCCGCAGACTTTTTAAGTCGATAAAAAATACCGAGAAAAACCTTTACAAACTGGTTTTAAAAGGCGCGGAAAAAAGAAAAATCCTTGATAAACTTTCCGATGAATTTAAAAATTTTCTTTCTATCTTTATCGGACACAACTGCCGCGCCATGACTGCCCGCGAATTTACGGAATTTTTTTCACAGCTGCCGCAGCAATTTTTTGCGCAGGAAGACAGCGCTTTCTTCCTTGGGAATTTTTTCCGCCGCTGTGACGAACTGCGCTTTTCCGGCTCTGAAGTTGACGCGCAGTCTGTATTTAATTTGTTGTCGGAACTTCATAATTTTACATACGCGCTTGAAAATAAGGAAAAAGAAAAAACCGGGGAGGCTGCGTAAATCGTAAATTTCGGCTTTGATAACATATTTATTCTTATCTGCGCTTTTTTTATTATTCCGGCAGCCGTAATTATTTTTTCGCGCATGAAAGACCCATTTGTGGCGGTTATCCCCCTGGGCGCGCCCGGCGGCGTTCCTTTTAAAACTTCGCAGATAAACGGAATTGTCAAATTACTCAATTTTTTGGAATTAACAGGAATATTTTTACTTTTTTTCAGCGCAGCCGGCCCTTCAATGAAGACTGCTGAAATTGTCTGGTTGAACCGGGGCGCGGATATTATTTTTATTTTAGATGTCAGTCCAAGTATGGCGGCTATTGATATGGACGGAAAAAACCGTTACGACATTGGGAAGACATTGCTTGCCCAGTTCGCGCAAAAGCGTCCCACAGACAGTATCGGCCTTGTCGCATTCGGCGAAGACGCCGTATTGCTTACTCCCCCAACCGCAGACAGGCAGGCGCTGGAATTGCGTCTTAAACAACTTCGCATAGGAGAGTTGGGAGACGGCACCGCTCTTGGCATGGGAATCGCCGTCGCCGCATATCACCTTGATAAATCAACCGCTAAGCGAAAAATCGCGGTTTTAATTACAGACGGAGAAAGCAACGCAGGCTCAATTCATCCTGAAACAGCGGCGGATTTGTTACGCGAACTTGGCATATCATTTTGGGTTATTGCAGTAGGTTCAATGGGAGAAGTGCCGATAGATTATGTCGATCCGTACACAAAAATACGGCGAACAGGCCTTTTTGATTCCCGCTATGACACGGAAAGCCTAAGGCGCCTGAGCGCCGCGGGAGGCGGCACTTTTTTAACCGCAGTGAACGCTGAAGCTTTTGCCTCCGCTTTTTCGCAGTTAGACGACGCTGAAATTACAGTGCAGAGATCGCGCGTCATAAACCGCATGACTTCCGTTTCTTTTCAATTTTTATTAGCCGCCGTCATTTTGTTGGCGCTTGTAAAAATTACAAGGCGTTTTTTACTGAGGGCCGTTATATGACATTTGATAATCATCTTAAAAAGAAATTATTGGCTTCCGAAATATTTTTTATTTTATTTTTAATATTTACCGTTATAGCGCTCATTGGTCCAAAATGGGGAATAGGTTATGCGCCCATGGAATACCGCAAAGGGCTTGACGTTGTTTTTGCCATTGACATTTCGCGCAGCATGGACATCCGTGATGTGCAAACAGGCTCTCAGACAAGGACGCGAAGCGCTTTTCAGTCACGTCTTGAGCGCGGTATTTCAATCGCGAGGGAAAGCCTTATATCCGTTTCGGGAGCGCGTTTTGCCGCCGCCATAGGCCGCGGAAGGGGATATTTGGCCGTCCCGTTGACCTACGACAGCGAAGCCGCGTTAATTTTTCTTGAATCACTGGACGTATCTTCCATGACGGGGAGAGGCACAAATCTTGAGTCGTTAGTTGACGCGGCGGCCGACGCTTTTCAGGATTCTTCTCCCGCGCGGAAAGTGATTGTCCTTGTCTCAGACGGCGAGTCTCATGCCGGCATTCTAAGAAACGCTGTTAACCGCTGCATGCGCGACGGCATTATTCTAAATACCGCAGCAGTCGGCAGCGACGAAGGCCGGCAGATAACGGCGCAAGTTAACGATCCTGATTCTCCGTCTGTGATCAGTCGCAGGGACGCTTTTGCAATGAAAGCGGCTGCCGAAAGAACAGGCGGCATTTACATTGACGGAGGCCGTGAGGACGCGGCTTCAGCGCTTTCTTCGCATCTTCTCTCTCTTGCGCAGGAAATGGGGAGCGGAAACAGGAAACAGGAGCCAAAACAAAGAAGACCGCTGTTTATCATACTTGCTATTATTTCCTACGGCGCGTCAAAATTTGTTACGCGTCAATCGCAGAGAAAACCTTTGCGCCGGTTATCCGCCGCTTCGATAATCGCGCTCTTTTTATTCTCTTCTTGTACCGAAGGCAAACTTCTTCTTCTGCAAGCCAACTACTTAAATGCGATAGGCAGATATGACGAGGCGCTTATCCCGTACTTAAAAGCGTTAAACCATGAAGACTCCGCTCCTTACGCCGAATACGGTCTTGGGTTGACCTTTTATCAGCTTGACGAAGGAAAAGCGGCATTAAAACGCTACGGCGATTCTCATAAATTACTGGAAAGATATTCGAGTAACGAACACAGGGAGCTTCGGTACAGAAACTACTACAATTCAGGCGTAATATTTTTTGAAGAAGGAGATTACCATTCCGCCGCCGAATCTTTTAGAGAGGCGTTAAGAACAGACCCAAGAAGATTAGAAGCGAAACGCAATTTGGAATTAAGCCTGATGTCAATATCAATGGAAATAAATACGGAGAGCAGCACAAAAAACCGCGAAGAAAGCAGAGAAGTACTTTTTGAGTACTTAAAACAGGATGAACAGCAAAAATGGAAAAGCCGCGAATGGGAGCCCGAAGAAAATTTTTCAGGACCGGATTATTAACGCAAGAAGACTCACACAAAGATCAAGAGGGGAACCTTCGCCGTTTCACGGCTCGGTTGAGGTTCACGGAGAAACAAAGATCACAAAGAGGAAATAGGGGTTATTGTCCGAAAGCCAGATTTGTTAACTTCACGATAAGATAACGGACAAAAACCTCATATTCTCCTTTGTGATCTTTGTACCTTAGTGTTCTTAGTGCGAAATCTTCCTAGCGTAAATTATCATAACATCGCCAAAATTGAGCCTCTTTGCCAAAAAGTCCGCTACCTTTTTAATCGTCTTTGGCGCAACCCCTGCCGCCAGGCCGCCCCATGAATGGCAGCTAATAACTTTATAGCCGACAGTCTTTAGCATTTTTGACAGTGTGCGCCTGGAAAATAAATAAAGGTGGTCAAAAATTGCGGAACGCCAGCGGCTGCCGAAAAGAAGAGATTGAAAGCCGCTGATATCGGGAGTTGTAATAAATAATGAACCGTTATTTTTTAAAATACGGTATGTTTCTTCCAGAAATGTTTTTGGCTCGTTCAGGTGTTCAATCAGGTGGGAGGCAAGTATCACATCGAAGTTGCTATCAGGAAAATTATTTTCTTCAAGAGGGATGTCGCGCACATCCAGTTTGCGCTCATTTTTTGCGTAAGCTGCGCCGGGAGAGATTTCTACGCCTGTTACGCGCCATCCTTTGCCGCGCAGAAATGCAAGAAGCGCGCCTGTGGCGCAGCCAATGTCAAGGATTGAAGGGCTTTCGGCGCGTAATTTTTCCACAGCGGCAAAAAGAGTTTTTTCCAGTTTGGAAAAACCTGCGTCTTTTAACGCAAGCTGCTGAAGTTTTAGAAAGGCGGCTTCGTTTTCCAGTTCGTAGGAAAGATAATCATTCCCGTAAGTGTCGCTGTAACGCGCCAATATTTCATTTTTGTCGGGCTGAGGGTTTCTCTGCACAAGTCCGCAGTTTTTGCACTTTACAAAAGAAAAGCCTTCACAAACAAGCGCAGTTTTAAAAATGAGACTGCCGCAGAGAGCGCAGGGACGAGTTTCGCTTTTTCCGGCGCTGATCGGCATTGACCATGTTTTCACTAATTACACTCAATTAATAAACAAGCGAATTATTGCATTACGTGAAGCGCCGGATATATCCTGCACGATAATTTCCATGTTTACCTGTCCGCGGGTCAGAAAAATTTCGGCGGCTTCAAAAGACGTAAGACTTGAGTATATCTGCTTTGCCGGAACAAGCCCGTTACGGTAAACCATTAACACTCCGTCTCTTGCTGAAACTGCCTCAAAGTTCAGGGAACTGACTTCTGTGCCGTTTATCAGGCAGATAATTTTCTGCGGCGCATATTGACGGGAAGCGAAGTTTTGCGTCAACGGAACTCCTCCGGGCGCGTTTACAATTACCGTGTAGCGTCCCTGGGTTAAATTACGCGATTGCATAATCAGTCCCTGACTGTTTCGCAAATCTACGGAAATTATCTGCGGGGGACGGGTTTCCTGCACGGGGGTAATAATCATCGCGGGATTAATCCAGCGGCGCTCGCGCCTGTCAAAAAGCATGAAATAAAATCCGTTCTGCGTCGACCAGCCGGAAATGCCCGAAGAAGCGATTATCTGCTGTTTTTCAATTTGTGTTTCTGTAATGGGAACGACAGGTTCGGCGTAACGGCTGTAAATGCTGATTAATCCGTCGCCGTGATCAACAGCCGTCCATGCGCCAAGAGGAGAGGGAAGACGCGACGCGTTGTCTTTCTTTCCCCGCGAAAAAATAACTTCGCCGCTCTCGGCGGCAAGCACGTCCGTGCCTCCGCTGAAGATCATCCCTAAAACGGGCAGTCCTCTGTCATTGGAGCCGAAATTACGGTCAAGAGCGGCGTTCTCGGAAGGCCAGTTTAAGGCATGTACGGAAAAAATAACGCAAATATAAATTACAACTGCCGTTATGCGCAATGCAAATTTTCTCATTTTATTTTTCCTCCAGAGAAAAGGAAACCAATGCCGCCCCGCCGCCTGTTACGACCGTTGAGCCTCTTCTGCCAAGAAAAACATCGTCGCTTTTAAACGAAGCTTTTAAAAAAACCGATTCCAATTCCGTGTTTCCCAAAAATCCCAACAATCCTTCCTGCGGAAACTGGATTCCGATAAGTTTTTTTTCCTGCCCGGGATGGGAAGTAATTAAAAAGAAAACTCCCCGGTCTCCCGAACCGTCAACGGCGGCGATTCTTCCGTCCAAAGGAATAAATATTCCGCGCCTTGATTTGATCGTGTAACAACCGATACCTCCCGCGCGCTCAAAAACAATGCGATGGTCATCATTAATAAATAAAACATATACAGGCCGCCTGAATCCGGCTCCTAAAAATTCATGGTACACGACTTTATATTCGCCGCCCGCGCCTCCAAAACGTTCAAACAGCAGGAAACGCTGTTGTTCAATGCCGCATACAATTCCGATATACGAACCGTCTCCGGAAACGGCGCAGCCCAAAATTACCGAATAGCGCGAACCTCCCGGCTCAAAGTAATAAAAACGTTCTCCCCTCTCGTTAAAAACCTCAACTGCTCCGTCAAGAGAGCCTGTAACTACAAGATCGTATGCGGCGTCCATACAGGTAATGGGAGCGCCGAATTCATAAGTCCACAGAACATTTCCGTTTTCATCAATTTGAGATAACGAGTTCTGATCGCTGCCAAGAATAAAAATCCTGTTATCAAGCAATACAGGATACCCTCTTGTGTTTTCAATGTTAATTTTTGTGTCGTTTAAAATATTATTAATTTCAATATTAGCGGGTTCCGCGCCGTACTCCGTCCACATATTCGGACTAAGGCAAATATCGTTAATCATGGATCTGTTGATTGCAAATTGTCCCTGTGAATCGACATAACCAAACCGTGAACCTAACATGAAAGGAAGAAGCTCGCCGTATAAATCTGGAATGTCTGTTTTATTTCCGCCGTCTGTAGAATTATTATCATTCTGCGTATAAGATACCTGCGGGCTTGTCGCCAATGATTTTATCCAACTTTGCGCAAGCACTGTTTCGCGTGGAATCGGTCTTGCGGCCGCAAGAAAATAGATAATAAAAATCAAAATGATTATTAATACTTTAATTGTATTTTTTTTCTGCGCCAAGACATTACCCCTAACATATGAAAAACGCTAAAAATTCAAGTTTTTAGTGTTTTTAATTTGATGATTTTCATTATATAATATAAAATTCAAGGAGACAAGCATGATTGATAAAGAACAAATGGATAAATTATTTGCGCAGGCGCGGCAGATTGCCGATAAGGCTTACGCTCCCTATTCCAAGTTCAGGGTAGGCGCTGCGCTGCTATGCGATGACGGAACCGTCATTACAGGCGTTAACGTTGAGAATCGCTCTTTTGGCCTGACAATCTGCGCCGAAAGAAACGCAGTCTGCGCCGCCGTCGCCAAGGGGCACCTTCGCTTTACCGCCCTAGCCATCTCTACCCCCGATTCCGTTGAACCTACAGGTCCTTGTGGCGCCTGCCGTCAGGTGTTAAGCGAATTTATGGCCCCAAACGCCCCTGTTCGCTTTGCCGGAAGCGGCGCAAATCAGGTGAATACCACCGTAGGCGAGCTTTACCCCTTTGATTCGTTACACGAGTTGAAAAATTAGCAATGAGAAATGAGCAAAGAGCAAAGAGAAGAGAGCAGTGAGCAAAGAACAATGTAGTAATCTGAGCGTGGAGGTTCACGAGCAGACTGCTTACAACAATCATTGCTAATTGCTAATTGAAACCCTTGCTTTTTACATGAATATCTTGTCATTTATTGCTGTATTATGCTATAATGTACATTATGGCAGATGACGATATACTTACCTTGGAAGAAGTTGCGAAATATCTTCGCGTATCGGAGCGGACAATTTATGACTGCGCTCAAAAGGGGGAAATTCCGGCGGGGAAGATAAGAACCGCTTGGCGTTTTAAAAAGTCAGAGATTGACAAATGGGTCAATGAGAGGCTTGTCTCCACCTCGTTACATCCGCAGATTACTCCTATAAACGCCGAATCGATTCTGTCGCCGCACCGTATAATTTTTATGAATTACTCAAGCAAAAGAGACGCGCTTTTAGCGTTGGCGGAAAATCTCGCAGCCGCGCCGCAGGTGAAAAACAGGCAGGAGTTGTCCACGGAGATTTTAATGCGTGAGGAGTTGATGAGTACCGCCATCGGCTGCGGAATTGCCATTCCCCATGTGCGCCTTTCCTCGATAACTGATCTTGTCGTCTCCGTAGGCGTAAGCAGGGCGAATATTGTCGATTTTCAACCGTTAGACGATGAACCCGTAAGACTGGTTTTCATGATTGCCGCGGCGCATAACCAGCACGCCTATTATCTGCAAACTTTGTCGTGGTTCAGTACCAGATTGAAAAATAAAAAGTTGAGGGATTCTATTTTGCAGGCGCAGACTGAGCAGCAGGTTTATGATTTGCTGGTAAATGGGGATAAATAATTCGCAAGAACTCTCACGAAGGTACGAAGAACACAAAGGGGAAAGAAAGTTATTGTATTAGTAATGTTTTTTTATTTGACGACCAAGCATAAAAAGACAAATGCTTATCAATACCAAGGAAATACCTACAATGAGTTGAAACAACATATTTACCTCCTTATTTGCCTTTAATCCATGTTAAAAGCACATCAATAATAGCTATAATACCAAGTATACCTACAATAGCCACAACAGTATTGAATATTTGCGCCCATTTACTTGGCGGCTTCGATATAAACTCAAGAATTCTATCAAGAGTATCACTAATATGCTTCAAGACTGATATTTCTTCTTTTTCCATCTACATATATTATAATATTGATAAAATATGACTGCGTCAAGGGCAATTAGACTTTGTCGAATTGCTATTATCTTTCAAACTTTCAAAAAACCACATTCCTCATAATTCCCAATTGCCACTTCCACCACAAAATGCTAAAATATCCCCAATGAGACAAAAAGTCGCTATTAAGGCATTTCTCCCTTTTTTCAACCCCCAATAAAAAACATTTTTTTCGCTTTTTGTCAAAAAAGGCTTGCAACTTCCACTTATAAATGGTAATATAAACTCAATGAGTCAAAAAACAACACATAATAACAAAAATCCGCAAAATACAAGCTTAAAATTGCCGAAGGCAATTTTAAGCAATGCATGCAACGTGCAACGTGCAACGTGCAACATGCAACGTGCAACGTGCAACGTGCAACGTGCAACGTGCAACATGCAACGTGCAACGTGCAACGTGCAACGTGCAACGTGCAACGTGCAACGTGCAACG
>Ga0268262_10004917_pt1 | contig 13489 bp, 10 predicted proteins | sample TergutNc150P3_FD_190354 | JGI IMG/M metagenome (GOLD analysis project Ga0268262, IMG submission 190354) | Nasutitermes corniger P3 segment gut microbial community from laboratory colony in Florida, USA - Nc150 P3 (SPAdes) (version 2) | ecosystem: Host-associated > Arthropoda: Insects >... | reverse complement strand
CGGTCTCGCCGGAAATCACGGTCTGCTCCGGCGCGTTTTCGTTGGCGGCGACCACGATCCCGCTCTTCACCGTCGCGATGACGTCCGCTATCTTGTCCCGATCCATCCCCAAAACGGCCGCCATAGCCCCGGGATTCGCCCGCCCGGCCTCCGCCATAGCCTCGCCCCGGGCCGCCACCAAACGCAGGCCGTCCTCGAAGGAGAAGACTCCGGCGGCGTAAAGCGCGCTGTACTCGCCCAAACTGTGACCTGCGGCGCACATAGGGGTCACGCCGCGAACGGAGAGCGCGTCCGCCATAACCGCCTCGACTAAAAACAGCGCCGGCTGCGTGTTCCGCGTCTCCGTCAGCTCCTCCATAGGCCCGTCGAAGACGATCCGGCTAAGATCGCGCCCGAGGATTCCGTCGGCCTCTTCGAAGCGCGAACGGGCGGATCCGCCGCCGTCGTAAAAATCCTTGCCCATGCCTACGGATTGAGAACCTTGGCCGGGGAACAGCATCGCTATTGTCGTCATTGACTTTTATCTCCTAATGTCAAAATCAAATTCAACTAAGGGGGGAAGTCTCCCCCTCGCTACATAAAAACGGGTAAACCCGTTTTTATTCCGCTACCCTCTCGTACGGGGCTCTGCCCCGTAACGCCCCGTATATTATAGCCCCCTCCAAGCCTCCCCCGCTTCGCGGGTGAGGATGTAACGTCAAAATCAAAGTCAAAAGAACACGTCAAAAAAAGTCTGGCTTCGACTTCGCTCAGCCAACTAATTGACAACCGAAAGGTCGCTGAGCGAAGTCGAAGCGGCCTGACGCAAGAGGAAGCGCTATGTTTTGACTTTTCATCCTATAATCTGTTTTTTTAATCCTATCATCCTAATTCAGACGTTTTTTCAATCCCCGCGCCGCATCGCCTGCCGCGCATCACATCACGCACACCGCGCTGCCGACCGTAAACCCTCCGCCGAGTCCTACAAATAATACGCGGCTGCCTTTTTTGACGCGCCCGTCCAACCACGCCTCTTCTAAAGCTAACGGGATTGACGCGCTCGACGTGTTTCCGTATTTGTTTATGTTAGACACTACTTTTTCTTCGGGCAGTTTCAGGCTCTCGGCTACGGAGTGTATTATCCTTACGTTCGCTTGGTGGGGTATCAGCAGGTCGATGTCTTCAAGCTTCATTCCGGCGCGTTCCACGGCTTTCAGGGAGGCGTCGCTCATCATGCGCACGGCGTGTTTGAAGACCTCGTTGCCCTTCATCTTCAGGAAGCGTTCTTCGCCCCACGCGGGGAGGTACAGGAGGTCGCCCATCGAGCCGTCGGAGGAGAGGTAGCAGGAGGCGACGCCGGCCGCGCCGCCGGCGGCTCCGGCTTTGAGCGCAACCGCCCCGGCGCCGTCGCCGAAGAGGATGCACGTGCTTCTGTCGCTCCAGTCGAGCGTTTTGGATATGACTTCCGACCCTACCACGAGAATAGTTTCGGCCTGGCCGGAGGCGATCATGCCGTTCGCGACCGTGAGGGCGTAGACGAAACCCGCGCATGCCGCGCCGACGTCGAACGCGAAGGCGCCCGTACATCCGAGGTCGGCCTGCATCCGGCAGGCGGTGGACGGGAAGAAGTTGTCCGGCGTGAAGGTGGCCGCGATTATGCCGTCGACCTCGCCCGGCGAGATCCCGGCGCGCTCCATGGCCAAACGGGCGGCGCGGCAGCCCATCTCGGCGGCCGTCATGCCGCCCGGCGGGGAATGCGGCATGTTCACCACGCGGCGCTCGCTTATGCCCGTGCGCGTGAAGATCCACTCGTCGCTCGTGTCCAAAAAAGACTCGAAACGGCTGTTCGGCAAAACGGCATCGGGCACGTAGGCGCCTACGGATAAGATCTCGGCTTTTATTTTCTGTTCTGACATTTTATTCTACGCGACGTAAAAGTCAAATAATTAAAATAAAAATCTTTTTATGGGGACGGGGCTCCGCCCCGTAACGCCCCGTCAATATCAGGGCGAACAGCGCCCCACTGGGGCGCGCCTCCCCCCCTGCTGTCCCCCCAATTATGTAAAATATATAGCCGGAAAATAACCCGTCTATATATTTTACGGGGGGACGTTTGAAAACATGCGCCGCTTCGCGTCGCGGTAAGTCAAAATCAAGCCGTAACGGCTTTGATCGCTGTTAATATAGCGTTCTTTATTGATGTTACCGACGATCCCCCGTGGGCCTTCAGTACGGCGCCTTTTATGCCGAGGAACGGCACGGCTCCGTAGTTTTCCGGGTTCAATACTTTTATCTTTTGCGACAGATGCTTTAAGGCCTCTTTGCTGTCGGACAAAAACTCCGCCGTCAGGGCGTAGAAGCTCTCGCAGGCTTTCAGCAGGGCGTTGCCGACGAAGCCGTCGCAGACCACTACGTCCGCCTCGCCCGAAAATACTTTGTTGCCCTCTATGAAACCCGCGTATCGCTCATAGCCGCTCAGAATCTCGGCGGCGGCGCGGACCGCCGGCGGGCCTTTGTGCGGCTCCGACCCCACGTTCAGCAGCGCCGCCTTAGCCTCGACGCCTCTCACGCGGCTCACGTACCCGCACCCCAGTTTCGCGAACCCCGCCAAATGCTCCGCCCGGCACTCTATGTTCGCCCCCACGTCCATTATCAAGACCGGCTTCTTAGGCGTGGGGACGAAAGCGGCGAGCGCCGGGCGCGGCACGTCCTCCTCGCATCCTAATATGAAGAGCGCCGCCCCTATCAAAACCCCGGTGTCGCCCGCGCTGACCGAAGCGTCCGCCGCGCCCTCCTTTTGCAGGGCCACGCAGCGCACTATGGACGCGCCCCTCTTCGTCTTCCAAGCCGTGGAGCGTTTGTCGCTCTCCGACACCGTCTCGGGGCAATGCTCGATTTCGAACCCGCACCGCTCCGCGTCATCGCCTATATCGGCCAGCACGCGCCGCAGCCGCCCCTCCTCGCCGCACAAACGAACGGCGAAAGGCTCGGCGGCCGCCAAGCGCGCCGCTATAACCCCGCGCACCGTCGCCTCCGGGCCGAAATCCCCGCTGTCCGCGTCTACGGCTAAACGCACCATTCGGATTACCCTAATCCTCCGGCACGAAAACCTCTGCCCCGGCATAGTGCCCGCAGTTGCCGCACACGCGGTGCGCCGCCTTGGGCTGCTTGCAATGGGAACAAAGCGTCGGACTCACCGCCGCGATAGCCTGATGGCTGCGCCTCTTGTGGGTGCGGGAGTGCGTATGCCGCTTCTTAGGTTCCGCCATTTTTACCGTCCTTTCCTTATTATATTTTTATTTGCCGATTTACTGACCGACATCCCCTATATCCATAATAATATATATAATCTCCGCGGTCAACAGCCGCCCTTCAGCTTCAAAAGCCCGGCCCAGCGCGGATCGACCTCCCGCTCCCCCTCTTCCTCCGCCGGCGGCGACGCGACCCACGCCCCCGCGCAGCCCTCCGAACACAGCGGCATCATGGGCAGCGAGATCATTATCTCGTCGTACAAGGCCGGCCCCAAATCCACCGAACCGTCGGTTTCGTCGAAAAAAAAGTCGGCCCCGTCCTCGTCGCCGGCCGCCGGCCCGCGCCGACCGGGCGCCTCCTTAAGCGTCAGACGCAGGTCGCCCCCCACCGCCGCGCCCACGGGCTTCAGACAGCGGGCGCACTCGACCTCGAACTCTCCGTCGAACCTCAAAGAAACCGCGATCGTATCCCCGAACCTGTCCAACTCCGCGCGGCACGAAAGCGGCCCCAGGAACGGCGGCAGGTCGCCCCGATACCCCGAAAGCTCCGCCTCCCGCTCGACGACGGAATGCCCCTCCGGAACATGCCTGACATCTATAACCATATTATAGACACCCGAATAAACAGGTTCGCCCTTCCCCCGCACCCCCGGCAAGGTACCTTTTCACGTCAAATTTCTATAAAATAATTAACGCCGGGGGCAAAGTCAAATTCTTTTTGACGGGATTTTTTGTTCCTATAACCCTAACAATCCATTGTTTTAACGATAGAACGAAGTCGTTGCTTCCAGCCGTATTTTTAATTGTACTGATTTCGGTGCAATTAAAATCGTCACGCGCTTACTCTTTTGGCGCATACCATCTTGCCGGCATGCCGGCCGACAGCGGCGTTTTCGGCTTGCGTACGCATAATTTCGGCTTCCAATTCGCTTAAACTCTTTTCCGGCTGCTCGTTCAGCCATTTATTGAAGTCCGCGCCGGGAATACCGCGCCACAACGTCAAAAATTCCTGCGCGTCGCCGCTACCCAGGGCGGTCATAAGAGCGCTCACGCCCGCAGCGCGTAAATCATAAGGATTTGGATAGGTTGCGCTCATTTATCGTCTCCTATTTAAAAATCTACCGGGTTTATAACCTTTACGGAACTCATGTTATTTTTTGCCGCTATCCGCTCAAATTTTTTATCAACCGTTATTAAAAAATCCGCCCCTACAGCCTCGGCGGCCGCAAGGTGCAAACTGTCCTTCGCTCTCAACCCGCGCGTCATAAACTCGCCCGCCCGTTGAAAATCCGCCGCCGTTAAAACAAAATAACCGTTAATAACCCAATCAAAAAAATCCAAACTGCGTTCTCGCGACAAGACGTTGGGATCGGCCTTAATTTCGGTTTCCACAGCCGAACTCCCGATAATACTATATCCGGCAATACGGCAAATATTTACAATATTGCTTATAGCCAGGGTTTCTTTCTCTATTTCCGGCTGTGTTTGATCGTCCTGCGGACGCACGTAACAACATGTATCAAAATATATAGTCAGTATTTTCAGTGTTTGCAGTATTCGATTCATAGCTTTATATAATATATATTAATCGGCGCTAAAAATCATAATTTTTTAAAAAAAAGCGGCCGGCGCCGGGAAGGAAGTGGTTGGTCCCGGAGCCGACCTGGCGGACGGATGCGTTAGGCCATAGCATCGCCGCGTCTTTTAAAAGGGGCGTTGAATGCAACGCCCCTTCAACATCTACTTCTTACTTCACAACGCTGAACGGGAAGGACACCTTCTCCTTCGAGCCGTCTTTGCCTACCAAGGCGCCCTTGACCACGTATGTGCCCTCGGAGACCGCAGCGCCTTTCTTGTCCTTCAGGTTCCAAGAACCGATCTCGCCGCTCGCGGACTTGGCGGACACTTTCGCCACCGAGTTGCCGTTCGCGTTGAAGATGTAGAGCGTGCCGCTCTTAACAGACTTCGCGGAGAAGAACTTGATCGCGGAACCGGTCTTGACCGGGCTGGGACCGGCGGTGAAGCCGGACGCAACCACTTTGACAGGAGCCACGGCCGCAACGTTCGTCTCGACGGACTTCGGAACTTCGCGGTCGGAGGACTTCACGCCGACTTTGCCATTCGAGTCTATCTTCAGAGTGTCGAGAGTCACAACCACCATGCCGAAGTTGTCGTCGCCGCCTACGCGCACTTTGACGGCGTACCTGCCTTCCGTCGTGGGAACCGCGTTAAGATTGGCTTCGGTCGCGACGTTCGTGTACACGGTCGTAAGAGTCCCGGTGTAGCCCATCGGGTTCTTAAGCGTCGCCGTGATAGCGGTAGGCGTCGCGCCGTTTTTCGGCATCGTGTAGTTGAAGTCGGACCTCTCAACGAACCTCTGCGTTATGACGTAGGGGCGCTCGAACTCCTCAAACTCGGTGAAGTTCTTGCCTTCGGCGATAGCAATCACCGTCTTGTACTTTCCGGCGTTCTTCGGAGCCGCCGTAAGCGTGACGGGATTTTCTTCGTCCGCGAGGTTGACATACGTCACCGTGACCGCGCCCAAGCCCTCTCCGAACGACGGGCTCACCGTGAGAGCCTGCGCCGCGCCGTTGTACGGAACCGACGTGGCCGCCGGGCTGAACTTCAGGTCGCCCATCGCCGTCGTCTTCTTAGCGATCGTGAACGTGCCGGAAGCCTTGCCCTTGTACGCGTTGATGCCCGTCACGGACACCACGCCTACGCCGGCGTCTTCGCCGAACACATCGAACTTATAATCGTTCTCGTTGTTGTTGTTCAACTTAACTCCGTTCAACGTCACGGTAACGCTCGTCTTGGAGACGTTGGCCGTTTTGCCGGTATAGGTATACGTCCCGCCGACCGTAACGACAGCCGCCGCGATATCCTCGCGCTCCTTCCAGATGCGCACCTGGGCGGAGTCGGACTGCACCGTGGGAGCCTGCACCGTCGGATTGGAATACGTCACTTCCGCCTTGTACCTGCGGATCTTATTTTTCTCCGTCGCGGTGTCGGCGGCCGTAAACGTCGCCGCGAACGTAGCGGTTCTGACTACGGCGTTTCCGATTTTCAACGTATCCCATTTCGGAGCGGTCGTCCCCGCCGTATCGATAAACCACACGTACGACAGCGTTCCGCTCTTGTACGCTATCGAGGAATCGTTCGTTCCGGCGGGCGACCCGACCTTGTCGGTCTTCGCGCTGTCGGGCTTCGTCACGACCGTCCGCAGCACCACTTCGTCTCCGATGTACGCGTTAACCTTCCCGCCCGCGTTGGACACCTCGACCGGACGCTTGTCGCTGCCGACGCTGTCGGTAACGACGACCGCCGGCTTCTGCGGCTGCTTGATAGTGAAGTTGCCGAGCGAAATTCCAACCGTATTGTCCACGAAGTTGTTGCTCCCCGTCACTTTCAGAGTCACGGCGAACACCTTATCTTCCGTCGCGGAGCCGACAGGCAGCGTCGTCAGCGCGCCCAACCCGTCGTTTCCGTTGTAGTACACCGTGCGCGTGTCGCCCGTGCTCGTATACTTAGACTGCCAAGCGACGGTCCCTATGCCCTGACCCGACCCGGTGAAGAACTTGTTCGTCGGAATCGTGAAATCGAAATCCGTCGCGACCGGAGTAGCCTTATTGATCGTCACCCCGGACAAGCTGAACGAGCTTGAGATCGAGCCGCCCGCGAAAGTGTAGTTCCGGCCCAAAGAAGCGCCCTCCGCCGTGGAAGTGTCCAACTCTACCACGCCGTTCACCGCGCGCGTCGTCACTCCGGCGTTCGGGTCGTCATACTCCAAAGATTTTACGATATAGCCGAAACCGTTCGAGAGGTCACCGGCGTTCACCGTGTTGATGAACTTCACGTCAAGACTCGTCAGCTTATCCGCGTCCACCGTTTTCGTCCCGTTGTAATTGCGAGTGAGTCCGGCGATTTGCCCTCCCACGCTCCTCGTCGCCGTGACGTCCACGCTGATCTCTTTCTTGGTGATGGCGAACGTAAGCTCAAGCGTGCCGGTGTAGTTGCCCGCGCCCGTCAGCGTGATCTTAGCGGTTCCCGCGTTCGTCAAATCACCGTCAACACGAGTGTAATCCGTCGTCGGCACCAAAGGATAGGCGGTCGTTCCGCTTCCGTCCACCAAGTTAAGCGTAGGAACTTTAGTCTTGCCGTCGTAAACCACCGACAGCGGAGTCACGCCCCTCTGAGTGATAGCCGACAGCTCTTTGCGGGTTACGGTCAGAGTGACCGTCCGCGAACCCTCGTACACGTCGCCCGACGCGGCGGTGCTCTTAACCACGACCGTCACGTTATACACCCCGGCCTCCGCCACCTTATGGTCGGCCACGGGCAACGCCTTATTTTCCGCCGTCCCGTCGGCTCCGCTGGCGGCGCCGTCGCCCACAAACCACGTATACACGCCGCCCTTCTCATAAATAACCTTCGTAACCGCGAAGGTATGACCCGTAATCGCCGGAGAGACGAGACCCGCCGCCGCCGGCAAAGTCAGCTTCATAGCCGACGAACCGCGGGCGTATGCCACAATGCCGTTGCTGACCTGGACGACGTTCCGCGTGGGGAGCGACACGACGCCCACATCCTTCGGTTCGATCTCCACAGGGATTACTTCGGTGCGCTCGGGCGCCGCCTTCGCATCTACGTTGCGAACCTCGCAGAAATAATAGTAGAAGCCGGCCTGCAAATTCGTAGGAATTGTGTAAGTCGCCGTAGCGGCGCTCAACCCTGAAGCTTCAATTCCGCCCTCGACGGTATTCGCGCTGTTGAAGTACCACTGATAGGAAAGCGTGCCCTCGTTCGGCGCAGTGGACGCTCCGGTAACGCCGATCGTCCCAGTAACCGAGCCGACCTTCATCTTCGCAGTAGCGCCTCCGCCAAGCGCGGCGGTTCCCGGATCGATCACCGGCCGCGTCGTGACAACCACCTTCCGAGACTGGGACGTTTTCATATCAAGCGAATCTTTCGTCGGATCGCCCGCCTTTTTCATAGTAGTGCGCACGCGGCAGTAGAACCAATGGCCTCCTGCGCTGACCGCAATGTCCGTCGGGATGGAATAGATATTCCCGTTCGCGGCGGCGGACTTCCAGGTGCTGCCGGGAGCGTTCGGGTCGGTGAGCGCCTGCGTGCCGTCCGCGGCGGCGGTCTTAAACCAGCAATACTCCAACGTATTGTCCTTGCTCCCGGCGGGAGTCACGTTCGCGATGTTGCCCGTCACCGTGAAAACGTCGGTTATCGCGACAGTACCGTGCACGATGGTTTTATTTGGTTCCGTCGGGCCGGTGACCACGATCTGGACACCTGTGACGGGTGGGGTAGCGGACGAGTAAGCCTTCGGCGTAGCCTCAATCATGAACTGCTGAGCCCCGTTAAAGGTTATCTTTTGCTCTCCCAGTTTAAGGTCGAAGAGATAATACCCAGGCTCGCCGGGATCTGACGCTGACGCAGCGTCCTTAGGCGCTTTCCAATAAGTCTCGGGAAGCGTCACGGTCGCGTCGGCCACAGTGAAATTCGGGTTGTAGTTAGCGGCGAAAATGCCGGTCGTATTGGTCGTCCACCAACTTTTGATGCTTGTAACGGAGTCCGCGACGGCTTGTTTGGCAATAGTTTCCGTCACTGTCGCCGTTCCGTCGCCGACAACCCACATATGATCGTACTTCGCGATGAACGCGTTCAGCGGGTTGTTGGCTGTATTCTTATCTCCGGCCATCGCTCCCCAGCAGGCCAAGAACTTGGTTTCATCGTCGACGTTTGTGCAGGCCACGTTGCTCCAAGCCCCGGCGATCACGATATCAGCATCAAACGTAAAATCGCTACTCGCAGTGAGACCGTTTGTGATCGTCGCCGTCACCTTAACCGTACCGGCACCCGTAGTAGTAAGCGTAGTCCCCGAAATAGTCGCCCCTGTCGTTCCCGCAGATTTCACGCTCCAAACAATGGTCTTATTTGTCGCATTGTTCGGTGCCACCGTTCCGGTCAGAGTCGTCGTCCCAACCGAACCAGTCGTTGGAATTCCGGTAATGCCCGTCACGGCAACGTAACCGCTGCTAATCACGACATCTTCGTCAACCTCAAAATCTTCTCCTATTGTCTTGCCGTCTTCAATAGTCGCCGTCACCTTAACCGTACCGGCACTCGTAGTAGTAAGCGTAGTCCCCGAAATAGTCGCCCCTGTCATTCCCGCAGATTTCACGCTCCAAACAATGGTCTTATTTGTCGCATTGTTCGGTGCCACCGTTCCGGTCAGAGTCGTCGTCCCAACCGAACCAGTCGTTGGAATTCCGGTAATGCCCGTCACGGCAACGTAACCAGTGGGGTCTTTGCAGGTCACCCCGTCGGAACTCAATAGCCCGTCATCTTCACCCGAATCCTCAACCAGGTCGCAAGCATCTCCGGGGTCGGCAGCAAACGCCCCCCCCGCGAACATCAAAACCCCGGCAACGCTCGCAAGCATCACCGCTTTCCACATCGACTTAAGTAAAGTCATGTGCACTCCTTTTGTTAGTGTTGATAAATTTAAAGAACGTTTAGACTCGGTAAAACCACTTCCACTGCTCTCCCTTCCGTTACAGCAACTGCTACTGTACTTCGACAAGCTCATTTTCCACTCCCTCCTTTTTTATTGATGGTAAAACGCAATTCTCTTTTTTATGTCAAAAAGGCAAAAGAGCCCCCTAGGCTACGGTCGTAGCGTTCCCTGCGTCCAAGCTTCTCCCTAAATCGGCTTCCCGCCGACTTTAGTTAGGAGCTGTTGACGCTCGATGTTTTGGTAATGCTCATGGGTTTCTCCTTTTATCTTTTAATCTGTTTAATCTTGTTTTAATCCTATCATCTGTTTTTAAAAACATTGTCTGAATTAGGATGATAGGATGAAAAGAAAAGGATTATAGGATGAAAACCCTCTTCTTTTATGTTTTGACGTTGTTTTTGACGTTAAATCCTATTATCTGTTTTTTTATCCTATCATCCTAATTCAGACGTTTTTCCCCCATTCAGACATCCTTCCCCCCCATTCCGACTCCCTTTCCACACATTCAGACATCCTTCTCCCCCACCCTTCCCCCCCATCTTCGCCCCCATTTCCTACCCTCCCCCCCAGTAAGAGTCCTTATATTACTATTATTATGTGTTTTAGTATTATTAACACAGCGGGCGGAAACGTCAAAGGAAACGTCAAAGGAAACGTCAAAAGCAGGGCGAACACGCGGGTTCGCCCCTACAACGTCAACGGTTGCGGGGTCAACAAAAATACCGTCGTAATGGCGGTCTAAGCGGCCAAAACGGTCTAAACGGTCTAAACGACCCAAAAAGCGGTTTAAAACAGTGAAATTTGACGTTTTTCGGACAAAAAACTCGTCCGGCGGGGCCTTGCGGAACGCCGATTCAGGCGTTAAAGGCCCGTTTGATGGGTGATTTTCCGGGTTTTTCCTGCTTCCCCAAACTTCAAAAGCTTTGTTTTTGGGGTTTAGTTGTGTGTCAGCGTCCCTGGGGGGGGGGGGGGGGGACGGCACGGCGATCAGGCTGTTAGGCGCGGCGGGGGCGATCATGGCGACGGGCGTAGCAACGGGTGTCCGGCGGCTGAGGGCTGCCGGGGCGTTAAGGTCGGTTATTTGGTTCATCGTTCCCATCGTCATAGCTTAAGTATCCCCGATTGATCGGTTTCGCGCGTTTTGGATACGGTACTGCCCGGGTTGACCCGGTCTTGCTGTCTATCTATACTATATTATATTGATCCTACAATCAGTCCTAAAATCGTCCCCCGGAATCGCAACATAATAATATACTATCCCGCCGCCGAAAATGTTACAATTTTTTTAAAAATACCCCGGCAAGGGTATGTTTCATCAAACAGGGCCTAAACCTGCCCAGACCGTCAATCTATACAAAAATAATTCATGGGAGATCGGATGTCAAATTTTTTTTATTTTTTTTTCGGGCGTCCGGGTTCCGGGTTTTCTGAACTCGGGAACGGCCCTATTCAGCCTATAAAATCCCGCTCGATGAAATATATGGCATGAGCGAGCGCATAGGTAAAAAACTCGTTTCGTTTGTACCACTCTGATTTGTTTCTATAATGCCATAGCAACCGCAGAAAAGACGACATATACTCGCGTTTGAACTTCTTCGCGTCTAACCTTTTGTCGGCGTTCCAGCTTTCGAGGACGGTTTTGACTATGCTGACGCAAAACATTTCATTAATCAGCTTAACCGTTATGTCCGCGCCGTTTTTTGCGCTTATGGCGGATTGTACTTTGAATACTTGTTTTTCAAGGCAGATTTGGACATAGAGCGCCGCCACCTTGTGACGGTCTATCCGATGCTTCGCCAGGTCTTCGCCCTTGTATATTTCTTCCTTAAGCGCCCTGAGCCGCGCCGAATAGACCTCCATTATATCATCGAATATCCTGTCGGTGAAAGTTACGTAGGCCTTGTTCGCGGCATCGTAGTAAACGTCGGCCATCTTTCTGATGTACGAAAACCATTTCTTCGAGTTAAAATCCGCCATGACGCTCACAGCCAATAGGCTCCTTTGCGTTTTATCCGTGCGATTTCCCTGTCCACCGCAGGGCCTATATCCACCTCGGCGGCGGACTTGTCGTCGTTGGTCATACGCATATAGCGGTCAAAGTTGTTCCACTGATCCTTAGTCAGCGGTTTATGGGGAGTCTTCAATAATTCGTCTAAATCATATTTTTTAGCCATAACCGCCTCCTTTTATGTCCCAATATATATATAGAAAGAATCTCAACCTTCCTACCTGTTCTTGAAATGCTCCGCCAAGTTGTCCAATTGGCCTTTGGTGGGTTTTTTGGTGCTTGAGGAGGCGTGTTTTCCTGAGCCGCCTATGTTTTTGAGGGATAGGGATATGCGGCGTTTTTTGGTGTCTACCTTGAGTATGCGCACGTCAACCCTGTCGCCGACGGAGACTATCTGGTCGGGCGTTTCCACGTATTGGTCGGTGAGCTGGGATATGTGGATCAGGCCGTCGCAGACGGCGTTTATGTTCACGAAGACGCCGAAGGGGGTGATGTTCGTCACGCGGCCGGAGACCACGGCGCCCTCTTTGACGTCGCCCAATTTCATCCTGCGTTTGGATTTTTGGGAGACTATGCCCTGGTAGCGTTGGGCTACTTGGAGCTGCGGTATGAGTTTTCTTTGGACGTAGGCCCTCTGCGCGGGGTCGTCTATCGGCTGGGAGAGCAGCACGTCGGGGTTGGAGATTATGGTTTCGCGGGAGACCGTGAGGTCGTTCACCGCTTGTTCTATGAACGGGAACTGGTCGGGGTGGGCGGTCGACCTGTCCACGGGGTTTTCGGCGTTGGGTATGAGTACGAAGCCGGCGATGTTTCTGAAGGCGGTTTCCGTCATGCCTTTGACCTGGAGCAGGTCGTTTTTGGAGCATATCGGGTCGGCGGCGTCGTGCGCTTTTATGGCGGCGAGGAGCTCTTTGGTGACGCAGCGGAACTTGGCGATGGGCGAGTCGGCGATGTCCTTTACGGATGTGCCGGATAGGAGCCGCGCGTACTCGACCACGCTGTCCACGGCTTCTATGAACTTCTCGGGGCGCAGCGTCCGCTGAAGCGGGTGCACCGTGTAGAAGGAGAGGCCCAGCTTCGTGATGAGCGACACCGGCTGAAGGTAGGCTATGGCGAGGCCGTAGAGCGACTTCGTGCGGTTGTCGAGTATCGCGAACTCGCGCTCCTTCATGTATTCGGAGGCGCACGGGTCGCAGTTCGCCGGGGCGGGCTTCACCTTTGTCACCTCTACGAGGTTGGTGAGGCAGTCGTTCGCCTGTTTTATGAAGTTTTCCGGGATTTCGGCGGAACCCTCTCTGCACAATATGCGCGACGGTCTGTGGCGTCCGAAGAATTGGCGCAGGCGTTCGGTTAGGAACGACCGTCCGTCGCCGGGTTTTTTCTCGGCGGTCGCGCCGAGGAGGCCGCCGCTCGCGCTCACCGCCACCACCACGTAGTCCTTCTTGGCGGACATGTCCACCACGAAGACGGGGGGCGCGTCCTGTTCTTCGGAGAACTTTTTGGAGAGCCCGTTCGCGATCTCTCTTTGGGCCCAGCGTTCGGCCTGTTCCCTTATGCCCTCTTTAACGTCTTGCTCTATGGACGGCTGGAGCAGGCGCTGCCACATGTCGTCTATGATCTCGCAGATGCAGTAGAAGGAGGTGGAGTCCGGGTTCGTGACGAAGTGCTGGCGGAAGAGCTCGGTCATTCGGAAGAGCTGGACGTTGAGTTTGAACTTGA
>Ga0268262_10004916_pt1 | contig 13493 bp, 9 predicted proteins | sample TergutNc150P3_FD_190354 | JGI IMG/M metagenome (GOLD analysis project Ga0268262, IMG submission 190354) | Nasutitermes corniger P3 segment gut microbial community from laboratory colony in Florida, USA - Nc150 P3 (SPAdes) (version 2) | ecosystem: Host-associated > Arthropoda: Insects > Digestive... | reverse complement strand
GAATCTTTAATAGCGCAATTTCCTCCCGAACAAAGAGGGCAAAGCCGTCTTATGACACTTGATAGGCTCTCAGGCGCGCGCGGACACTCGGCTGTTTCTAAATTGCCTGATATTCTCTGCGGCGAAAGATTTTTAAGCGCCCGTAAAGAAAAGCCGCTGTTGGTTTTTAATGACACAAAGGTACGTAAGGCGCGTCTTGCCGCCGTTAATGATAAAACAGGCGCGCAGACTGAATTTTTGCTCTTAGACGATATTAACGGGGACGGTCTTTTGTGGAAGGTTATGACAAAGCGCGCGCGCCGAAAGAGGGAAACAGATGTTTATGTTTTTATGGCTGAGGGGGAGCAAAAAAAAGCCGCAATCAAAGGTTTTGAAGACGAGTATTTAATGCTTGAATTTGAAACCGCTGTAAATGACGCATGGTTAGAAAAAAACGGTCATGTTCCTCTGCCGCCGTATATCAAGAGGAAAGACGCTCCCGCTGATACCGAGCGTTATCAGACTATTTACGCTAATCAAACAGGTTCCGCGGCGGCTCCGACTGCCGGGCTTCATTTTACAAAGGAGATTTTAAACGCTTTTTCCGCCGCCGGAATAGAGAGCGTATTTATTACATTGCATGTGGGGTTGGGAACATTCCTTCCTGTCCGCAGTGAAAATATAGAAGATCATAAAATGCACAGCGAATATTTTAATATCGATGAACATACCGCAGAAAAAATAGAATCCGCGAAAAAAGACGGGCGGAAAATTATCGCCGTGGGAACAACAAGCGTAAGAACTCTGGAGAGCGCATGGATTGACGGAAAACTTAAACGAGGGGGAAATAACACTGCTATCTTCATTTACCCGGGATATAAATTCAAAGCAGTGGACGCTCTTTTTACCAATTTTCACACCCCCGAATCAACTTTACTGATGTTAGTGTCGGCGTTTGCCGGCAGGGAGTTAATTCTTGAAAGCTACGCCGAAGCTATAAAAGAAGGATACCGCTTTTTCAGCTACGGCGACGCTATGTTGATTTATTAAAAATTTTTAACCACGAACCACACGAACCAACACGAACAACGACAAGATTTCGGACTGCAAGTTCGTGAGGTTCGTGGTAAGAATTCTTAGGAAAATAATTTATATTTTATTTAATTTTAAAAGCTACGGGATAACGGAAACGGCAGGAAACCGCTTCACCGTTGGTGTATGCCGGGGTTCCTTTTCTGCCTGTGAACGCTTTGACTGCCGCTTCTCCGAAGCCCTTGCCTTCCGGCTCTTCGCGTATAATTGTTACTTTTTTTACATAACCTGTGCGGTCTACAAATAATTCAAGAATAACCCTGCCCTCTATCCCTGAACGCTGAGCGATGGGCGGATAAACAAGAGCGGAAATAAAAGCTTTTTCGTCAAATACAGCGCGTACGGAAACCATATGAGACGGAAGATAATCGTCAAAAGAAAGAGAGCCAGCGGCTACTACGTTTTGGAGAGGAGCAGTATCAGTCTCTATCATTTCTTCCGCTATTTCTTCTACGGTGGGAAGTTCAGGGTCAGCGGGAGGAAGTTCCGCAATATCCGTAAGTTTCATTATTTTGGCGTTTTCAACCGACCCTTGAAGAATAGGTCCCGCGTCAAGTACAACAAAAAATATTACAATCAAGTGAATAGCGGCGGTAACAATAAAAATTATCAGGCGTGATTTTTTTTCATTCATTTAATTTCACCACAAAACTTACAACTCGATATTGGAGAAGCTGCATAACTTCCAATACGCTGTTTATATTCTCGTATGGAGTGTTTTTATCAGCGATTATATGCACCCTTGTATCGGGAGCGGATGTATAAAGGCTTGTTATTTTATTTTCAAACGCCGCGCGATCCGCAGGCTCTCCGTCAAGAAATATCGCGCCGTCTAAATTTATCCATACTTCCAAATTTTTTTCTTCTGTTGTTCGCAGAGCTTTACGAGCTTCGGGGTAATCAATTTTAACTTCTTTGCGGTAATTAATTAAAGAAACAAGCATGATAAATATAAGTAGTAAAAAACCGATGTCAGACATTGAAGATACGGGAATAATAAAAGGTTTTCTTTCTTTTCTTAAATTCATTGATTGTCCTTTTTCATTGAAAATGAGAATGAATCAATTTGCAAATCCTGAGCAAGCTCAACAAATGACACAACATTCTGCCATTGGGCTTTCCGATCAATTGTAATAATAACAGCTATATTGGGATTTTCTTTATGAGCGGTTTGAATTACTGTCCTTGCTTTAGGAAAATTCAATGTTTCTTCGTTGTGGATTATTTCACCGTTTGAATTCATTTCAAAGCGCAGTAATTCTTCCTTTAAAATCATTCTTGTAGAATCTTTTCCCGGAAGAGTAATTATAAAACCTTTGTTGACGTTAAAACCGGCGATAACAAGAAAGTAAATAATAAGCAGAAAGGCAAGATCGCTTGCCGCGCTTGATTCGAGAAATTCGTTCTTTTTACGGCGTGTTATTTTCATTCTGTTGTTACTTGCCTGTAAGATGATTGTTTTCAATCTGCGCGATTAAATCCGAACAAACGCCTTCAACTCTGGCTGCGAATTTATCAACGATGTGGCTTAAAATTGAATGCGCGACCATGGCGATAATGGCGATTATAAGACCGAATACCGTTGTGATAAGCGCTTCGTAAATACCGTTTGCGACTATCTGCGCGTTTACCTCTGTCGCTTCGGCTATTGACTTAAAAGCGCCGATCATTCCCGATACTGTTCCAAGGAAGCCCGTTAACGGCGAAAGAGAGCCTAAAGCGGTAAGAAAATTAAAGCCGTTCTCAAGAGAGTTAAGGCAGTTCTTCGCTTCCGTTTCAGCGGCGCGTTCCGCTTGATGAACTAAAAAATTATGCCCTGGGTTTGATTTCTGCAGAAGAGACAAAAGAATACGCGCCCCCATTCTTTTCTCGGTTAACTCTGAAAGATAACCGCAAGCTCCCGAATAATCCTTTGATTTTACACAATCGGAGACTTTAAGAGCCATATCATCGATTTTTAAGTCGTGAAAATAAAAAATAAAAACGGCGCGTTCTATTGATATCGCTATAACCGCTATAGAGAATAAAAGCAGCGGCCACATAATAGGACCGCCCAGTTTAAAAAGTTCCAGCACCGAGAATGTTGAATTTTCCATTTATCTACCTCACTTGATTTTTGTTAATATATATTCTTTAGATAATAATTCTACTATATTTTCCCATTCATATTCCAGATATATCCAGTAAAGCGCTTCTTCCCAATCACGCAATAAAGTGCCTGAGTTACGTACAGGCCATAGTTCTTCGGGGAATTTACGCTCTGTGTAACTTGTATTCCAGCGTATACTTTCGGCTTTTTTAAACTTATCCCCGTCCTGAGACCAGCCGACAGGTCTTTTTTTCTTTGAGACTTTTTCAGGTAAAAGAATAGGTTCCCAGTATTTTTCAAATTCATCGTCCGACTGCCTTTTTTCGAGGTTAAGCGATTTCATCCATTCCGCAAGAACGAGAATGCGTTCGTATCTGTTGCGTAATGCCGATAATGCCTCTTTTCCGGTTAAACGGGTATCATATCTTTGAATACGCCCATTTGTAATTTGAACAGTCTCAACTTCTTCAATTTTAAAAACAGCTTTATCTTCTGTTTTTAGGCTTCCTATTCCGATTAATTCCAGCGTATACTCATTCCAGCCGAATGTGCTTCCGGCGAGGAATTCAAGCGATGTAAGCGTGAAAGAGCCGTTTTCATCGGGAAATGTTCCGAATATCTTTATTGGAAATTCTTCAATTGTAATCATTATTAATTTTTCTTTGTTCTTGTCTTCAACAACCGATACATTTATTTCTTTTTGTGAATAATTATTATCGGTATTTTTATAAACAGAAATTGTTTTAAATCTTTTTGCGGAGCCGTCAAGCGCCCGTCCCGCTTTTTCCATTAGAGCGCAGTTAAAAATTAAAAGAGTTGATAAAACTAAAATAAAAATCTTTATATATTTCATATCCTGCCCCTTAATAACTGAATTTAAAACCAAATGACGGTATTGGAATAGGTATATCATAAACTGCCGAAAAAGCGCCGTCTTCTACTTCGCCTGTATACTGATTAAAACTTTTGTTTCCCTGGGCAGTATACAATAATCCTAGAATATTTTCTATTGCGAAATATATTTCATATCTAGTTTTTCCGTTTTTATTTCCACCAAAGAATGAAATTTTTATATCCATAGGAATAGACGGTGTAGTGCGGTTGTTTTCATCAAGAACAGACTCCCATTTAAATTTTTCAATTATATAGCTGTCCGCCCCTTTATAAACTAATACAGGGTTGCTTTCAGGACGGTCTCCCTTTCTTTTCGGCAGAATTTCACCTGAAGCAAGTCCAAGACGCAAATAAATATTCATTATTTGAGTAGGTTTAAAATTTAACACTAAATTAAGATTATGGAATCTGTGATATGACGGGAAATACCAGTCGCCGCCGCGGTTTCCTCCCGATATTGCCATTCCGCCTGAACTGCCGCCCGGATCGCGGTATTTTGCCCAGTTATAGGAGTAAGAAAGCCAGCCGTCCCAAAAACGGCTTTGTATTTTTTGCAGCATAACATCTATTCCCCATACCATTCCCTCGCCGTCAAATTGAGGATCAATCTTAACCGTTTCCTCTCCGGGACTAATCGGTACGTACATTCTGTCAAATATTTTTTTGTAATAACCTTCAATATTAAAAATCAGCGATTGCGGAAATTCAAATTTGAATCCTAAAATAGATGTCCAGCTTCGATTAGGTTTTATTTTATCAAGGTTATATTTTTTTTCCGCGCTAAAGGCAATACTGTTTATTGATGAAAAAAATCCCGTTCCTGCGGATATGTCAAATGAATTTAATATACCCTTGTTGCGTAAAATATTAAAATCGAGATTTAACCTAGGATTTAAGACAGGATCGGTTTGCAGTGTAAAATCGTCTCCTAATATCATAAAATGATCCATGCGAACGCCTAATTCCGCTCCGAAACGATTTCCTTCAGTATTGAATTCTCCAAGTAAATAACCTGATGTTGTTAAAAGCTTGTTATGTGAATTAGGCTGATAAGAAAAAGGCATTTCTATTGTTAAATTTTCAGGAGTGTTGCCCCCGAAATAAGCATTTATTTTATTAAGAAGTGCTTCATCGTTAATATCCTTATACGGAACGTCATATGATACGCTTTGTTTGCCTTTAATTTTTGAGACCGAATATAATTCTTGCGCTCCAATGGCGGCAAGAAAGTAATCTGATACTTTCCAGTCATAGTCAATACGTCCCTGTAAGTTGTATTTTGAGTCCGACTGAACAACGGTCATATCTCGATAATATTGATAGGAATCACCGTCTAAATAATCTTTATAAGTTTTATAGAAATCGTCAGTAAATTTTTTATTGCGGATATTGTATAACATATTTCCGTCAACTTTCATATCTTCATATCCGCCGCCCATAGTTAATTTTAACAGCATATCATTGCGGGGATTCCATGATAAAGATGATGTCAAAAAAGTCTGATAATTAACATAATCAAAATCTAAAGAAGTATCGCTGTCTAAATTATCCCTGCCTCTTTCATTTAAGAATTTTACGCCTACTCCGTCCATGCCAAAGAAACCTGTAGCGGAAAAGCCCAGTTTTTCCGTGAATCGGTAATTTCCGTTTATTGTTGTCGCTCTGATATAAGGCGCTGTTCGTATATAATTAACCGATTCGTATTCGGGAATATGTTTAGCCATTTGTTTCGCCGCCCAGATTACAGGATCATAATATGTTATGCGCCCCATAAAAAGAATACCGCCCTTTTTGTTTAACGGAACTGAAAGGTTGTAATTAGCGGCGCTTGTGTTTAACCCAAGCTCAAATTCAGTTTCCGTAGGAGACGGTTCTTTTGAAGTTATCTCAAGCAGTCCTGAAGTTGTATGCCCGTAACGAGAAGAAAATACGCCGTGGGATAACTGTGCGCTTTTAACCATGCGCGGATCAAAAATGGAAAAGCCGCCTCCCCAAAAGTACGGACTATTTATATAAAAACCGTCTAAAACCGCCATCATATCGCCGGGTTCTCCGCCTCGAATACTGGGGGCGGCGTTAAACATCCCCGAATAACCGACGCCGGGAAGGAGTTTTATCGTACTCATTACATCTTCGATAATTCCTATTTCCGCTGTCTGGGCTATTTCCTTTTCACTTACGGCGACGCTTCTGCCTGTTTTTGACTCGCTTGTCCCTGGTTTTGACGCCTCAATTACAAGCTCCTTTCCCTCCAAGAAACCTGAAAGACGCATATACACCGTGAATGAACTGCCGGTAAGAGGAATTGTTATAGTGCTTGTTTCATAGCCCGGGTATGCCGCGTAAAGCAAAACTTGCCTGTCGTCGGGAACCTGTATTTTTACTTTTCCGTCTTTACCGCATTTATATTCACTTCCGCCCCTAGTGCGTACAGCCGCGCCTTCCAGCGGCATATCCAAATCTTCGTCAACAACCAATATAGTAATATCGCGGCAAAACAGCGGAAAAGCACAGAGAAAAAATATTATCAGTACTATATATTTTTTTTTCATTTATATTAATATAACAAATAACCAACTAAAAAATTAACATTTTTACGCATATTAAGAGTATAACTAATTATTTGTATTTAGAGAAGTATCTTTTCCCATTTCTCCGGTTAAAATGACGTCTAATTCCTGAATTATTTCGGTAAGTTCTTCCGCGGAAGAGGATGCGTTTCTGGTTGATTGTATGAAATTTGTCAGTCCCTTTGAAAGGTCGGATATTGCCAGATTAATTTGTTCTGTCGATTTTAACTGTTTTTGAGTTGAAAATGTGATTGTTTGGGCTTGATTTGCCGTAATTTCCGCTCCTGTGCGTATTTCTATGAAAATGTCTTCAAGTTCTTTAATAAGATTATTCCCCTCTCTGATTTTATCCGTACTTTCCTCGCTGGAAATTATCAGTGAAGTGGAGGAATTTTGAATCTCCTCAACTTGTTCGCGGATTTGCATGGTAAGAGAAGCGATGTCATCCGCAAGACGGTTTACTTCGTTTGCTACGACGGCAAAACGCTTGCCGTGTTCGCCCGCGCTTGCGGCTTCCAAACCGGCGTTAAAGGCGATAACTTTTGTTTGATCCGTTATCGTATTAATGCTTTTTACAATATCGCTTATTTTTAATATCTTGTTTCCAAGGTTTATAATACTTGCAATAACGCCGTCGTTCTTTTTCTTAATATCGTCAAGCTGGCTGATATTGTGTTCAAGGACGGAAAATCCGTGGATGATATCGCTTTCCATTTTGGAAGCAATGCCCGATACATTAGACGTTTTCTCGGAAATATCCCCGGCTATTTGCGTGTTTTCCCGTATTGTGCTTTCAATCTCATGAATACTTGTCGCCTGATTATTGGCGTTAATAAAAATTTCTTTTGAGAAATTAGATATATCATCGGTGGAGCCTTTAATAATTTTAGCCAACGAGCGTGTTTGCTCCACCGTTGTCAATGCCGATTTGGCGGCCAAAGCCTGAGATGCTAACATATTATTAAATAATACCAGATGACGCTTGCATGAAAGACCCGCTATAAAACCGGCTGCAATCATAGCGAGGGCGCGGAATGACTCGTTGTAAAGAGGGAAACTTGCGGGTATTGATTTGCCCTCAAACACGAAAGAATACGGTAAGTCAAGAACAGCTCCGTTGGCTAGTATAACAATCATATAACAGATACTTGAGAATATTCCGGAAAAAAACGCGCAGGGAACACTGTACCTGAAAGATCCCGCCATAATAAGCACTATATAAAAAAGGGCTTCTATGGAAAGAAAAGTAACCGGCGGAGATATTTCGGGATATGTACAGCCTATCCATATCGCTCCGCTTATAAAAAAAGAATCAAGGATTACGCAAATATATTTAAAATACGGATGAAGCGCTTCTCTTTTTATAATATAATAATATAAAAAAATTGAATAAAGAAAAAAACCGCCGGTAAAGGAATACGCCCGTAAAGGAAAATGCTCAAGACCGTTGAATTTTCTAATGAAAGAAACAACGATAATACATAAAATAAAAATAACGGAAAGACAAAATCTGAATTTATTTATCAGTTTTTCCCCTTCATATTCATCGCAAATGATTTTTTCAATTCTTTCTTTTTCAGTCATAGTATACCTCTCCGATAAGTGAATTAACTGCTTTAAGCATATTATGGTTATTAAACGAATTTTTAATAATATAATTATCAGCGCCGAGTTTAAAAGCGCGCTTTTGTTCTTCTTTGTCGTCTTTTGACGAAATGACAATAATAGGTATTTTTGAAAGAGCATCCTCTTCCTTAAGATTTTTAATAAGATCAAAGCCGTCCATAACGGGCATATTTAAATCGGTGCAAATTAAGTCATAATGTTTCGTTCTTGCGGCATTTAACGCCTCTTGTCCGTCCGCCGCGGAATCTACGATATATCCTTCAGATAACAAAATTTCTTTTTCAATTTCACGGGTTGGAAGGGAATCGTCAACAACAAGGATAGATTTTCTGTTTTTTTCCGATGATTCCGAAAGTTTTTTATACTCGGGTGTTTTTACACGTTTTGCCATTTTAATTACAGTGGGAATATGCAAGACGCTTACCATTTCATATTCCTCGTTAAGCACAATGCCGGAAAAAATGTTCATATTTTTCATAAAAGACGGCATTGGTTTAAGCACTACGGATTTCATACTGTAGATATTATTTACGGCGAGAGCGGCGGAATCTTCATAAGAACGGATAATTATGATAAATAAAGAATCCTCATTATGGATCGGGGTATCCTTAATTTTCAGTATATGATTAAGATAATATAATTTAATCATACGGTCATTATATTTTATCTCAAGTCTGTCATCTGTTGAAATTATTTCATTGCGTTTTATAAGCATTATTGCCTCTATAAAATTGGCGGGAATAATAAATTTCATTCTGTTGCATTCTATGGGAACGCCCATAAGAGCCGCTACAGATAACGGAACAATAATTGTAAATTTTGATCCTTTGCCTTGTTCGCTGTCAACAACAATGCTTCCCTTTAAGGCGTCTATACTTTCACGGACAACGTCCATTCCGACGCCTCTGCCCGAAATATTGCTTGCTTTTTCCGACGTTGAAAATCCGCTTTGGAAAATAAAATCTATAAGTTCTTCTTTATCAAGTTTTTTTGACGCTTCTTCGTCAACTAAACCTTCTTTAACGATTTTTTGCCTGATTTTCTCGATATCAATTCCGCGTCCGTCATCCGCTATAATTATTTTCATATTGCCGCTTTCTCTTGTGCAAATAACCGATAATTTGCCGGCTTCTTCCTTGCCTGCGGCAAGACGATCTTTCGGCGTTTCAATTCCGTGGTCAATAGAGTTTCTTACCATATGCATTATTACTTCAGATAACGCTTCGATAATATTTTTATCTATTTCATTTTCTTTGCCTTCTATAGTCAGCTGAACGTTTTTTCCAAGCTCTTGGGCGAGTTCATAAACAAAACGAGGATAGCTGTCAAGAATTGTCGATATTGGAAGAGTGCGAAGCGATATTACGCCGTCATAGGCGGTTTTTATCCCGTTACCCGCGTCCGTAACATAGTCTTTTAATGAAGAGTTTAATCTGTTAAACAGCCTTTCCAGTTTTTTCAACATAACCGCTTGCGCGGGATCAATATTTTTGTTCTCTCTAAATGATTTTGAAAAATTCTTAACTTGAGTAATAATTTTTGCGCTGTTTTGAGAAAGTATCTTTGCTTTTGTTTCAAGCGTATGCAATGACATAATGTTCTTGATTATTTCGTCTATTTTATCAAGAGAAAGACGAATTGTTTCCGTTTTTGAATCTTTCTGTTTTTCAGCTTCGGCCGTTTCTTCTTGTTTTGGCAGAGTAAATTCTTTGTTCTCGGCGAGAAGGGACAAATTTTCAGTATATTTATCTATTTCTATATTGTCAGTTTTTGATTTTTGTAATTCGCTGAAACCTGATTTAAGAAGATCCAAAGAAGAGAGGATAAGTTTTACCGCGTTATCGGATATGCTTATTTTTTTTTCACGCAAAGCGATAAAAACGCTCTCAAGCGAATGGCTGAGTTCTTCTATGCGTTTGAATTCAAGCATACGGGAATTGCCTTTTAAAGTATGCAGGGCGCGTAACAGAGCGGCAATATCATCTTCTGTGGAAGTGCCGTCTTTAACTTTAAAAATGTATGTTTCAAGATTGCGTAATATATCAAGACCTTCATCGATGTATTGTTTTACAAATTTTTCTTTGTTTATAGGCATTATTATTCTCCAAGCCTACTTATCGCCTGATATATGGTATTCCGCCAGCGTATCTTTAAGTTCATTTGACATAATATTGAGTTTATCAACAGTGTCCGATGTAACGGCGGTTGCCGAAACAAACTGTTTTACACCGCCTGATATCTCTTTTAATGCCTTAAAAACATGGGCGACGGCAACTTCCTGCTGTTTGCTTAAATTGAAAATTTGCTGCATGCTGACCGCGACAGTTTGAGAAACGTCAACTATGTTCTCAAAGACTTCTTTTTGTTCAACAATTCTGTTGTAACCTGTATTTATAGCGCGAGAACCGTTGTTTGCTTCCGTTAAAAGATTTTGAGCGGCCTGATTTATTTCGGAAATATTTTCTTTTATTTCCGAAGCTGATTCAACTACATTATTCGCAAAACGGCGTATTTCGTCGGCAACAGCGGAGAAACGGGCTCCGGCTTCCCCTGATGAAGCCGCTTCAAGCGCGGCGTTAAAAGCTATAAGTTTGGTATGATCCGCAATAGTATCTATAATTTTAACTGATTCATCAATTCCTAAAAGCATATCGGTTAAATTTTTGATAATATCGATAATTTTTACATTTTGATTTCTAATATCGAACATCATGCTTTCATTGGCTTCCCTGATAGTAGCTCCTCTTCGGCTGAGTTCCTGCGTTTGAACGGCAAGATTTGCCACCTCTTTGGTTTTTTCGGCGGATTGAGCGGTTAGATTCGTGTTGCTTTCAATAGTGCTGACAATTTCCGCAACGCTGGCGGATTGTTCATTCGCCGTCGCCGCCATCTGCCTTGCGGTCGCTGATAAGTCAACCATGGCAAGAGAGACCATAGACGAGTTTTTATTAATCGATGAAAATGTAATCCGCAGTTTAGACAGAAAACCGCCTAACAAGGTCATAAATTCGCCAAGCTCGTCGTTTGAAATCGATTCTATCGTTACGGAAAGATCGTTATCATTAAGACGTTTAAAGACAACTCCCATACTTTCGGTTGATTTACGAATACCGAAAGTTGTAATTAAAATTATAAAGAAGGCGAAAGCTGTCGCAAAAACAGCGGCGGTTAGGGATAATATTAAGCGCAAACGGTATAGGGCAATCCTTTCTTTAATAATGGTTTCAAGTCTGCTTAAAGAAGCGGATTGCAACCGGTATATAGAGCTGTTTGCGCGAGTTGCCGTCTCAAATAGGACGGGAATAGCGTTAATATTTACGGTCGGTTCGTTAATAATGTATTCTACCGAGCTTGAATAATAAGCAATACTGTCAAAGCAGGATTTTAAAAGGATTTCAAGAGATTCAAATGTATTGATACTTTTATTTCTTATATTTTCTATTGAGTGAAATCTGTTTTGTATTCTTATATTGTCGGAATACATTAATAATTCCAAATTAAGCATGAGTTCCGCTTTTCTTTTTTGGGTAAAAGCGCCGTCTTGTACTGTTCTTAATAAATTTTCTATAAGTACCATTCTGTCCTGCGCTTGAGGAAGCTCATGAAAAGCCGCAGCGACAAGATATGCGCTTTCTATATCCCTGTCCGTTACAAGTCCTGAAACATCAACAATATAAGCTATTAATTTATTTAAATCCAGCATCATCTGCCTGTATGCCCATGAAAAAGAATCACGGATAGTTGTTTTTGACAAGAGTTCCCAGTTATCAAGCAAAGATTGAGGAGATACGTTTAAAGCGTCGTCAAAAAAATATTTTTCATGTTTCTCGCTTAATTCCGAGAGTAATTTATTTATAATTTGTTTGTTAGTATTAATACCGTCTTTAGAATCCTCAAAAGAGGAATTTACAAATAAGGGAATATTCCGCATAAGATTAATGGCAGGATGCAATACCTCAATACCGTTAAGTTCAACACCGTCAATTCTTATTGATGAAATAGACATGGAAATAATCGTAAAGAGCATTATACCTAGAGGCAATACAAAGACAGCGGCGCTGATTGTTAATTTTTTTATTAATTTTAAATTTTTAAAAAACTTTAATTCCATTTCGTGCCCCTGTTAGTACGACAATTTTCTTTCAAGAATCCTTCTGAAATAATCCGGAGAAAATCCTCCGATAAAACATTCGTAATTGAGTTCATTATCCGGTTCCAGATTTTGTAAATGAGTAATGCTTTCAAGCGTTTTTTTAATTTTATACTCATATCTTGTGGGGTTTACATCTGCAGAAAGAACGGCAATTCTGTAAAAAGCCGGCCAGAAAAATTTGTCTTTTACGGAAGCTTCGTTAAAATATATTTCCGCTTCCGACATATCGCCTTTTAAATAAAAATACTCGCCGCGCAAAAACCTTGTAAACGCGCTTGAATTATATTTTTCAAGGCATGAAATAATCATATCCGCATTGTGAAAATCTTGCTTGCTTAAATAATAAACGGCGGAAGCCGTAAGTTCGCTTCCTGAAACGGAAGATACGTTTTTATGTTTAACCGCTTCAAGCGTTTTTTCCGCATTTAGTTTGCCGTCCTCTTTTTTTAATATTTCATTTACTTCGGCGCAGCTTACGGTAATTTCAATTTTAGGGAGAGAAGGACGTTTTTTTCCTTCTAAAGAATAATTTTCCTTTTTTTTATGTTTATAATCGTATTTATGATGCTCTGTAAAAGCGGGATGATTTTCTATTCGTTCATAAATATACGGAGTTCCTGTTTTCTGAAAATAAAAAACATCGGATAAATTTCTGCCTGCGAGCAGAGGATGTTTTACCGATGATATTTCGGAAGCGCCTATAAATAAAATTCCGTTATTAAAGAGCGATTCGGATAAATTATTAAGAACGGAAATTCTGCTTTTAGACGAAAAATAAATAAGAGCGTTTCTGAAAAAAATAATATCATACTGTTTTTCAAGGCCGCGCATTATATTATGGTTAAAAAACCGCACTTTTTTACGAATAATATCCGGTACTGTATATTCATCGCCTTCTTGAATCAAATATGAATCAAGAATATGCCTGAATGAAGCGCCGTCAGAGCGAAGAGTGTTTGCTGTATAATGCGCTTTCTTTGCGGTTTCTATTGCTTCCGCGCTTACGTCAAATGCGTCTACCGAAAAATCAATATCAAGTCCGTTTTTATTATGGTAATCAAGAAGCATAGCGATACTGTACGCCTCGCAC
>Ga0268262_10004915_pt1 | contig 13496 bp, 17 predicted proteins | sample TergutNc150P3_FD_190354 | JGI IMG/M metagenome (GOLD analysis project Ga0268262, IMG submission 190354) | Nasutitermes corniger P3 segment gut microbial community from laboratory colony in Florida, USA - Nc150 P3 (SPAdes) (version 2) | ecosystem: Host-associated > Arthropoda: Insects >... | reverse complement strand
CAGATCGCCGTTGACAAAAACACCCACATCACAGTGGCGGGTATTGACAGGCAGCTTGTAGGTCAAGTGGCCGCAAACATCCGCCAGTTCCGCAAGCCCGAGCCTTACAAGGGCAAAGGCGTCCAGTACACCGGCGAGGTCATTCGCCGCAAAGCCGGCAAGACCGGCAAATAAGGGGGGTGCATGCCAAGAGACATCAAGCTTCGCCGCCAAAAAATCAAGGCTAGGATCCGTGGCCGCATCTCGGGTACGCCCGAGAGGCCCCGCCTCACCGTCTATAAAAGCCTCAAACGCATTTATGCCCAAGCGGTGGACGACACACGTGGCGTGACGCTTGCCGCCGCGTCCAGCCTAGAGAAAGACCTGCGCGAAAAGCTAAAGAGCGGGTCCAACATGGAGGCGGCCAAGGCAGTGGGGGCCTCCATAGCCAGCAAACTAAAAGAAAAGGGGATAACCAAAGTGGTCTTTGACCGCAACGGCAACCTTTACCATGGCCGCGTTAAGGCGCTGGCCGACAGCGCCCGCGAATCCGGGCTACAGTTCTGAGGTAGGCAGATGGCAAATTACAACGCAGAGCTCAAACAGGCGCCGGCCGATTCGGACAGGCCGCAGGGCGAGCTTAAAGACCAAGTGATCTATGTGGGCCGCGTGACGAAGGTCGTCAAGGGCGGCAAAAACTTTTCTTTCAGCGCCCTAGTGGTGGTAGGCGATGGCAAGGGCAAGGTCGGCTTTGGCCTTGGCAAGGCCCTTGAAGTGCCTTCGGCCATCAAAAAAGGCATAGAGAGTGCCAAGCGCAACATGATAAAAGTTCCCGTCACGTCAAAGGGTACCTTGCCGCACCAGATAACGGGCCGCTTTGGCTCGGGTTCGGTCCTGATGAAGCCCGCCCCAGAAGGCACGGGCATCATAGCCGGGGCAGCCGTCCGCGCAGTCATGGAGGCCGTGGGCGTCACAAACGTGTTAACCAAGAACCTTGGCTCGTCCAACCCACACAATGTCGTCCGCGCCACGTTCCAAGGGTTCCAAAACCTAATGGATCCCTACACCGTGCTTACCAACCGCGGGATCGACCAGGCGGAGGCATAAATGGCAATGTCGGAGCTACTTGGAAAGCAAGTAATCATAACCCTAAAGCGTTCTACCATAAGCACGATGCCAAAACATCGCGCCTTTGTCCGTACGCTGGGGCTCAAAAAAGTCGGCGACGCCCGCGAGTGCGAGTACACGCCGAATGTGCATGGCATGGTGAAGCGCATTCCCTACCTAGTGGAAGTAACGGTGAAAGAGGCATGAGGGGTACGAGATGAAGCTAAACGAACTAAGGCCGGCCCCAGGGGCCGTTAAGAGCCGTAAGCGCGTGGGCCGAGGGCCAGGCTCGGGTTCTGGCAAGACAGCCGGTCGCGGCGAAAAGGGCCAAAAGTCCCGTAGAGGGTACAGCCACCAGCGGGGCTTTGAGGGCGGACAGATGCCCCTTCACCGCAGGCTCCCAAAGCGCGGCTTTACAAACATCTTTGCCCCCGTCACTAAAGAAATCACGCTTTCTACCATATCAAACAATTTCAGCGATGGCGACACGGTGTGCATCGAAACGCTCCGCAGCAAAAAGCTGGTCAGTTCAAAAATAGAGCGCGTCGTGGTGATTGCCTCGGGCGAATTGGCCTGCAAGGTGGAGCTAAAAGTTAGCCGAGTGACAAAGGGTGCGCGCGAGGCAGTGCTTGCAAAGGGCGGCTCCATCGTTGAGCCGACTAGGCCATAAGGCGGGCTTGAATGGACTATTTCCGCCAGATATTTACCAACCCCGAACTTCGCAAGAGGATGCTCTTTACTCTCGTAATGCTTGCGATCTTCAGGCTTGGCGTGCACGTGTCCGTGCCGGGCGTCAACGTTGAAGCACTGCAGGGTGCGCTCAAGGGCGCCGCAGGCGACTTCGCGGGGATGATAGACCTATTTTCGGGTGGCGGGTTCAAAAAATTCTCTATTTTTGCCCTTGGTATTACGCCCTACATTACAGCCAGCATCGTCCTGCAATTGATGGGGGCCGTGGTGCCGCAGTTAGAGCAGCTCCAGAAAAAAGAGGGCGAGGCGGGCAGGCAAAAGATCAACCAGTGGACGCGCTACCTTACTATCCCGCTGTCATTCATCCAGGGCTTTGGCATAGCCACACTGGCTCAGAGCATAAGCCCGGACGTGGTTAGCAACCCCGGCCTCTCGTTTAAGCTGATGTGCGCCTTTACTCTGGCCACAGGCACCATCTTTATCATGTGGTTGGGCGAACAGATCACCGAGCGCGGCGTGGGGAACGGCATTTCCCTTATGATTTTCGCCGGCATCGTGTCGGGCCTGCCAAGGGGAGTCGGCACCATCTCCACCTTGTTCGTCGAGTCGCTCCAAGGCACGAACCCCACCCCGCCAGGCGCCTATTTCTTGCTTTTGGCCGTGATGATAGCTGTGCTTTTGGCGGTCGTTATGATGGAAAATTCATTCAGGCGCATCCCCATCCACTATGCGCGCCGGGTGGATTCTTCCCGCATGGCCAGCCAGCGCAGTTCTTACCTGCCCCTCAAAGTCAATACCGGCGGCGTCATGCCCGTCATTTTTGCAAGCTCGGTCATTTATTTCCCCGCCACAATAGCCCAGTTCGCTGGCTGGGAGTGGCTTGTCAAGTTGACCGGCTACATCAGCTTCGAAGCGCATTTTTGGGTGTACACCCCAGTGTTCGTAGGTGTGGTCATTTTCTTTGCCTTCTTTTACACCAGCTTGGTCTTCAACCCTGACGAGACGGCGGAAAACATGAAGCGCAGCGGCGGGTACATACCAGGCATCAGGCCAGGCAAAGAGACCAGCGTCTATATGGACGGCATCCTGTCCAAACTTACCTTTGTCGGTGCCATATACCTTGCCATTGTCTCCATCGTGCCGCTGGTGCTGATGAAAAACGTCCAAGGCATGTCAACCATTTACTTTGGCGGCACATCCCTGTTGATCGTCGTTGGCGTGGCGATGGACACGGTGGCCCAATTAAACAGTTACCAAGCCATGCGGCGCTACGATGGCTTCCTTGAAAAGGGAAGGATTCGCAGCGGCAAGGCCAAAGCGGGCCAAGGCCCAATAGCGAGGGTAGATTGATGAACGTGCATCTGGTTCTCGGAGCCCCCGCGTCGGGGAAGGGCTCACTGGCAAAGCTAGTATCCCAAAAATATGCCTTGATACATCTATCAACTGGTGATATTCTGAGAGATTCCGTTTCCAAGGGAACGGAAGCTGGCCTTAAGGCCAAAGCTTGCATGGACAAAGGCGATCTGGTTGACGACGACATTGTCAACGGGATAGTGTTTGAAAGGCTGCGGGGCGAAACCCATGACGTGCTGTTCGACGGCTACCCTAGGACGCTGGGGCAGGCCAAGGCACTCGATGGTTTTATCGCCAGCATGGGCCTCTCGTACGGGCACGTGCTTTACATTGACGTCCCCGAGTCCGTCCTTGAAAGCCGCGTGTTGGGCCGCCTCGTTTGCAGCAAGTGCGGGGCGATTTACCACGTCACTAGGCATAAGCCGGTTGTGGAAGGAATCTGCGACAGTTGCAAGGGTAAGCTCATGCAGCGCCCTGACGACACGGCGCAGGCTTTTCAAGAGCGCATGGAAGTCTATAGGACGACCTACGCGCCCATGCTCGCCCATTACAAGGGCGGGCCAAACTTTAGGCAAGTGGACGGCTCAGGGCTGCCGCTTGAAGTATTTGGCCTAATATCCAAATTCTACGAGGACTGCGAGGAGCGCGTTTGAGCAAAGAAGAGGCCATTGAGCTGGAAGCGACAGTGGTGGAGTCATTGCCCAACGCCGTTTTTCGCGTGGAATTGGAGAACAAGCACCAAATACTGGCTCACATTAGCGGGAAGATGCGAAAAAATTTCATCCGCATCCTACCTGGCGACAGGGTCCTCGTCGAAGTGACCCCGTACGACCTAACCCGCGGGCGCATCATTTACAGGTTTAAGTAATGTTTTCGAGGTCAAAATGAAACTACGGCCCTCCATCAAAAAACTGTGCGAGCACTGCAAAATTGTCCGGCGCGAAGGCATCGCCCGGGTGATCTGCAAAAAGAACCCCAAGCACAAGCAGAGACAAGGCTAAGGAGGCAGAATGGCACGCATAGCTGGCATAGACCTTCCAGCCGCAAAGCGCGTTGAGATCGCGCTGACGTACATTTTTGGCATCGGGCGGTCAAAGGCCCACAGTATCTTGGACCGCGCCAAGGTTGACTACGGCATCAAAGTGCGCGACCTCTCCGAGGACGAAGTCAGCCGCATACGCCGCGTCATCACCACGGAAGAGACAGTCGAAGGCGACCTTCGCAAAAACATCAGCCTCGACATAAAGCGGCTGATGGACATCGGCTGCTACAGGGGCATCCGCCACCGCAAGGGGCTCCCCGTCCGAGGGCAGCGCACGCACACCAACGCCCGCACCCGCAAGGGCAAGCGGCGCGCCATAGCTGGCAAAAAGAAATAGGTGAGGTAGGCAATGGCAAAGACCCAGTCCAAGACAGCCGGTAAAAAGGTAGTCAAGAAAAAAGAAAAGAAAAACGTCCCGCATGGCATAGCCCATGTGCATGCTTCTTTCAACAACACCATAATCTCCATCTCCGACCAAATGGGCAACATGCTCAGTTGGGCCTCCAGCGGGAACCAGAATTTTCGTGGCACCCGCAAAGGCACGCCGTACGCGGCCCAGATCGCCGCTGGCGTGGCTGCCGAGGCGGCAAAGGAGCATGGAGTTAGGTCTGTTGACATCAGAGTCAAGGGCCCCGGGGCTGGGCGCGAGTCAGCCATTCGCGCCATCAACGCCTGCGGCATCCAAGTGACCAGCATACGCGACGTTACGCCAATACCCCACAATGGCTGCCGCCCCCCAAAGCGGCGCCGAGTATAAGGAGGAGGCTACAATGGCCAGATACACCGAAGCGGCATGCCGCCTCTGCCGGCGCGAGGGCATGAAGCTGTTTTTGAAGGGCGACCGCTGCTACAAAGAAAAATGCGCCTTCGAGTCTCGCAAAGGCAAGCTGCCGGGCCAGCATGGCGCGGGCAAGCTCAAAAAGCCCACAGGCTACGCTCTGCAGCTGCGCGAAAAGCAAAAGGCCAAGCGCATTTATGGAGTGCTAGAAAAACAGTTCCGCATCTATTTTGAAAAAGCCGAAAAGAAGCGCGGCGTCACTGGCCACAACCTGCTGGCCATGCTGGAGAGCCGCCTTGACAATGTTGTGTATCGCTTGGGCTTTGCCGCCAGCCGCCGCACAGCGCGGCAGATGGTTCTGCACGGGCACATACTGGTAAACGGCAGGAGGGTCAACATACCCTCTTACCTAACCAAAGCGGGCCAAAGCGTAGAGCTTGCCGCCAAGGCCCGCGAAATCGAGTCAGTCAAAGCTTCCGTTGAAACAGCCGCAGGCCGCGGGATACCCAAATGGCTCACATTCGACGCCGGGGCATTCAAGGGCCAGATAGTGGCGGCCCCTCTGCGCGAAGACGTGACCCTCGACATCAACGAGCAGCTCATCGTTGAGCTGTACAGCAAGTAATGCAAGCAATTAGGGGTCTTTAGATGTTAAGCATTAGCGATTTCCAGCGCCCCCGCTTTGCGGAGGTGGCGGCCGGCACCAAGACTAGCTCATTTGGCGAGTTTGTGGCCTATCCCTTTGAAAGGGGGTTCGCCACCACAGTGGGCCACTCATTGAGGCGCGTCCTCCTCAGCAGCATCAGCGGAGCCGCCGTGACCAACGTCCGCATTAAGGGCGTCCAGCACGAATTTACCACCCTTCCAGGCGTATGGGAGGACATAACCCACATCCTCCTCAACCTAAAGGAAATCCCATTCAAGGTTCACTCCCCAACCCCTCAGATGGTCACCGTCTCCTCTAAAGGGCAGGGCGTAGTCACGTCCAAAGACATCCGCTGCGGCCAAAACGTCGAAGTGGTTGCCAAGGACGTCCACATAGCCACCCTTGGGGAAGACGGCGAGCTGGAGATGGAGATACAAGTGACGCCTGGCCGAGGCTTCGTCACCGCCGACCGCAACATAGACGAAAAACTGGGCGCGGGCTTCATTCCATTAGATTCAAATCATAGCCCCATCACCCGCGTGAATTACACGGTGGAGTCTGCCCGAGTAGGTCAAAGCACCGAGTTTGAAAAACTGGTCCTCCAAGTGTGGACCAATGGTACAGTTGACCCCCAGGACGCAGTCAGCGACGCATCCCTCATACTCCGCGAGCATTTCCTTGTGTTCGTGCGCCACGATGAAGACCTGCTGGACTTCGACGGTGGGCACATGGGCTTCTCCAGCGAGGCAGTCAACGCCCTGATGGGCAAGTCCGTCGAAGAGCTGGAACTGTCCGTCAGGGCCAACAACTGCCTGAGGAACGCCGGAATCACCGCCATAGGCGAGCTGGTGCAGCGCACCGAGGCCGAGCTGATGAAAACAAAGAACTTTGGCAAAAAGTCCCTGCAAGAGATCAAAGACGAACTGAACCGCATAGGGCTGTCCCTTGGGATGCGCCCCGACCAAGATTTTTAGGCATTCATTGCATAGCAACGGAAAGGAGCCGACATGCGCCACAACGTTTCAGGCAAGCGCCTGGGCCGCAACACCAACCACCGAAAAGCACTGATGAAGAATTTGGCAAATTCCCTGCTGCACTGCGAAAGAATACAGACCACATTAGTCAAAGCCAAAGAGCTTCGCAAGTTTGTAGAGCCGTTCATAACCCTTGCCAAAACAGATTCAGTCGCCAACAGGCGTCTGGCTATGGCAAGGCTGGGCAACAAAGCCGTAGTTGCAAAGATTTTTGCCCCCGAGTTCCGCGCCCGATTCCATGACCGCCCCGGTGGCTACACAAGGATACTCAAGACAGGCCACAGGCGCGGCGACGCCGCCGACATGGCGCTCATAGAGCTGGTTGACTACGTTTTGCCAGAGCCGAAGGACAACAGCGCAAAAGCGGAATAAAGCAGGTACAAGTTACAATATGCCGCCCTACGGGCGGCGAATAGGCGCGGGCGGAGCCCGCACCAATTTCTAATCTTGTAAATTGTGCCAGATAAAACTGCTATTATTTTAGCGGTTCGATTTTGATGTGCGGCTCGCCCTTTTGCATCAGAGTCCAGCACGTCTGCAACTCTTCTGCGTGCAGCTCTATCCAAGCGTCCAGCAGCTTCTTTTTGTTGGTTGGCAGTTCGCCTTTGATGTAGTTGCCCTGCAAATCTACAACAGCCGAATGGTGCTGGTATTCAACATGGATGTGCGGCAGGTTGTGGCTGCTTTCATCCCAGAACATTTGGACGATGATTCCATAGAAAAAAGATATTACTGGCATGGCCGCTCCTTTCTTCCAGTTGGTATCAACTATTGTCAATTGTCAACTGTCCATTGTCAATTGAATAAACGCCCCTTTCCCTTCCAAAAGGGTCATGTTCTTCAAGATGAAAAAAGGGGCCTTTCGGCCCCCTGTTTGCCTTGGCCTGAACGGCCGCGGTTATTGGTTGTCAATCCCAAACGCTCCAGCGGTACTGGACGGCTATGTTTAGCCAGCAGGGCGCAACGGGGTTGATGCCCTTGTAATACCGCGAGCCAGTTTCAGCTTCTTGGCCGGGCGTGCCGTCGTTGATTCTGCTGAGCCAGTGGGAGACGCTGTTGTCTATAGAGACGCCCCAGTTTTTGTTGATCCTGTACTCGGCGCCGAAGCGGAAGCCCATCTTGGCCGTGCCCTCCGGCCAGTTGCCAGGGAAGAGCCTGTATTGGGTGTTCATTGCTTGGTTGTCCTGCACCTCGCCGTACGCAGTCCTGACGCCGTCATACCAGTTGGCGCTAAAGCCGGCGAAGGGCGTGAGGCCCTTGATGGGCGTCCTAAAGCGCATGTCAAAGCCGACGCGCCAGCCAAAAAGCGCCTGCGCCAAGCCCTTATATTTTTCTATGGGGTCGCCATGCGCGGTCAGGTAGCTGACGTAAATACCTAAGCCCGTGGTTTCGGTCGGGCCGTTGAAGTCGTAGCCTATCTCATAGACAGGGTTGACGGCCCTGTCGCCTAGGTAGGCCTTGAGGTCGCTCTGGCTGAAGGCCCCGCCGAGGCGGAAGTATGCGCGGCTATCGGCCACGGACTGGGCGCTGGCCGGCGCCACCAGTGCGCCGAGAAGCAGAAAACAAGTCGTGTATTTCATCTATATCCTCCTAAGTTTGTCCACAAAATTAGAACCTAAGTCCGAACTCGACGTTGGTGTTGAACCCGCGTATCCTATCGTCGGGTTTTCTGTAGGTGCCAAAGAACTGGCCCTGATTATAGGTCGCATAACGCTTGCCCAGCCAGAAGGTCAGCTCAGGCTGGTTCTCGAATGTACCATCGCCTTTGTTCGTCCAATACCTTGTAGCGGCGTTTGTGAAGCTGCGTTCCGGCTGGTTGTCGTAGGGGCTGTTAAACACGTTGGTGATGGCCAAGCCCCCCCAGAACTGCAGTGTGCCCTTGATTGGAATGGTGAAGTTCCACTGGAAGTCAATGTTGTATGTGCCGCTGTCGTCCTTCCTGTGCGAGCGCCCAAAGGGATAAATGTTGACGGACGCAGGCGGAGTGGCAATTCCTCGAGGGAAGAGGTTCCTGTCGGCCATGTCGTACAAGTTGTCTGGATAGCCCAAGGCCCAGCCCAAGGTGGTGTATGTGGCATCTACATATCTGGCGGACAGGCGCAGGTCGTTAATGATGCCGCCCCTTTCTCCGTGTATAAAAGACAGCCACGTCTTAAATGTGTGGCGCGGGGTGTTGTTCAGTTCGCCCCAAGGGTCAAATAGTTTTGCGTCTATGCCAAGCCTTTCGATGGCTCGCTCGTAGGTGCGGATGGTGTAGCCTTCGCCGCTGCCATACTGGCCGGTGGCAGTCTGGGCCCAGTTGCCGGTGGTTTTGGCGATGGTCCAGTTTCCGTCCCAGTCCAGCCTGTAGGTCGGCTTGTGTACCAAGGGCATGCGCCACTGTATTTCCGCGCCCACGTAATGCCTGTCGCGGTCTTTCTTGTTGGACATCCAGTACGGATAAGCATTGCCGCCCACAGCTTGGGGCTTGTTGCCACTAGGGTCTTCGGAGTAAAGGACTTCGTCTTTGAGCGTGATCAGCATCAGATCCAGCACCCGGTTGGCGTTGATGGACATGCTGAAAAATCCCCCATTGTCAAACACCCTCTTGTATTGCAGGTCTATCTGCTGCGTCCTTTCGGGCCTCAAATTTGGGTCCACTTGGTAGCGGGCGTTGCCGTCTGTGTAAGAGTAGTAGTAACCGTAGTTGCTTTCGACCTTGATGTCGGCCAAGTCAACCCAAGTTGGCTGGGCGCCGCCTTTGTCCCAAAAATATGTCTGGGTTGTGGCGGTGGGCCTAGAATGCGCGAAATCTGCGCCCATGGCGGCAGGGTTTAGGGCGCCCACGCTCTGGGTTAGGGCCAAGTTGAAGACGTGCCTGTTGTCGCCAAAGAGGTCGTACTGCGCGCGCAGCCTGGGGCTGATGTTAAGGGTGTCAGTCAACGGCCCCGATATTGGCTCAAACAGGTCGGTGCCAACGCTTTTGTCAAGCCTTACGCCGATGTTGAAAGCCCAGTGGTCATTGAGCGTCCAGTTGTCGTTGGCGTAGAACGACGTGGTCGTGAAGTCGTAGGGCTTAGCTTCGGCAATGGCGGAGCCAGAATATTTGACCAAGCGCGGCGACCAAGTGTTGTTGCTGTTAATCGTGTTTTTGCGCTGGGTAAACGTTTCGCCAGCGGTGTATGTGAAGCCCTCGCCTGTCTGGTAAGGGGAATCGGTGGCAAAGAGGTTGAACACCATGTATTTTTTGTCGTAGCGTATGCCAGGGGAGTAGAAAATCCTCTTATTGATGCCGCCCGTGCCGTCCGCCGTCACGGTTTCGCTCATCTGCTGCACGCCGATGTCTATGTTGTGGCCCTCCCATATATGGTTGTAGTCTAAGGTCATGGTTTGGGAGTCCCTCTGCCCTGCCGTGAGGGTGGCGCCGCCCGAATTGACTTCCCTCCTGTTGCCGGAGCGGTCGAGGATGCCGCCGACGCCGCTGTCGTAGTACGTAATTCGGACTGGATCGTCAGGGCCGTTCGGGAACTCGATGGTGCTTTCCTTCTTGCCCCAAGTCGCCGTAAGGACTCCGCTACTGCCGATCATGCCGCGGTAGTTGACGGCAGTAAATGTGCGGTCAGCTTCCTGGTACCAAGGGACGTTTGGGTCAATGCGGTAGTCTGGCATGTTGGAGCCGAACCACTTGCCTGTGCCTTTGCTATAGTTGCCTTCGAGCTGGTGGTCGGGCGTTATCTGGAAGAACGCCTTGAACATGTTGAATGAAAAGGCGTTTTCGCCAGTCATGTAATAAGGGTCGGCTGGCCTCATTGGGTTGAAGACCCAATAATGGCTCCCCCAGTTGTCCGCCATGGGGTTGCCTGCTGCCGTGGGGTTGGGGCCCTGAGTCCTGTTGCCGGGGGCTCCGCTGGTCAGCAGGCCTGGAAGGTACAGCCAGTTTTGCGCCTGATCCGTGCTGAGGGGGTTAAAAAGTGTAAAGCGAGCGGCATACTTGGGCTCAAATTCGCCGCCGTATGCAAAGGTAATCCTGTCTTTCCAGATGGGCCCCATGATGGTGACGTAGAATTCCCTTTCCAGCACGTCCGCCCTTGGGTTGGTCGGCGCGTAGGTCCAGAACTCGGTGCCGGCCGTGGTTGACAGCACTTCGGAGAATCTGTTGTTGACGGGGCCGCTGTTGTACGTGCGCCAAGCAGAGTTGCTGAGTACCATACGGACCGAGCCTTCGAACTTGTTGGTGCCGGTCTTGGTGACCACGTTGACCGAGCCACTGCTGGTGAAGCCTAGCTTTGCGTTGATCGGGTTTTGCGTCACTTGGACGTCCTGCACCATGTCGTCCATAGAGAAGTCGTACGTGCGGCCCTGGCCAACGGCTGGGTCTCTCATGGAGATGCCGTTGAGGGTGTATGCCATCTGGCCAGACGTGTTGCCGCGGATCCTGGCGTAATCTTCCCTGCCAGAAACGCCAGGCGCAAAGTACAGCGCGGCGCGGGTGGCGTCAAGGGAGGTGGGCAGCGAGTTCAGCGTTGACTGGTTGAACGTGGTGGCTATCTTGGTCTCGGTCTTGTCGGTGATAGGGTCGGCGTTGCCCACCACCTCGACCTCTTCCATCTGGGTGGAGACCGTCTTCAAAACAAAGTCGGCGGTAAGAATCGAGCCGGCGTTGACCATTATCGTGCTTCTGGCCCCGATGAAGCCCTGCTTGCGGGCCGTTACCGTGCACTGGCCGGGCAGGATGAGCTGCACGCGGTAGCGCCCGTTGGCGTCAGTCGTGGCCTCCCTAGCGGTGAGCAGGCTCTGCCCAGTTATCCTGATGGACGCGCCCGCCACGGCGGCTCCATTGGCGTCGCGGACCGTACCAGTAATCGAGCCCACGGCTTCTTGGGCGCCAAGGCCCGCAGTGGCTATCAGCATGCTGACTAGCGTGAGATTTTTTAGGTTTCTCATAATTTATGTGTCTCCTTTTTGTGTCGGTGTCAACTAGAACCGTATGCCGGCAACGAATTCCCAGAGGATCCTGGTGCCGTCGGAGGACTCGATGTGGCCCGGCTTGCCAGTGTAGGCCAGTGGCACATAGGTGGGCGATGCGTGGCCCAGCGTCGCTATGTTGGTCTCGAAGTAGCAGTTGTCGTTTATGAACAACCTGACGCCGGCGAACACGCCAGGCATGATTTTCTTTTCGGTGTAGTCGTTGTAGATGTACTCGTTGTAGAGCCTGCCGTAATTGTTTCCGCCGTTCTTGTCGGGGTTAAGCTGGTCGCTGTCGTCCGTCCAGCCGGTGTTGAGGCTGTTTTGGCCGTCATATCGGCGATAGTCGAGGACGTGGATGCCGCCGGTGGCCCACTCGGACGAATTGAGGAAGCTGACGGTCAGCCCGCCGTGTACGCCCCACTTGCCGATGAACGAGGAGTCCATGTGGTACCTGAAGCCCAGCTTGGCAGTGCCGCCATCTAGGTCGTTCTTGGCCATGTGGACGGAGTCGAAGCGCATGTCCACGGCGATGCCGCCTGGCCTCACCACGCTGGTGCGCGGATCGCGGGTGAACATCGTGATGTAACCAGTTTGGCCGTTGGGTGTGAAGCCCGACCTGGCGGATGCGTCGTCCGTTTTTGTGGTGCCGTCGGCGTTGCGGGGCGAGAACTGCGTTATCTCGCGATCCCTAGAGCGAAACGCGCGCCATTCGGCGGCGCCGAACACTTCGCCCTTCCAGATGGGGTAGGTGGCTTCTAGGCCAACTAGCATGGACTCGCGGACCATCAGCTTGCCAGAGTCGCCTATGGTGGGTGCGGTGCCAACGAAGAGGCTCACCCTGTGATAAGAGTTGTCAACCGCCTGCGCCGCCAATGGCAAGGCGAGCAGGGCGATTAGTGAGTGAGAAAGTGATAGAGCCATTTTTAGCTATCCTCCAGTTGAAAAAAGGTTGGACAGTGGCCTGTCCAAAACGATTGAAAAAGCAAATCAGGGAAAAAGTGCTTGGGCCTTTGGGCCAAAAATAGCCGGTAGCCCGGCGCCGAACACCGGCGCCATCAGTCGGATCGAAAGACCATTTGCCACCTCCAGAACGTTTTTGGATTTCAAGCTGCAAAAGAAAGAGAACTCAATGACTTCACTTGGTTCATTGGTGCCAAAACGGCGTTAACTGGCCGATTCGCCTGAAAAGCAAAGGGAATAGGCATTGCAGCCGTTTCCGCCGTGGGGCGGCTGTTTCCGTATGTATTTGTCTGTTGTTGGGAACTTGTAATCCATCTTAGAGAAAAAAATGGAAAATGGCAATGGGGGATGCCTGTGCGCTCCCGACGTAGGTCTTGGGGGGAAAGGCGTTCAGTTCCGTTTCCGCTGCGGGGCGGCAAAAAAAACGGGTGGCTGAAAAACGGGAACGGCACTGCAAATATTGAAAACAAAGGATGATACGATTGCATCACTTGCAGCGTTCACGAAAAGCTGCCGTGGACATAAGTGAACTTCGCCGCCAAGCTGTGGACCTTTGGGAACCAGCTAGAATCAACAAAATACGAACGCGAACATTCTATGGCGGGTGGATGGGGCAATGCGGGTTTTGCCTTGACTATTGTTCTCGTGCGCCCGATAATGTTTGACAGCGGCGCTTTTCCTTTGGGGGTGTGAATGGCTACAGTGTTCGACGTCGCAAAATACTTCCTTGAAAAGCTCGGACCGATGAGCACATGGAAGCTGCAAAAGCTCTGCTACTACGCACAGGCCTGGTCGCTGGTGTGGGACGAGAAGCCCCTATTCCAAGAGGACTTCGAGGCCTGGTCGAATGGCCCGGTGTGCCCCCAGCTATTCCAAAGGCACAAGGGGCTCTTCACGATCAACAACCAACAACTGTCAACAGGAAACCCAAACTCCTTCGACAAAGACCAAGTGGAGCCC
>Ga0268262_10004914_pt1 | contig 13497 bp, 11 predicted proteins | sample TergutNc150P3_FD_190354 | JGI IMG/M metagenome (GOLD analysis project Ga0268262, IMG submission 190354) | Nasutitermes corniger P3 segment gut microbial community from laboratory colony in Florida, USA - Nc150 P3 (SPAdes) (version 2) | ecosystem: Host-associated > Arthropoda: Insects >... | reverse complement strand
GTTTTTTCAAGGACGGCCTGTTTGAGTTTCCGGGCCAGCGCCTCCGGCGGGCCGAAAAGCCTTTCCGTTCCGGTGATGTCCAGAAACGCCTCGTCCACGGAAAGCTGCTGAACCTCCGGGGAAAAATCCGCAAAGACCCGCATTACTTCTTCGGACTTTTCCCGGTAGCGTTTCATGTTTCCCCGCACGTATATTCCGCCGGGGCAGCGCTTTACCGCCTGCACCAGGGGCATGGCGGAACGGATGCCGTACACGCGGGCCTCGTAGGACGCGGCGGACACCACGCTGCGCCGGTCGCCGGGGAGGCCCCCCACGATAACGGGTTTGCCCCGGTATTCGGGATGATCCAACTGTTCGACCGACGCGTAAAAAGCGTCCAGATCGGCGTGGAGAAAACAAGCCACTACACGGGGCCTACCTGGAGCCCTGGAGGGCTTTTTCCGCCATGTTAAGGTCCTGGACAAGCTGCCGCTCACCGGGGAACTCCTGCAGCGCCCGTTCTATCGAGGCTTTCGCGCCGGAATAGTCCCTTTTGTTGTAGAGGGCGGCAAATTCATTGTGGAGCTGGCTCACCCTGTTTTGCCGGAAGGTCCTCATGGCCGCGTCCAGTTTGGCGTTGGAACCGTATTTTTCTATGGAGTTCTTCAGCCACTGCAGTCCCCGCGTCCAGTCACCGGCTTTTCCGTAACGGTCAGCCTCCGTCAGGATCGCCGCGTTCCGCATATCTTCCCGGTTTCCCGGCGGAAGCCTGTTCCACACCTCGGCAAGAAATGCCAGGACGGACTCCGCGTCGCCGGGGTTTTTGACGGCCCGTACTCTGTCAACCGCCTCCGTTTCAAGAACCATTGTCTCCAGTTCCAGATAAACCTCAACGCTGAGCCTCGGTTTTAAGCGCGAGAGGGTTGAACGGGCCTCGGCCGTTTTGTTTGCCCGGATCAATTTTACCAGCTTGTTGTTGGCGGCGGTTTTAAGCAGTTCCTGCCAGCGCGCGGGATCGGGAAAACGGTCTTCCGCGTACTCAACCCAGGCTATGGCGTCGTCTTCCTTCCCGGCTCTGACAAGGTACGCCCCCAGATTAAAGAGGCGGTTCATCAGGTCTTCCCTGGGATCTTCAAAGATATGGGATTTGTCCAAGGCCGCTCCGCTCCGGGCCGTGTCCCGGTCGGCCCGCAAGAGTACCGCCCTGTTAACCGCCAGAGGAACCGCCTCGGCAAAACGGTTTCCCTGTTCCAGCATGGCAATCCGGTTGGAGAGGATCAGGGATACCAGTTCCGCCCCGTCAATCGCCGCCCGGTCACGGTAGTTTTTCGCGGGCACGTAGGCAAAGCCCGTAGCCTTCCCGAAAGCGTCGTGAAATTCCTTGCGGTTCCCCGGATCAAACCCGTAGGGATTGGTAGTTTCCACATCGATCCGTTCCGAACCGGCGTTCACCGTTACAAAGGCGTGATCCTTGGTCTTGACCCCTTCCACGTCAAGGCCGACGGAAAGCCCCAGCACCATGTACAGCACGGCGGAAGAAACACAGTTGTACCTGCCGGAAACAAAGATTTCATCCACCCTGGTCTGATATTCGGAGTAGGATTTTAAAAACCGTTTGTGGAGAAAGCCAAGCACATAGTCCCCCCGTTCCTTGGGGTTCCGGGGGAGATCCGCCGCGGATAGATCGGAAACGGCCGCGGCAATCCGCTCCAGATACGACGCCGCCTTTTCCTCCGCTCCCGGCCCCGCATTAACGGAAGAAGCCCACAGGGAGGCCTCCGCCATATCGCGCCATTTGTTGGCCGCCATGCGCCGCGCGTAGTCGTAGGCTTTGGGAGACGCGTCAAGGGAAGGAAACGTCTGCGCCCGTAATGTTCCGGCAATGAAAAAAGCCAAGATCACCTTTAAACAAAATTGTAATGTTTTCACGCTTAACAGTATACTAAACTTCAATTATTATAGGTATATGGCCGATCTCAGCAAACACAATTCCCGGGGCGGCGAAGCCGATCTTGTGATCATCGGCGCGGGGCCCGCGGGGCTTTCCGCCGCCCAGTACGGCGCCAGGGCAAACCTTTCGGTGCTGGTGCTGGAACACATGGCCCCCGGCGGGCAGGCACTGAACATTGACGTACTGGAAAACTATCCCGGCAATGTCGCCCGCGGGGATATGCCGCCCCGTTCCGGTTTTGACTTTTCCGAAGACCTTCATAAGCAGGCGGAGGCGTTCGGGGCACGGTTTATTATGGAAGGAGCCGCGACTATCGCCAAAGAAGGGGAAACCTTTACCGTTACCCTGACAGGCGGGACGACCCTCCGCGCTCCCGCCCTGATTCTGGCAACCGGCGCGGAACGGAGAAAGCTCGGCGTACCCGGCGAGGCGGAGTTGTACGGCCGGGGCGTTTCGTACTGCGCCACCTGCGACGGCCCTTTTTTTAAGGGCAAACGTATCCTCGTGGTAGGCGGGGGGGACGCGGCCTGTGACGAAGCGGAGTATCTAAGCCGCCTTACCGGAACGGTGATCCTGGTTCACCGTAAAAGCATGTTCCGCGCCCAAAAAGCGCTGGCGGAGCGTACCCTGGAAAATCCCCGTATAGAAGTACGGTTTAACACAAGGCTTGTTGAAATCATGGGGGAAACCAAAGTCAGTTCGGTAAAACTAACAGGCCCCGCCGGAAACAGTGCCTATGAAGAACCCATGGACGGGGTATTTATTTTTGCCGGTTCCGTTCCCCAAACGGCCCTGGTAAAAGACCTGGGAGTAAAGCTGGACGAAACCGGATATGTGATTACCGGCCAGAACATGGAAAGTTCCGTGCCGGGGCTTTTTGCCGTGGGTGATGTCCGTTCCAGTCCCTTCCGCCAGGTGGTGGTGGCTGCCGGGGAAGGAGCGGTTGCGGCCCATTGCGCGGCGGCGTATCTGGACAACCGGAAGGGCATCAGGTACTCCTAGGAGTCCGCTGGCTCATGAAATTCTGGAAAAAGCAGCGAAAGTCAGCCCTTACCGGAAGGGAACCGGGCGGGCTTCCGGCAGCGGCGCTTTCGGCCGCGGCGTGGGGCGCGGAAATAGAAGGGTTTTTGCGGGAACGGGAAGCCTTTTGCGTAAACGCGATCTCGCGGTTTTACTCCGGAATAATTAACGAGGTATGGGCGGCAAAGATGCCCTGCCCGGATGCCGCAAAACCGGAAAACAATGTCCGCGGCCTGCTTCTGTACGGTAAAGGGCTTCTCTTTCCGGTGTTTCATTTTTCCCCGGCAATGACGGAGAAATTCCTTTTGGAAGACATGCCGCTGCCCTCTTTCTTTCCGTCTGTTTTGAAAAGCGGCCCTCTCCACTGCGCCCAGGGGCTTGCGGGTGACATGGACATGCTGGAAACCGCCCTGGGAAAAAAAGGCATTTTCCCCTCTTCACGCTATGATTATGAGTTACGCAGCCTTGATTATTCGCGGGTTTCTTTTTTAAAAACTCCGTGGGGCATGGACGGTCCGCCGGGGCTCGTAATCCGGAAGGCGGAAACGTCCGACGCTGACGGCCTCTTTCCCCTGCAGGCGGGCTATGAACAGGAAGAAGTGCTGCCGCGGGGGGCGGAATTTAACCCGTGCCTGTGCCGCAGGGGGCTTGAGTATCTTCTTGCGGGAAACCTGGTCCTGGCGGCGGAACTGGACGGCCGGTTGACGGGGAAGATTAACATCAACGCGCAGTCCTTAAACTTCTTCCAGATTGGGGGCGTATACGTACTCCCCGAATACAGAGGCCTCGGCATTGCCAAGGCAATGACCGCCGCCCTGATTCGGGAATTTGCCCTCATAAAGAGCCGTTACAGCCTCTTTGTAAAAAAGGCAAATGCCCCAGCCCTCAGGGTGTACGAAAGCCTGGGCTTTAAAAAGAACGGCGATTACCGGATAAGTTATTTTTAAAAGCCACTTGACAAGCATAACGCAAATTACTATGATGAAATTGGTTAGCGAGAACTAACCAATTTATTTTGCTTTATGGTTAGTAGTTACTAACTTTTTTATTTAGCCCATGGTTAGATATACCTAACCATGGGCGCGCGGAAGGAGAATAACCAGTGATGCCCTTATCAATGGCAAAAATCGGAGAAGAAAACTCGATAAAAAAGGTAGGCGGCAGGGAGGAGACCCGGCAGTTTCTCGCAAACTTAGGCTTTATTCCCGGCTCCCACGTTACGATTGTTACCAAAAACAGCGGTAATGTGATTGTGAATATAAAAGAATCCCGCGTGGCTGTGAGTCAGGAAATGGCCTCAAAAATAATGGTGTAAGGAGGACAGATCATGCAGACGCTCAAAGAGACAAAACCGGGCGAAACCGTGAAAGTGATAAAAATAGGCGGCGGCGGTCCGGTAAAACGCCGAATCATGGAAATGGGCATTACCAAAGGGGTGGAAATCCATGTCCGCAAGGTAGCTCCGTTAGGAGATCCGGTGGAAGTTACGGTACGGGGTTATGAGCTTTCCCTGCGGAAAGAAGACGCAGAATTAATCGAAGTCGAATGAGGAATAGTATATGGCAATTACAATAGCGCTCGCGGGAAACCCCAACAGCGGCAAGACAACCCTGTTTAACGCGCTCACAGGCTCCAACCAGTTCGTGGGTAACTGGCCCGGCGTAACGGTAGAAAAAAAAGAGGGAAAGCTGAAAGGCCAGAAGGACGTAACGGTAACGGATCTGCCCGGCATATACTCTCTTTCACCCTACACGCTGGAAGAAGTCGTCGCCCGCAATTATTTAATCGACGAGCGTCCCGACGCAGTCCTGAACATTATTGACGCAACGAATCTGGAACGCAACTTGTTTCTTACAACTCAGCTCACGGAGCTTGGCATACCCGTCGTTGTGGCGTTAAACATGATGGACATAGTGCATAAAAACGGCGAAAAAATTGATACCGCGCGCCTTGCCAAAGAACTCGGCTGCCAGGTTGTGGAGATATCCGCGCTTAAAGGCACGGGGGTTCCGGAAGCGGCGGAAACGGCGATCAAAGCGGCTGGAGGCGTAAAAACCGTGCCGCAGCACAGCTTTTCCGGCGGAGTGGAACATACCCTGGCGCATATCGAAGAAGCGGTTTTACACAGCCTGCCGGACGAGCAGCAGCGTTTTTTTTCCATAAAACTGTTCGAGCGTGACAGTAAAATCATCGAAAAGCTGGGATTAAAACCCGAACAGGTTGCGCATATCGAGCATGACATCAAAGGGCTGGAAACGGAACTTGACGACGACAGTGAAAGCATCATAACCGCCGAGCGTTACACGTACATTGACTCCATCATCAAGGACTGCATCAAAATCAAAAACAAGGGAGCCTTGAGCGTATCGGATAAAATAGACAAGATTGTTACAAACCGAGTCCTGGCGCTGCCGATCTTCGCGGTAGTGATGTTTATCGTCTACTTTGTCTCGGTAACAACCGTAGGTACGATTGCGACGGACTGGGCAAATGACGGCGTGTTCGGGGACGGCTGGCATCTCTTCGGTACCAGCGTGTGGGTTCCCGGCGTTCCGGTAGCATTGGGCAATCTGCTTGAAGCCATAAACTGCGCCGAATGGCTTCAAAGATTGATTTTGGACGGTATTGTGGCGGGAGTCGGCGCGGTGCTTGGTTTCGTGCCGCAAATGTTTATACTGTTTATTTTCCTCGCTTTTCTGGAAGCCTGCGGCTATATGGCGCGCATCGCCTTTATCATGGACAGGATTTTCCGCCGCTTCGGGCTGTCGGGTAAATCCTTCATTCCGATTCTTATCGGTACCGGCTGCGGGGTTCCCGGCATTATGGCGTCACGCACGATTGAGAACGACCGTGACCGCAAAATGACTATTATGACCACTACTTTTATTCCCTGCTCGGCCAAACTGCCGATTATCGCGCTGATTGCGGGCGCGCTGTTCGGCGGAACATGGTGGGTCGCGCCCAGCGCGTACTTTATCGGGATTGCGGCGATTATCTGTTCCGGCATTATTTTGAAAAAAACAAAAATGTTCGCGGGGAGCGTCGCGCCTTTTGTCATGGAACTCCCCATGTACCACTGGCCGACGGCCAGTAACATTCTGCGCAGTATGTGGGAACGGGGCTGGTCGTTCATCAAGAAGGCCGGAACGATTATCCTTCTTGCGACTATTATCGTCTGGTTCGTGTCCAACTTTGGGTGGGCGGAAGGCGGCTTTGGCATGGTCAACATGGATAAGAGTATTCTGGCGGTTTTTGGCAGAGTTATTGCCTACGTCTTTATACCTTTGGGCTGGGGGAACTGGAAAGCCGCGGTCGCCGCCCTTACCGGATTGATCGCAAAAGAAAACGTAGTGGGTACTTTCGGCATACTCTACGGTTTTGGCGAAGTTGTCGAAGACGGCGCGGAAATATGGAGTACGTTGGCGGCGAGTTTTACCGTACTGTCCGCTTATTCCTTTTTAGTGTTTAATCTGCTATGCGCCCCCTGCTTTGCCGCGATGGGCGCGATTAAACGTGAGATGAACAACGCCAAATGGTTCTGGGCGGCTATCGGCTACCAGTGCGGCCTGGCGTATATTGTTTCGTTGTGTATCTATCAATTCGGAATGGTTTTTTCAGGTCATTTCGGGCTCGGAACGGCCGCCGCGTTTATTGTAACGGCGGGGTTCTTGTTTATGCTGTTTCGTCCGGCGGTTGAACGGAAATAACGGAGGAGTATCGTATGTTTAACGTGTTGTCAAATAACATAGGGACAATTCTTACCGGGCTTGTTTTGCTCGCGATTATCGCGGCGGTTGTCCTTAAAATACGCCGGGACAAGAAGAAAGGCAAATGCGCCGGATGTTCCTGCGGCTGCTCCGCTTCCGGCGCGTCATCGTGTGATTGAAGCCTTTTAAAGTAAGACCCTTGCAAAACTAACGTTTTGCAAGGGCCTCATACGTAAATCAATCAGCTTTCGTCCTAATTCAATGTCTGCCCGTTAAGGAGAAGCGGCGTACCGTCTGTTTTTTGGGTAAGGACCTTGTCTCCCTGGAAAAGACAAGAAGCGTAAGGATGAACCTCCACGGTTGACTGGGCCTGCTTTGCCAGATTGAGGTCAAACCGGGCCATGTAGTTTTTGCCGTTTACCACCGTAATGGCGTAGAGGTTGGTACCGTTTACCCAAAGCAGTGAGTTCTGGTAAATGTCGTCATCACCCTGCTTGAGCATATTCAGGGTATCGTTGTCTATTTCCACCAGCCGGATGGCCGCGTTCCCCTGATTAACTCCCGCTATGGCAAAGATCCTGGTACCGGACAAGTTAACCGTCCTGGTATTAACGGTAGTCATTTGGGAAGTTTGAACCGCGGAGCCGTTAGTGGGATCAAGCCTGAGGAGCCTCCCCAGAGGAGTATTGGCCTGTAAAATCCCCGCCGCCAAAAGGCCGGTGATCTTCGGCGCTGCCGCCGCCTGCTGTCCCTGGCCCGCGCTGGCTATCGCCGGGCCACCCTTAATCATTTCCTGCTGATCTTTGGCTATTTCCTGCCGTTCCTGCTGGGCTTCCTGGGTTTTTTGATCGGCCAACTGCTGGGCCGCATCCGCTGCCTGACGGCGCTGTTCCTGCTCCGCTTCCTTCTGGGCCATATCCTGCTGAAGCTGCTGGTCGTTGGCTTGTTGTTCGGCGGCCAGGCTGTCCTGTTGTTCTCTGGCTTGCTGAGCCTGCTGCTGTGCCTGTTCAGCCTGCTGTTGGGCTTCCTGCTGGCGCCGCTGGGATTCTTCCGGAGTTATCGCGCCTGCCTGAGCCTGCTGACGGGCTTGCTCAGCCTGCTGACGGGCTTGCTCAGCCTGCCGCCGGGCCTGCTCTTCCCTCTGTTGGGCCTGCTGCCGTTCCTGTTCAAGCCGCTGCTGGGCCAGCCGGTTTTCTTCCTGAGCCTGCCTCATTTTCCTTTCTTCTTCCGCAATGGCTTCCCGCTGAAGGGCTGCGCGCTGGCTGGCTTCGTCCGCTTCACGTTCTTTAAGGTCAACCATGCCCCTGCGATCGTCAATTCCCCTGTCTTCTCCGGTACGCATGGAGTCGATCACGCCGGGGTCGGTAAGGCCGGAAGTGTCGATGGCGCTAAGGGAGCCGGGAGAGCCGGTGCCAAGGGGTATGGTCATCAGGGTCTGGCCGGGCCATTCGTCATAACGAATCGAAGCGCCCGCTTTTTCCGCGGTGAGGTTTTGTATGACAATGTTTTTGTACCGGGTATTAAAGAAATTCCAGTCTCCCCGGAAAACTGCGTTATAAATCGTTACATACCGGGATAAAAGGGCCGCGTCCGCGGCGCTGTAATCGTAGGCTCCCTGGAGATAACCCTGGATGATCAGCCGGAGGTTCCGTACATGATCCACCCCAACATCAATTCCCAGGCCGAACACATCGGCGTCGAATTTATTCCCCTCGGGCCCTGCCGAACAGTGAATTACAAAATATCGATTCTGCGCCCCGGCCCGGGTTGCGCCGTTTTTGATAGCCAGGCCCAGGCTATAGCCGATATTTCGGATCTGCTCAATCGTATCGATCCGGGCGTGGGGGCCTTCATAGTTGATAAAGTTTACCGCAGACTGGTTTTTCTCCAGTTCTTCCCGGTTTACATTTTGGGCGGAAACTCCGGAAATAAACGCCAGAAACATTACGGCCCATACGACCACAAAAACAGAACTTTTCCTTTTCATTTTCTGCTCCTTAAGAGTTTACGTTATAAAAATACACCAAATAAAGAAAATCTGCAAGAGACGGTTGAGCCTTACCGTTATTAGACACATTCCCAAAGGGGATGGTTCCCAACAGCATTGCCTGACGCGCTGCCTCACCGCAGGCTGGCAATTTCATGTCTGGCCTGTGAACGAACCATGGCGGGCATAAATTCCTGCTGCATGATCACAAGGAGCCGCAGTCCGCTTTCGCTTAAAGGCGGGCCGGAAAAACGGCACAGGGATCCTATGGCGGAAGCGGCGGCGGTAAGTATCTGCGCGTCCCTGCTGACAGTGTAAATTGTCTGCTCAAAAGCCTGGAGAGCGATACCTTCGGGATCGTATCCAATCCGGCCTATGGCTTCCGCCGCCGCGGCCCGTACCACAGGGTCTGTGTCTTTAAGGTACAGATTCGCCAAAAACGGGATTGTTTCACGGGAACCGATATAACCCAGTATCCGGGCCGCTTCCGCCCTGAACCGTACATGAACCCTGGGGTGGGTCTTCGACGTTTGGGGAGACATTGCGGAACCGGCAATTTCCCGTAAATAGGCCGCGTAAACCGGCTCATTTTCTCCTACCTGGCCTTCTTTTATTACGTTAGTCAGGATTCGCAGTTCCTTCGCCATGTGTGCTTCATTAAACCCAAAATAATCTTCCACTGGGGAAGAAACATAAAGGCCGTACTTTCCTTCCGGCGCGGGACCGTAGAGGGACTGCTTGAGGGACAGCCTTCTGCTTTCTACCCTGTATGCGTAGATGATCCAATCCATGCCTCCGGAAATGAGGGTGCCTTCATCTCCAAGAACGGGAATGGATGAAGCGCCGTTCAGGGCAAGGGTCCACAGCCGTTTGCCGTCGTAGTTGAATCCCGTAGCTCCCCCGCGGCTGAATACATAAATCCCCCGTTCATCCCATTGCATGACAAAATCATCAGCCGTAGTTACTTCTTTGGCCTTGATGTGGCTCGTTCCGCTCCACTTTTGTTTTCCGCTGGAGAGGGATACCAGCACCACCGAGCCGTTAGCCAGCAGTATGGCCGCTTCGTTTTCCCGGCTGATTCCGCCCAGGGGAGAGCCCTGGAGTTTTATCACATTCCGGTCCTGGGCAAGGGAATCGGAATGGAAGAGTTTAACAGAACCGTTCTTCAGGAGGGCAAGGGTTCCCTCATGTACCGGAATGATCGCCGCTGGTATCTCCCCGATTGGACGGCTCTGGGCTTTGCCAAAAGGATCCAGTTCCAGCAGTTCCCCGTCCGCAAGAGCCGCTACAATTCCTCCTTTTCCGGTAAGGAAGGGGCCCGAAACGGTTTTGTCGGCCAGTTCCCTGTTCCACAATGAATAGCCCGACGCAGTATAGCAGAAGATTCTCTTTTCCGTGGTTACAAAGATACGCCCGTCCCAACCGCTTATTACCGGAGCGGTGATTGGCCCCGGTTTAAGCTGCCACAGTTCCCTTCCCACGCGATTTATCGCGATAAGTGTTCCGTCGCTCCGGCAGATATAACTGGTTCCCTCCCGGTTCCGGCTTACAAAGGGGATAAGCCTGGGCGACTTGGCGTAATAATCCCACAGAGGTTTCCCCTCCAGACTGTACGCCTGGAGGTGGCCTCCGTCCAATACCGCCACCACGGTTCCCGCCTGGACTGCGGGCAGCCCCAACAGCGCTCCCCCGGCGGCATGCCTCCAAACCAGCTCGGTAGTGCTTTCTTTTTCCTTTGTTTCGGCGCTGCCGCGGAAACCGCATAGTACGAACAGAACCAGTACCAAATGGAAATTCGGACGCTTGTACATCTAAAATAAACTATAGCATAATAAAGTTATGCTTGAAACTGATACTCTGGTTGAATGTGATGACGGCGCCAAGTTGTTTATACGGCGATGGAAGGCCGAATCCACAACCGGGGCGGAAAAACCGGCAGGCTTGATACTGGTGGTTCATGGCATGGCGGAGCATTCGCTCCGTTACCGCCGCCTGGCCGAGACTCTTTGTTCCCGGAACTTTGAAGTTTGGGCCGCGGATATGCGGGGTCACGGGAAAACCGCCGGCCTGTCGCTTAATAGTCCGGAAAAGGGCGGCTTTTTGGGCCACACTGCGGATCATGACGGTTTTTTCCGTGTCGTTTCGGATGTAAAGATCATTACTAAATATATAGCGGAGAAGACAAAGGCAGAATACGGAGACGGGGATCTGCCTTTCTTTATGCTGGGACATTCCTGGGGTTCCTTTCTGGTTCAGGCTTATATCGAAGATCCCGTATCGTATCTTCCCTTAAAGGGCTGTATTCTTTCCGGCACGCGGGGGCCGGGAGGGGCAAAAATCAAATCGGGAGCGTTTCTCCTTGCCATAATCGCCGCGCTTAAAGGCGCGCGAAAGTTTTCCCACATCGCCTTTAACCTTTCTACCGGATCGTACAGCAAACCCTTTAAGCCAAAACGGACTTCATACGACTGGATTACCCGGGAAGAAAAAGAAGTTGACCTCTATGTTGAGGATCCCCTCTGCGGCATGCGCTGTTCCTCGGGCTTTTACCGGGACATGATCGGAGGACTGACGGCAATTCACAAAACGAGCGCCATTGCCCGGATTGATCCGAACCTGCCGGTGTTCATTTTCTGCGGCGGCGCCGATCCGGTGGGAGATATGGGGGCCAGCCCCGCCGCGCTTGTAACCGCGTACCGGAATCACGGGATAAACGATTTGGAATTTGTTGTTTACCCCGAAGCGCGGCATGAGACGCTTAATGAAACCAACCGGGAAGAGGTAACGGAAAATCTTCTGAACTGGCTTCTGCGGCATATACCATAAGTGCGGGCATACTATGCTGATTCGTTACGGAAAGGAAGAAAACGGAAAACTCATAAAAAAAGCCGTGGTCTATACCCGGGACGAACACAAAATCAACTTTGCCGATGTAGACGATGACGCGGTGTTTATTACCGGCCGGCTGCGGGCAAACGGCCATGAAGGCTACATTGTGGGCGGCGCGGTCCGGGACCTCCTTCTGGGGAAAAAACCCAAGGACTTCGACATTGTTACCGACGCCATCCCCGCCAGAATTAAGCGGATTTTTCATAATTCACGGATCATCGGCAGGCGTTTCCGGCTGGTACATGTTTTTTTCGGGCCAAAAATATTTGAAGTCTCCACCTTTCGTTCCCTCAAGGACGGCCATACCAGCAATACCTACGGTACTATAGAAGAAGACGTACTGCGGCGGGATTTTTCGATTAACGCGCTGTTTTATGATCCCGGCAAGCAGCTGGTGGTGGACTATGTAAACGGGATGGGTGATATAAAAAAGAGGATACTGCGGCCCATCATTCCGCCGAAACTGATCTTTAAGGATGATCCGGTACGGATGATCCGGGCTGTCAAATACGCCGCGGCGGCGGGTTTTTCCGTTCCCTGGCCATTAAGAAGGCGCATAAAAAAAGAAGCAAATCTTCTGGAAGGGATTTCTCCTTCCCGGCTTACCGAAGAACTTTCAAAGATTATCCGTTCCCCCGCAGCCTCCCTGATTGTGGAAAACCTGGAAAACGCGGGGCTTTATGGTTATTTGCAGAAGGAGGCCTCCGCCTTGATGAAGCGGGATCCCGCTTTCCGCAGCGCGTACCTGGCGAGTCTTGCCGGGGCTGTGCTTCCGCAGAGCACGGCAGCCAAAGCTTCGGCGGACAAAGTTCCCGCCGCCGCGGCCCGCAAAATGAAAGAGGTGAACGTCCTGCCAATGGCGGCTTTGGTCCGGGACTATCTTGAGTCAAATACGTCATGGGAGAAATTAAAGAAAGGGAACTGGGAAGACTACAAGGAGGTTTTTTTTGGCGTACGCCGTTTTATCCTTCCCATGAATCCTCCCCGGGTTGAGCTGGAACAGGCTGTACGGCTTGTCCTGGCGGAACATGGCGTTGACGTAAAAAAGATCCGGGCCTGTGAACGGGTAAGGCAGCTTGCTTCCCGCAACCGCCATCATGCATCTTCAACAAGCGCGGAGGAACAACCCAAGCCCGCGAGAAAACGAAAACCACGAAAAAAACATGCCGCGGCGGAAAATACAGTAACATGTACCTCCTAATACTGCGAAAGCCGTTCCGCGATTTCACCTATTTCCGATATAACAATCTTCTCCCGTATCCATGCCATTAAATCCGCGTCTTCCTCGTAGTCAAATTTATCCAGTTCCAACATTACTTCATCTATACCAGCCATATCGTAATTATCACATTTTTCCCGAAGTTTGACAAGAAGTTCCCTATCGGGGGCTTTTCGGCGCGGTTTTTTGGCGTCATTTTTATCCAGCCACTCTTGTACGTTAGTTACAATGATTTCCGTGTCGGCAATGAGTTTATCGTTTCGTTCCAATACGCCCTGCAAGTCGCCGGCTCTTGAAATGTTTTCCAGTTCCAAAGCGGCGGCGCGTATGTGTTCGGCGCCTATGGCGGCGCTCGTGCCTTTAAGTCCGTGGACGGTGATAACATAGTCGTGTATATTTTCCGCTGTGACGGAGCGCAGTTTGTCCAATACTTTCGGCGTGTTGTGTGCGTAAGAGCGAAGCATGGGCAGATAAATTCTCTTTGCGCCGGCATAGAGAGAAAGCCCTTTTTTTGTGTCCACTCCCGGTATTTCTATAACCAGTTTTTCAATTTGAAGGTCGGTTTCGGATAGTTCGTCGTTGATCAAAACTTCGGCGTGGGTGTCGTCGCGCACCCATTTCTTTAAGACGGAATCCATCTCCATTACGTCAATGGGTTTGGTTATAAACGCCTGAAAATTGTGTTCAAAGAACATTTTCTCAGTTCCCTTTATGGCGTTGGCGGTCAGCGCGATAATGGGTATCT
>Ga0268262_10004913_pt1 | contig 13498 bp, 10 predicted proteins | sample TergutNc150P3_FD_190354 | JGI IMG/M metagenome (GOLD analysis project Ga0268262, IMG submission 190354) | Nasutitermes corniger P3 segment gut microbial community from laboratory colony in Florida, USA - Nc150 P3 (SPAdes) (version 2) | ecosystem: Host-associated > Arthropoda: Insects >... | reverse complement strand
AACCGGCACCGTGCTACTCACCGAGTACCTTGAGGGCATGGGCGTGGACGTAAGCTGGCGGATCCCCGGAGCCGACGATCCCTACGGGCTTTCGCTTGAGGCGGTTGAGGAATTTACCGCCGCCTATGGAACCCTTATTATCACCGTTGACTGCGGTATTTCCCGCCTTGAAGAGATCAGACGGGCTAACGAGCTGTCTGTTGACGTTATTGTCACCGACCACCATGAGCCGCAGGAAGAACTGCCGGACGCGCTGGCTATTATCAACCCGAAACTGAAAGATACGACATACCCTTTCAAAGACCTTTCAGGATGCGCCGTCGCCTTCAAGCTGGTGACCGCCCTGCGTTTTGCGCAAAACAGCGGACTGTACAACCAGCCGATGTGCCTTTTGAATACCAGACCTTTGAATGACGCGTGGATAGTAGAGGCCGTGAAAATGCGGAACCTCGCGGTAATCGGAACCGTAAGTGAAACCATTATACCGGGCATGCTCCACATCAGCGACACAAGGCTTCCCGCTTTTCTGGAAAGCCAGCAGATACTCGTATGGGACGCGCCTTTACAGAAGCGGGTGCTGGCAAAACTGTTCGGCAACAGTGTTGAGATCGGGATGCTCGATGTCGCGCCTGAAATCGGCAGAACGATACCTCCGGTTGCCGGGAAAAGCCTGCTTCGAATCAAGGAGCTTTCCGCCGTCGCGAAATACTCGGACAGGGAAGCAAGCGAACTTGATGTTTTTGCGAATCTTTTCATATCCTACGCGCGCAAGAAGGAAAACAGGGAGAGCGCGGAGGTCTACGAAACGCAGCTTGCCGCCATTGGCACGATAGGCGACATTATGCCGCTGCTGGACGAGAACAGGATCATTGTCCGTTCGGGCGTCAGGTCGCTCATGCCTTCCGCCGGCAGCCCTGCCGGGCCGAAACCGGGCATATCGGAACTGCTTGACAAGCTGGAGCTTTCCGGAAGTCATTTTGACGTAAAAGACATCGCGTGGAAAGTCTGCCCGGCAATAAACGCGGGGCGAAGAATGGGCAGCCCGGAAAAAGCGGCGGCTTTGTTTTTTGAGAAAAAAGCGGCGTTACGCGATCGGCTCGCGGGTGAGCTTGTCGCCATGAACAAACAGAGAAAACAACTGGAAGAAGAAATCTGGCGTGAGATGGAGCCAATGGCTTACAAAAGCCTTTCCGAATTCGCTGAAAAAATAATACTGGTTTACGGCGAGGAGATAAACAAAGGCGTTACCGGGCTTATCGCCCAACGCGCCGTCAGGCGGTTCAACGTCCCCGCGGTCGCGGTTTCCTTTTCCGGGGACGTGTATACAGGCTCCATCCGTTCAGCGCGGGGTTTCAACATCGGCAGCCTTCTGGAACAATGCAATGATCTGTTTATCGACGCGGGAGGGCATGAATTCGCCGGAGGATTCAGCCTGAAACCTGAAAATTGGGAGCTGTTCCATGAACGCTTAAAGAATGTCGCGGTTTCCATGGAATTAGCCGAAGAAAAGGAAGAGGGCATCCTCATTGACGCGGAGCTTCCCCTTGAGTACCTTAATCCCGATATACTAAACCTGGTGGACCGCTTTGCCCCATACGGAAAGGACAACGAGCCTCTGGTTTTTTTGGCGAAAAAACTCCTTATTGACGAATTAACTTTTATAGGTAAAAATGAATCCAGGCATTTGCGGATGACCCTTGCCACCGGAAAACACAAATGGCCCGCCTTATACTGGGATGCGGCGGAGCGCGTAATTAACAAAGAATTTGACAAGGGCGATTATGTTGACGCGGTCTTTACAATTACACGCGACTGGTACAAGGGCATTGCCACGCCGCAGATGATGATAAGCGACTTACAAAAACAGTGAGCAGTGAGTAGTTAGCAGTGAGTAGTATAGAGAAGACAAAGCAAGATTAGGAACAAATAATTAAGGAAGATGAAATATGAAATTTAAAAAGTTTTTCTTACTCTGCTCACTGCTCACTGCTCACTTCTCACTTGTCTACGCTGTTTCCTTCCGTTACGCGATCATTCCCGAAAATCCCCGGCCGGGCGAGCCTGTCACCATAGGCGTGCATACTTCAAGCGGGGCCAGAACGGTGGCGCTGCTGGAAGGGGGGAAGCGGCTGGCGAGGTCTGTATTTTTTAACGTGCCCGCAGAGGAGGGGAGGCCGTCGTTTCTGGCGGCAATACTGCCGGTTCCGTCAACGGCAAAGCCGGGCAAGGTAACAATAGTTTTTGAGGCTGCAAACGGAATCCTTGGCGAAGTTACCCTGGAAATCGCCGGCAGGGATTTTGTTTCCGAGGTTATAGAACTTGATCCGGTTCTGACCGGCATAAGAACGGATCCCGATCCCCAGAAAACCGCCGAGGCCGTTCGTTTACAGTCAATCATCAACCGCAGCGGCAATGAAATCTTTTGTTACGGCAGCTTTGTCCCTCCGGTGACCTCTACAAGGCGCACCAGTTTTTTTGGGGACCGCAGGGTTTACAAATACTCGAACGGCGGCACTGACGTGTCAATCCACGCGGGGATTGATTACGGCGTGCCCAAAGGAACCGTTGTTACCTCATGCGGGCCGGGGAAGGTGGTTTTGGCGCGGAGCAGGATCGTTACGGGAAATTCGATAGTGATTGAACATCTGCCCGGAGTATATTCCCTGTACTACCATCTGGATAGAATTGAGGTTACGGAAGGCCTTATGGTCGCAACGGGAACGCCCCTTGGCTTGAGCGGGGCGACGGGCCTTGCGACCGGGCCGCATCTTCACTGGGAAATACGCGTTTCCGGGGAAAATTCCGATCCGGACGCGTTTGTCGCGCGCCCTATCCTTGACAAAGACGCAATTTTAAGTAAGATTAACAATTAAGGGACAATTATGTCCCCATACTAACTAATGGGAGAGAGGGGGTGAGATTTTTTGGCGCATATTGTTATTGACGACAACGAACAGCTTGATAAAGCCATCAAGCGCTTTAAGCGCATGGTGGAAAAAGAGGGCATCATTCGTGAATTCAAGAAGCGGGAGTATTATGAAAAGCCCTCTACCATCCTTAACCGGAAGAAAAAGGCCATTGCCCGTAAATTGATGAAAAAGAACAGGAGAGGCCGATCTGAATACTAGAGAGTAGGGAGCAGGGACTGGGATTTTGGTACGAAAAAGAAGCGTACTTTTCTATATTGTTCTCTGCTCACTGCTCACTGCTCACTGCTCACTATTCACTATCTCTTGCGCTACGCTTTCCCCTGTTGACGGTTCGGCGGAGTCTTTTGAGGCGGTGTCGCCGCGATGGACGCCTGTATTGGTTCCCGGCCTTGATTATTTCGCCGGAAAGGTATCGCGTCCGCGTATTGAATTCCACGCTTTGCGAATCGATCTTACAGCGTCTAATCTGCGTATTGTGGCGTATCCAGGCGGAAGGTCCAGAGTGGGATTTTTCAGCGTCAGGGTAAGTTCTTTTGTACGGGATAACGATCTTCTGGCGGGCATTAACGCCCTGCCTTTTGACACGGTTTCAGAAACGGAAGGAGAGCCGAGGAACAATGTCGGGCTTGTCATTGCCAATGGAGAGATGCTTTCGCCGCCGCACAAGAGTTTCGACGCTTTGGTTTTTTACAAAGACGGAAATGCCGCAATTGAAGCCCAGTCAGAAATAAAAGACTTTGACAATATAGAGAATGCCGTCGGAGGGTTTTACAGGATACTGGAACACGGCGAGCTTGTTCCGCGTATTCTCAATTTGAGCAACAGCGCGGGTGCAAAGCACCCGCGACACCCCCGCAGCGCGGCGGGAATTTCCCCTGACGGAAAATTTTTGTATCTCCTTGTGATAGACGGGCGGCAAATCAAAAGCGCGGGCTGCACCGAGGCGGAGACTGCCCTTCTGCTAAAGGCGTTAGGCGCAAGCGAGGGGATAAACTTTGACGGCGGCGGTTCAAGCGCTCTGGCCCTGCGTTTTCCCGACGGCGCTGTCCGCGTGGTGAATACCCCCATCCACGGTAACATTCCCGGCAGGGAAAGGGCCGTGGCGGGATGTCTTGGGATAGGGACCAAATAACAAATAATAGGTAACAAAGTTAAGAAAGGATTCACAGCCGTGCCTCTTCCTTTGTTATTTTTTACCTGTTATTTGTTATTTATTCTTGGCAGGACGTAGTTGTCCACCTCATGGCGGATTTTTTCCATATCAAGAGTTTTGAACTCGCCGTTTTCGTAGAGGACCCTGCCATGCACCATTGTCAGGCATACGTCGCTGCCCCTTGCGGAGTAGGCTACCGCCGAGCAAGGTTCGTTAAGGGGAAACAGGTGCGGGGCGTCAAGGTTCAGCATGATAAGGTCGGCATCGTATCCTACCGCGATTTTTCCGGTCTCGTTTTCGCGGCCCTGCCCAATCGCGCCGTTTACCGTAGCCAGTTTGATTGCCTCGTATGCGGGCAGGGCGGTGGGATCCTTTGTCAGGTATTTTTGCAATAACGCGGCGGCTTTAATTTCCTCGAACAGATCGAGGTTATTGTTGGAGCAAGCCCCGTCAGTACCAAGCGCCACGTTAATCCCGTGCGCCTGCATTCTTGTTACCCGCGCAAGGCCCGCAGATATTTTAAAGTTGCTGATGGGGCAGTGGACAGCCGTCGCGCCATTGGCGGCCAGAATATCCATGTCTTCTTCGCTGATCCAGCAGCAGTGGGCGGCCGTGACCTTGCGGCTGAATACGCCGTTTTCGCTAAGAATTTTAGCGGGGGTCTTGCCGTATTTTTTTACGCAGGCTTCATGCTCATCCTCAGTCTCGCTCATATGGATCTGGATGCGTAGATTGTTTTCATCCGCAAAGGCGACGCATTTTTGCCAGGCCTGGGGGCCTGATGTATACTCGGCGTGAATCCCCGCGTCCACTATCAGCCTGCCGTCCCCGTTTGAGCTCGTGCTCAAATTGCCCTTAAATTGCGCAAGAACCTCCCTGTTCTCAATAGTGCCGCGGTCTTTTTCAAAATCGAATTTGTCCATGTCCAGGCACAGAAGAGGGTTTGTTATATTGGCTTTAAAGCCGCTTTCAATCACCGCCTCGGCTATCTGGGGCAGATGGAAATACATATCGGAACAGCTTATGACTCCAAAGCGTATACATTCGGCAATGCCGAGCCGTATGCCTGCCGATATACAGCGCGCGTCCATCCTGGCTTCCGCAGGAAAGATATGGTCAAAAAGCCATTCCTGCAGGCTGTAATCATCGGCAAAACCCCGTAAAAGCGACATTGGCAAATGGCTGTGGGAATTAATAAGGCCGGGCATCAAAAGCTTGCGCGAGCCGTTTATCACGCGGGCTACGGATTCCGCCGGGGCCTTATCTCCCACATAGGAAACTTTGCCGCCCTTAACCCCCACATAACCGCGCTTCAACACTGGCTGCGCATCGTCCATAGTTATCAAGGTAATATCGTTGAATAGAATGTCCATGGTTGTAGTATAGCATAGGGAACAGGGAACAGGGAACAGGGACAATGAGAAATGAGCAGTGAGCAGTGTTCGTAATCAAATTGTTAAGAAATACAAGGTTTTTTAATAATAACCCGCCTCCCCGCTCCCGGCTCCCCATTCTCCGGCTTGTTTTTGCCGCTTTTCTGTGCTATGCTGACATATCTTTTTTTTGGAGGGACTGTTTATGGAGAAAATTTTTCAGCTTCAGAAGCACGGTACTACCGTGTCACGGGAGATCATGGCGGGGCTGACGACCTTTTTGACCATGGCTTATATACTGGCTGTGAATCCCGGAATGCTCGGCTCGATTGGCAATGGCATGACGCCGGGGGCCGTATTCACGGCCACAGCCATCGCGTCGGCAATAGCCACAATATGTATGGCTTTTCTGGCAAAACTTCCGGTGGCCCTGGCGCCGGGCATGGGGCTCAACGCCTTCTTTACCTACACCGTGGTATTCGGAATGGGGTACTCCTGGCAGTTGGCCCTTACTGCTGTATTTCTGGAAGGTATACTTTTTATCATCCTCTCAATTTTTAACGTGCGGGAAGCGATAGTCAACGCCATTCCGCCTAACCTGAAAAAAGCCGTGGCAGTGGGTATAGGCCTTTTCATAGCCCTTATCGGTTTTTCCAATTCAGGCATAATAATAGGCGGCGGCGGCACTATCCTTGGATTGGGAAATCTGGCCGAACCCGGAATACTCCTCGCCTTTATCGGGTTAATCATCATCATTGTTCTTTATTCGCTTAAGGTGCCGGGGGCCATCCTCATCGGAATTTTGGGCACGACGATCATAGGTATTCCAATGGGTATAACCATAATCCCCGATGGCTGGAAACCTTTCGACTCGCCGGAGGCGCCTCTTTTCTTCAAATTTGACTTTTCCCAAGTATTGTCTTTCAAGTTTTTCACCGTATTTTTCACCTTCTTGTTTGTGGACATTTTTGACACCGTAGGAACCCTGGTCGGAGTTACTACCCAGGCGGGGCTTATTGACAAGAACGGGAATATTCCCCGGCTTAAACAAGCCTTTCTTTCTGACGCGGTAGGAACTGTGGCGGGCGCCGCCCTTGGCACATCCACGGTTACCAGCTATGTGGAAAGCACCGCCGGCGTTGCCGCAGGGGGCAGGACCGGCCTTACCGCCCTGTCTACAGGGGTACTCTTCCTCCTGGCATTGTTGTTTTCGCCCATATTCCTCCTTATTCCCGGCGCGGCTACCGCCCCGGCCCTTATCTTCGTCGGTTTCCTCATGATGGCGCCGGTAGTGGAAATAAATTTCAAAGATCCAACCGAAGGCATACCCGCTTTTATGGCCATTGTAATGATGCCCTTTGCCTACAGCATCGCCGATGGTATTGTATACGGCCTGCTTACCTATGTGATCCTCAAGATCGCGACGCTCAAATTAAAGGACATTAACATTGTCACCTGGTTGTTGTTTATTATATTTATTTTGAGGTTCTTCCTTAAATAGCGAGAGAAGGGACCAGGGACTGGGGACTCGATCCTCAGTCCCTGCCTTGTATTCCTGGTATTTTCCATGCTATGCTGAAAAAGCTTCTCATGTATGGAGGATATATTTATGGAAAAGCTTTTTAATCTCCAAAAGCATGGAACTACAGTATCCAGGGAGTTCATGGCGGGGCTGACTACCTTTCTGACCATGGCCTATATCCTGACGGTGAATCCCAGAATACTTGGCGGGATTGGCAACGGCATGACGCCGGGGGCCGTATTCACAGCCACCGCTATCGCGTCCGCCATAGCCACCTTCTGCATGGCTTTTTTTGCGAATCTTCCTGTAGCCCTGGCTCCGGGCATGGGGCTTAACGCTTTCTTTACCTATATAGTGGTACAAAAGATGGGTTACCCCTGGCAATTAGCCCTTACCGCGGTATTCCTGGAAGGCATATTTTTTATCATCCTCTGCATCTTTAATGTGAGGGAAGGGATAGCCGGAGCCATTCCGGCCAACCTGAAAAAAGCCGTTACGGTGGGCATAGGCCTTTATTTAGCCTTTGTCGGTTTTGAAAAAACCGGCATGATAACGCACGGAGACGGCACTATCCTTGGATTGGGGAAACTGGCTGATCCCGGAGTATTCCTGGCTGTTATCGGTTTAGTCATAATTATTATACTTCATTCGCTTAATGTGCCGGGTGCCATCTTTATCGGGATTATTGTTACAACAATCCTGGGTATTCCGATGGGTATAACTAAACTTACCCCGGACTGGAAACCTTTCAGCATGCCGGAAATGTTTCCCAGATTCAAATTTGATTTTACCGTTTCCAGCATATTAAATTTTAAATTCTTTACCGTGTTTTTTACATTTCTCTTTGTAGATATTTTTGACGCTGTAGGAATCCTGGTTGGAGTTACTACCCAGGCGGGGCTTATTGAAAAAGACGGGACTATTCCCCGGCTTAAACAGGCCTTCCTCGCCGACGCGGTAGGAACCGTAGCGGGCGCGGCTCTTGGCACATCCACGGTCACCAGCCATGTGGAAAGCGCCGCCGGCGTTGCCGCCGGGGGCAGGACAGGCCTTACCGCCCTGTCCACGGGCATGTTCTTTCTCCTGGCGCTGTTCTTTTGGCCTGTTTTTAAACTTATTCCGAACGCCGCCACCTTCCCCGCTCTGATCTTCGTCGGTTTCCTTATGATGTCGCCGGTAGTGGAAATAAATTTCAAAGACCCCACCGAAGGTATTCCCGCCTTCATGGCCATTCTAATGATGGCCTTTGCCTACAGCACCGTCGATACTATTGTATACAGCATCGCCGACGGCATTGTATACGGCGTTCTTTCCCATGTGATACTTAAGGTTGTAACGCGCAGATTAAAAGAAATTCACTCTGTCACATGGTTCTTCTTTATAGTGTTTATTATGAAGTTCGTGTTAGAGGGGGGATTGAAGATTGTGTTAAAGTGACAGCAAGCGAGGCTTCTCCCGTATTGACATTTTTTGCCGTTTTCTGTAGTGTTCAATTAATAAAGATTTATTGGGCCGTTAGCTCAGTCGGTAGAGCATCGCCCTTTTAAGGCGGTGGTCGGAGGTTCGAATCCTGCACGGCTCAGAAGGAGTAATTCTTTATGTTATAAAGAGTTACGTGTATCTCATTCCAGATGATCAATCTATGGAAACTACCCAAATTTTGAAGAACATTCAAAACACGACAGGAGGCAGCCCCCGCCATGTTATACTTCGGCGATAATCTTCCCCATGTCTGTTGTATCGTAACCGCCTATATTTCCGAATTCCTGTTTAAAGGCGGCTGAGTTAATAATATTCATCATGGTACGGACTTCATGCGTATCAATATGTTCTTTTTTTACAACCAGATCATACCGTTCTTTTTTCAGCGGAATAAAGTCAATATTGTCAACCTGTCTGGCGATTTTTTCAATTCCCACCGCGACGTCGGCTTTCCCACCCGAGATCGAACTTGCGACAGCCAGATGTGTTTGCCCTTCAGTCGCATAACCTTTGACGGATCTGCCGAATATCCCCAGCAGTTTAAGGTTTTCATCCAGTAACACCCTTGAACCGGCTCCGTATTCGCGGTTAATCATTGTAATATCATCGCGCCCGAAATCTTCCCAGCTTTTTATATTCTTTGGATTTCCCTTTTTAACATATAGGCCCTGCATACGATACGTCAGGTGAATCACAACGGCGGAAGTGCCAGGCAATAAACTTTTAATATACGGAACGTTGTATTCATCCGTCCCGCTGTCCCAAAGGTGGGATGACGCCACGTTGACCTTGTTTTTATATAAAAGCATAAGGGCATCATAGCTTCCGATAAATGCCCGTAAAGCGGGTATGTCATGCGACCTCATGTAGTTGGACAAAACATCGAGGATAATATCCTGGCCGCAAATAATAAACCCGTTATGCGCTTGAATGCCAGCGGCCCCCGATGCGGCTTGTCCGATGTCCCGGCCCGCTTGAGAACGATTAATAAAACCTTTCACCTCGTCTTCGGTAAACCGGACCTTTCGCCCTACCATGTAAGGCGCCAATTCCCCTTTTTTTATCATGTTGTAAATAGTGTTCTTGCTTACGCCAAGCATATCGGCCACATCCTGCGCCGAAAGAGCGCTCTTTTTGCTCATATTTTTTCTCCTCTTTTTTTCACTTGACAAATTATACCAAACGTAATATAAATACATTTATTAAGCAAATTACGCTTAATTACGTCATGTTTCGTTTTATATCACACAATTTCAGAAAGATCAAGTATGAAATGATGCGAAAATGAGCGAAATTTTAAGGGAAAGGAGAGCAAAATGAAAAAAAAAGTAATGGCAGGGCTGTTTTGTACAGTTTTTGCGCTGTCAATCGCGTCAGCAGGCGGACGCACGGACGCTTCAGCCGGAAAGCAGACCGAGCTGATCGTTTTCGCGGCGGCGTCAATGACCGAAACCCTGAACGAGATTTCCACCCTTTACGCCAAAGCTGCGCCTAATGTAAAACTTGTCTTCAATTTTGATTCGTCGGGGACGCTTAAAACCCAGATTCAGCAGGGCGCAGATTGCGACCTTTTTATCTCGGCGGGACAAAGGCAGGTTGATCAGCTTGATATCACCGCGCCAGCTACCGTCAACACCGAAGGGCTGGATTTTATTTTGGCGTCAAGCCGGGTAAACCTGCTTGAAAACCGCGTTACCCTTGTAGTACCAGGAGGGAATCCAAAAAACATAAAAGATCTTAGCGGTATGGCGCAGGCACTTTCCCGCGGGCAAATACTTTTGGCGATGGGAAACAATGACGTGCCTGTAGGCCAGTACACGCAGAGTATTCTTCAATATTTCAGGCTGGATGAAAGGGCTCTAGCCTCGGCGGGCAGGATAAGTTACGGCTCGAACGTAAAAGAAGTAACCACGCAAGTGACGGAGGCGAGTGTTGACTGCGGGATAATCTATTGCACCGACGCTTATAGCGCCGGACTTCAGGTTGTGGATTACGCGACAACGGACATGTGCGGCCGAGTGATCTACCCCGCCGCCGTGCTTAAAACGAGCAAAAATCGGGAAGCCGCGCAGGCGTTTTTAAATTACCTGAGCACTCCCGCGGCAATGGCTGTTTTTGAGAAGGTAGGCTTTTCAAAGCCGTAGGATAACTATAATGGACTGGTATCCCTTACTAAACTCAATAAGAATCGCGGCGATAAGCAGTGTTATCGTGTTCTTTACCGGAATTTTTGCCGCTTATTACGCAGTCCGCCTTCCGCGTGTCATAAAGGGTTTTCTCGACGTTTTTCTTACGCTGCCGCTGGTGCTTCCGCCGACAGTGTGCGGCTACTTGCTGCTCATGTTGTTCGGCGTCCGGCGGCCGCTCGGCCTGTTTCTAGCGCGGTTCGGGATAAAGTTCGTGATGACATGGTACGGCGGCATACTCGCCGCCGCCCTTGTCGCGTTCCCCCTGATGTACCGCACGGCGCGAGGGGCTTTTGAAAGTTTCAATAAAACGCTTGCTTACTCAGCCCAGACTCTGGGCCTGAGTAATACCTACATATTTTGGCGTATACGTATGCCGGTCTGCAGGCAGGGGATACTTGCGGGATTGGTTCTTTCGTTTGCGCGCGCGTTAGGCGAATACGGCGCGACCAGTATGCTTGTAGGCTACATTCCCGGAAGGACCGCTACTATATCCACGACAGTTTACCAGCTCTGGCGTACAAATAACGAAGCGGAAGCGTTTAAGTGGGTAATGATCAATTTGAGCATAAGCGCTCTTGTTTTGCTCGCGGTAAATATGCTGGAAAAGCGGGAGAAAACGGCGGCAAAATGAGTCTGATAGTCAACATAAAAAAAAGACTTGGCTCTTTTTATCTTGACGTTTCGCTTGAATCAGGCGGCGGCGTTACCGGCCTGCTCGGCTCTTCGGGAAGCGGGAAGAGCGTTACTCTGATGTGTATTGCCGGAATTGTCAGGCCCGACAGCGGAAAAATTATCCTGAACGGAGAAACTCTGTTTGACTCGGAGCGTCACATAAATCTTACCCCTCAGCGGCGGCGTACAGGTTATCTGTTTCAGAATTACGCGCTATTTCCCAATATGACGGTACGCCAAAATATTCTGTGCGGCCTGCATAACGAAAGAATAAAATCAAAAAGAGAAAATATTTTTGATAAAATGATTGGTCTGATGGATCTGCGCGGACTTGAAAAGCTCAAGCCTTCCCAGCTTTCCGGCGGGCAGCAGCAGCGTGTCGCGTTGGCGCGTATTTTGGCTGGAAACCCAAGCCTGCTTATGCTGGACGAGCCTTTCAGCGCGTTGGACAGTCATCTGCGGGAACAGGTACAAACAGAGACGCAAAGGCTTTTAAAAGAATATGGCAAAGAGTCGATACTGGTTACCCACAACCGGGACGAGGCGTACCAAATGTGCGACAGCATCGCCCTGATCGATTCGGGAAATATTATTGCGCATAATGAAACAAAAAAACTGTTCGCAAACCCTGGAAGCCGCAAAGCCGCGATACTCACAGGCTGTAAAAATATTGTTAACGCAAAAAAAACAGGCGAGCGTTCTGTTTATGTCCCGGAATGGGACGTAGAGTTCACAACGACCGAGCCTGTACGTGACGATGTTCTCGCTGTCGGCATAAGAGCGCGCCATTTTGATCAAAAAACAGCGCAGAATCGTTATCCGGTACGCATTATAGAAGAAACGGAAAACCTCTTTGAATATAAAATTCAATTCAGGTACGAAAATCAGCATCCCGAATCGAAGCATATCCTGTGGATCACGTCAAAAGGAAAAGATACGGAACGTTCCCCTTCCGCGCTAGGCGTGACCGGAGAAGATATTTTATTGTTGTATATGTAAGCAAATATCAAAATTTTAGGGTCTGTAGTCACAATTACTTCAAAAGGAGTCAAGAAAAGATAAAAGTTGAATAAAAAAGATTTGACAGACTTGTAAGAATGATATATAAAGATAGAAGAAAGACTAAGCGCTTACGGCTATTTGTTTTCTTTCATTATTGTAAATGGTATGGACCGTGCATTTATCGTGCAGTTGTTTTTCTGCATGGCACGGTACTTACCTCTTTAAATGGCGTTAGGGTAAAACAACAAAAATGCAATTTGAACAGACGTTTAAAAACATAGATGACATCCTGCACAAAGACGCAGGCTGCGGAAGCGAACTTGATTACGTTGAGCAAACAAGCTGGATTTTATTCCTCAAATACCTGGATGATCTGGAAAAAGACCGCGCAACTGCGGCGGAACTAACAGGCAAAGCATATACGCCCATCATTGACAAAAATTATCAGTGGACCGTGTGGGCTGTGCCGAAAGGGAAAGACGGCAAGCTGGATCATCACAAAGCGAAAACAGGCGACGATCTTACCGACTTTGTAAACAACAAACTATTTCCTTACCTTAAAAAATTTAAAACAAGCGCGGAAAGCGCCTCTACCATCGAATACAAAATAGGAGAGATTTTCAGCGAACTCAAAAACCGTCTGCAAAGCGGCTATAACCTGCGCGAAGTGATTACGCTTGTCGATTCACTGCGTTTCCGCACGCACGCGGAAAAACACGAAATGAGCCACCTTTACGAAAGCAAAATAAAAAACATGGGCAACGCGGGACGAAACGGCGGAGAATACTATACTCCACGTCCGCTGATTACAGCCATCGTAAAAGTGGTAAACCCGAAAATCGGCGAGAAAATTTACGACGGCGCCTGCGGCTCGGCGGGTTTTTTGTGCGAGGCGTTTAATTACCTTAAAACAAGCAAATCGCTTTCCACAATAGAAACGGAAATACTGCAAAAGCATTCTTTTTACGGCAAGGAAAAGAAATCGTTAGCCTACATCATCGGCATTATGAATATGATTCTGCACGGCGTAGAAGCCCCGAATATTATACACACCAATACGCTCGCCGAAAACCTTGCCGACATACAGGAAAAAGACCGCTGTAACGTGGTTCTTGCCAATCCGCCTTTCGGCGGCAAGGAACGCGCCGAAGTACAGCAAAACTTTCCCGTAAAAA
>Ga0268262_10004912_pt1 | contig 13498 bp, 13 predicted proteins | sample TergutNc150P3_FD_190354 | JGI IMG/M metagenome (GOLD analysis project Ga0268262, IMG submission 190354) | Nasutitermes corniger P3 segment gut microbial community from laboratory colony in Florida, USA - Nc150 P3 (SPAdes) (version 2) | ecosystem: Host-associated > Arthropoda: Insects >... | reverse complement strand
GCCCGACTTTGGTTATCTTTGGAAAAATGAAATAAAAGGCTTTATAGGAAAAACCATGCTTGCGGCGCACAATGCGTCCTTTGACATGAAAGTTCTTAAAGCCGCTCTTGAATGGTACGAGCTTCCCATTCCCAAGCTGCAGTATTTTTGCACGCTTAATTTGTCTCGTCACGCATGGCCGAACCTAAAATCTCACGCTCTTACATCGCTCGCCAAAAATTTCGAAATAGTTTACAACGCCCACAACGCCCTAGACGACGCCCTCACCTGCGGAAAACTTGTGCAGATGGCGGCGGAAGGATTTGATTCGGAGAAGGGTATTGAGGAATTTTTGGAGTTTATGGGGGTGGAGATAAAGTGTTTGGGGTGATAAAAATATTTTTTGCTCTAGCACTCTATGACAGACCAATGTGATACATTTAGTTCATGGAGGCAAAAAATGAAAACAATCGTATTAATAACCAAAGAGAACAATGAGAGGGCGGTCAATGTTTCGGTATTTCTTTGCAATAGCGACAGCGAAGCAAAGCATTTCTGTCATTTTGTAAACCGCCTTCCGCTTGCAGGCGAAGATAAACTTATTGCCAGAAGGATAACAACCAATGTTGAATACTCGCTGGAAAAGTATCAGCCGTTTAAATTTGACGATTTTGTCAAACTTGACGACAGAAAAATACAACTTATTATGCGTGAATTGGATTCGGAAATGCTTGCAATTTCGCTGATAGACGCTAAAGAAGAAGTAAAAGATGTTTTTTTCAGGAATATGTCAAAACGAGCGGCATCTATGCTTGAAGAAGACATAGCGTATTGGGGACAGGTATCTGAATCGGATATAGAAAACGCCCGGCAAATTACTCTGGATATATATGATGATGTAACCAGAGAAAATCGGTTTGATGAAGCGTGGGCAAGATATAAAAATCTGGAAAAAAATGATACAAAAAACAAGGAAAATTTAAACGGCGAAAATCATATAGTTTTAGCATTTCGCGGCGCCGAAAATGTCGCTGACCTCGTATCGGTATATCTTTTTGATGATAGCGACAGCGCTGATGATTTTTGTCATTATCTGAATTCTCTTGAACCGGATAAAGGGGCTTTTTTCTATGCAAAACATGCCGACCAAATGACCGAATATGAAACAACAAAACCGGCGCTTGTATCTTTCGATCAAATATTTGAATACAACAGGCGGTACGGCGGTTGGATAATCAGGGAAGCGCTCAAAAAATTTGACGCGCATACTATTCTGAAGGCGTTCAAAGGAATGGACAAATGTTCCAGAATGCTTATCATGCAAAGTATTTCTGCAAAAATTACAGACGAGATCAATGAGCTTATAGAAGAATCTGACAAAAATAATTTTGACTGTTTCTCTTTAAGAGAAATTCGCCAGGCGCAGCAGAGAATATTGAACGCTATGAACAAAATCGCTGTTAAATTTGAACAAGGAAAATATGATAGCGAAGTAATTTTGAAGGATTAACAAGGGATTGGTAAAAAGATTATTTATCTTTCTCAAACATCCAACTGCCATTTAAAATAGTTCTGATTCTATCTCTGGCTTTTCTGTAAATATTCCAGTTAATAAAACCATTTTCGTAGGCTTCTTCAATAATTTCCTCGGTAATAGATATGTCATCAATAGACTCATCTTGTTTTTTATAGTCCAAGTATCTTGTACTTTCATTTTTCCATTTCAAATTATAAATCATAACATATTATATAACATATTGATCTATCACCAAATGCAAGATCAAAAAAATCAAAATATTTTTTGCTCTGTCAAACTATGATAGAGCAGTATGTTATTAATAAGGTATGAAAACAAATTATTTTATCAAGAAAGACAAAGCGCTTTCCAATGAGGGAAAAGACGGAAATGAATTATCCGTTAAGGGTAAAAGCATTTTGGATCATATTGAGAAAATCGTTGAAATTTCTACGAAAAAAGGCATAGAAAAATGTCTTACCGAGGGGAAAAAACATATTGATTATGTTTCAAAAAAACTAGGCATAAACCAAATACAGGCGGTGTTGTTTTCTCATTTTATAGAAAAATGCGATGACAGTATCAAGTTAAAAGAAATTGCAGAAACCATAAAATGCAACAATATAAAAATTATAAAATATATGAATGAATGTGAAGAACTGGAAAAGAAAAAATTAATACGCTGCATCAGGAACCGTTACGGTATTTCATACAGGATACCTCACAATGTATTGGATTCACTTAGGAAAAAAAATGAGTTTATACCTGAAAAAATTGATAATTTATCAATTTCAAAATTTTTTGTTTTTCTTGAACGAATATTTGAAGAAAAGGAAGATGATGAATTAAATTATGATACCATGAAAATAGAGATTATAGACTTGATTAATAAAAATATGCACCTTCTTTTTTGTAAGAAAATTATGAGTTTCAAACTTGATGAAGATGACTTTATACTTCTTATTCGTTTTTGTCATTTATTTGGAACGAACAATGATGATCATATATTTATAAGAGATATTGATTTTTTATTTGATGATTTTATTGCCCAAAGTGTGATATGGGACTTAAAGCATGGTTGTCATCTTCTTATCAGGAAAGAATTAATCCAAAATAACAGAAATAAAGGTTTTTTGGATACAGATTCATGGAAATTGTCAGATACGGCAAAAAAAGAATTGTTATCAGAACTTAAAGAAAAACAAAATTACCAAAATGATCTTATTCTGTTTGATAAAATAAAACCCAAAAATATGTTTTACAACACAAAAGAAAAGGAGGCGATTCAAAGACTTAATTCTCTTTTACAGGAAGATAATTACAGTAAAATTAAAGAAAGACTTGACGGTAAAGGATTGAGAAATGGGTTTGCCTGCCTGTTTTCAGGCGGACCGGGAACAGGAAAAACAGAAACCGTGTGGCAAATTGCCCGTGAAACAAAACGAAATGTAATGATGGTAGACATAGCTGATATAAAAAGCTGTTGGTATGGGGAAAGCGAAAAGAAAATAAAAGATGTTTTTGAAACTTATCGTACAGCGGTTGAAAAATCCGAAATTGCTCCTATACTATTGTTTAACGAAGCCGATGCGGTTATAGGTAAACGGAAAGTTAATACAGAGCATTCTATAGATCAAACTGAAAATACAATCCAAAACATCATTCTGCAGGAAATGGAAAATCTTAACGGCATTTTAATTGCGACAACCAACTTGTCGCAGAATATGGACAACGCCTTTGAACGCCGCTTTTTATATAAAATCACTTTTGATAAACCAAGCGTGGAAAGCCGAAAGGGTATTTGGAATTCGCTATTGCCGGATTTGCCTGATGATAACGCCGCTGAATTATCAAAAAAATATGAACTGTCCGGCGGACAGATAGAAAACATCACACGTAAGATTGAAGTTGACGCAATAATAAACGGAAGCGATCTGTGTATGGATACGCTTATACAGTATTGCAAAGACGAGATTCAGAACGGGCTTTACAACGCCAAGAAGATCGGGTTTGGGGAGTAAAGGTTGATGAATACAAAGAGACAAAAAATGAACAATGTTAAATCGGATTTACGGAATGAAATTGTGCGTGTTTTTGAAGTGCAAAAAAAAGAAATAAAAGAATTCAAAAAATTGGAAGGTTCTAATTTTGTATACTCATTTTTTGTTAAAGGACAAAAATATGTTATAAAAAAATTATTGGATACGTCTATAATGAACTGGGAACAGGAAAAAGCCGCTTATAATTCATTAAAGCCGTTAAATATAACAGATGAATTAGTCAGTTATAATAACGGCGTTAAAATTTCAAAATTTCTTGATGACAGCAAAACGTTAAGTTTTAGTGAATCTGATTTAACAGAAACGCTTGACATGATTCGTAAAGTCCATGAAAGCGGAATTTCAATAGGTTTTGATTACAATATTATTGAAAATATGGATAAGTATATTTCACATTGTAAAGAAGAATCAGAAGAGTTAATAGCGTTAAAAAAATCCAGGGATATAATAAATAAAATTCAAACTATAGTTGACAAATTGAATATCCCGAAAGTTCTTTGCCACGGCGACGCTTGCGTGATAGCGAATTTTTTGCGGTTACCCGATAAAAGCGTAAAAATAATTGATTGGGAACAAGCCGGCATGGCGGATCCGCTGCTTGATATTGCCATTGCCGCATTGCATCAAGGTTTTGAGAATGTTGATCCTGTTTGGTGTCTTCATCAGTATTTAAAGAGGAAACCTGAAAAACAGGAATATTTAAGATTATTTTCTTTTTTGGCTTTAGACAGTTATGCGATAATGGCATGGTGCATATCTAAAAATACCGGAGATCAATGGACTTTTTTTGATTTCGCTAAAAAATATAGTAAATTGGTTTTGGATTATTATTATGATGTTGTCTAATAAGGAGGCTTTTATGGAAAACAACAAGAAACTTGACGGAGTATGGGAAAACGGTGCTTTTAAGGTAAAGATTAAAGGGGATACCTATGTAAGTTATTATAACAATTCTCGTTACGGGAAAGGAAAAATAATTTACGACAATGAAAAATTTACATTAACATCAACTCACGCCCGTTGGTTGATTTTTTGGATACCGTTTGTTGAAGTAGTTGAAGGCAAATATATTTATGCAAACGATAAATTAACTGTTTCAGACATAGAAGGCAGATACAGCGATTATAACGGAACATGGGCGTGTGTAAAAAATATATTTTCGAAAGAAAAAAGAAAAATCATAGATGATACAGTAAAGAAAGAAATTATTGAAAAACTATCTCAAGAAGGCTGGAGTAATGAAGAAATAACAAATGTTATAAATAGATCATATAATTTAAACCTGCCGACGCCAAAAGAAAGAGAAGCGATTGTTGAATTGTCTAAACGTAATTGGAATAACGAAGAAATAGCAATTGCCTTTAATATATCAAAGGCGGAAGTAGAACTGATTATAGAAATTTACGAAAAATTATAAAGTTTGGGAGAGGTTTGTTTTATGATCAAAAAAAATAAAATATATAATAAAGGAAGTATAAATTTTAATGGTGAAAATGTTACTATCAATTATGTTAAGGATCAATATATTAATGAATCAATTAGCGAAAATATTTGTAATTCTATAAATGATTACTATAACCTAATGCATTTAATTAAAAGGTCATGGTCAAATAAAAAATATATCTTAAAAATGGATGACGCCGGTTATAATATATATGATAAAAATGATAATTTACAAGCATGGATAGGAGTAAAAGAAAAACATGATTGTTTGATGTTTATTTTATTTTCCGAGTCAATGTTATATGAAAATGCATATAACATATTTAAGAGGTCTAAAAATCGTCAAATGATGATATTTGATTTTGATGAAGATATGTGGGTTTACAGCGAATTGAAATTTAATGATATTTTAAAGGAGGAAAAAGTTAGCGGACAAAAGAATATAATAAAAGAATGGATCAAAGAGAGTATTGAAAAAATATTATGAGGTAGGAAAAACTGCGCAATATGAGATTGTCGGAGCGATAAATAATTTTTTTGCTCCAAGTTGCGTTGACAACTTTGAAATCTTAGTGCAGTATGAAATGGTCAGGCATGGCGGTATCCATGCCGACTATTCGGGAAATTAATAGGAGGATAAAGATGGCTAATAAATGCGGCGATTGCCAATTATTTCAAGGTTCCGGAACCAAGTGCGGAGGCGGACAAAGCGGACGTCAATCAGGTCTATCTGCTTGTTCTGCCAGTTTCAAAGGTCCGGCAAGACTTTTCAACGGCAAAAAGTGCGGCGGCTGTCGGCTTTTTCAAGGTTCCCAAACCAAGTGCGGCGGAGGACAAAATGGACGCCAATCAGGTTTATCCGCTTGTTCGAGTAGTTATGCCCCAATTGCGGGTTAAAGGAGAAAAAAATGGACAATTTTTTTGACATAGACAATTTTATAAAGGATATTTTTAACAATATTAATGATATTAAAATGACCAATAATGGAACTCATATTACTGACAAAAATTTGACAATAGCGATAAAAAAAGCATTAATTGATGTTGCGGAAAAATATAAGGAAAATTATAAAGAAAAGGAAAAATTAAATCTAATATCAAGATGTAATATTTATGATGAAGAATATAAAAACAATTGGAAAAATGAATTGTTATATGATATAATAATATATTCATTTAAAGAAAATTATATATTAGATGAGGTATTTTTAGTTGGTGAATCTGAATTAGGAAAAAATTGGGATATAATACTAGAGGACTTTGAAAAGTTATTGTTTGCGCGGGCGAAAGTACGATTAATGGTATATCAGGTAAAAAATAGTGTTGAGTATGAAGAGTATATAGATGAGTTAAAAAATATTATAGAAAAATCTAGTTCATGTATAAAAGGCGATATATATTTATTTGCTGTATATGATGCAAATGATGCAAACATAAATAAATGGAAATTTATAAAATATGTTAAAGGTGAAACGACTTCTTAGAGATCGTACGAATAATATTTATCTCCATTCATCAAACAGCAAATCTCCTTTTTCAGTGCCTAATCCCGGTATACAAACTGTCCTGTAAACTCATCAAATGCCGAGGTTCCGATTTTTAAATTTCCTGAAAGCAAAATCGTCAGAAAATTCTTGCGGCCTCTAATTACATTTCTTACAACGTATCGCAGTTTATTGGAAAGGGTGATTGTTTTAAGATGTTTGCATTCTGAGAATGCATGATCACCGATAGACCTAACGCTCTTAGGAAGAACAATATTGACCAGACGTTTGCATTCTGAGAATGCATAATCACCGATAGACCTAACGTTCTCAGGAAGAACAATATTGACCAGACGTTTGCATTCTGAGAATGCATGATCACCGATAGACCTAACACTCTCAGGAAGAACAATATTGACCAGGTGTTTGCATTCTGAGAATGCATAGTCTCCAATGTATTGTATTCCGTCGGGAATAACATAATCTGTTATATCCTTATTCGACGGAAATAAAATGAGTCTGCATTTATCTTTGTCGAATAACACCCCGTCAATGCTGCAAAATGCCGGATTTAGCTCGTTTACTGTAATACTTTTTAGCTCTCCATTATTTTCGTTAAGTCGTTTAAGAACATAAGGAGCAACGTATATAAGACTTTTCGGAAAAAAAATATCGGTTAACTTACTATTATCATTGAAAACGTAATATTTTATACCTGTAACTCCGTCTGGGACAGAATATCTTCCTTTCTTTCCCTCAGGAAAGTATAACAGTGTAGTCATAATTTTGTCGAACATGACACCATCAAGAGAGCAAAAGATAGGGTTGTTTTTATCTACGTTTATCTCCGTAAGCTCTGTGCAGCCAAGAAATACCCAATCCCCAATACATGTAAGGCTTTCAGGAAGTTTGATATTTGTAAGTCCTTTACAGCCCGAAAACGCCCCAGCCCCAATGGAAGTTAGACTTTCAGGAAGTTTAATATTTGTAAGCCCGGTACAGTCGCTAAATGCCATAGTTCCAATACAAGTAAGACATTCAGGAAGTTTAATATTTATAAGCCCGGTACAACCATAAAATGCCTTGGTTCCAATACAAGTAAGACCTTCAGGAAGGTTGATGTTTGTAAGCCCGGTACAACCATAAAATGCCATGGTTCCAATACAAGTAAGACCTTCAGGAAGTTCAATATTTGTCAGTCCTTTGCAGTCTGTAAAAGGCCCGCTATCATCATCGGTATTAAAACCTTTATATACTTTTTCACCGATGGAAATAAGACCTTTCGGAAGTTTGATATTTGTAAGCCCGGTACAACCGCGAAATGTACTTGCCCCAATTGAAGTAAGACCTTCAGGAAGTTCAATATTTGTCAGCCCTTTACAGCCCGAAAACGCCCCAACCCCAATTGAAGTTAGACTTTCGGGAAACTTAATTTCTCTAAGCCCTGTACAATTTTCAAATGCCTTTTTCCCAATGGAAATATAACCTTCCGGAATAGTCACACGTTTTATTATTTTATTATATGGAGAAAACTCATCTCCTATTATTTTCACCGTTTTACCTTTATAAGACGCCGGTAAAACAACATCTTCTTTTTTACCGTGATAACCAGTAACAGTCCAGCATTTTTCGTACTTGTCGAATTTAAAATCAAAAAAATCGTCCATGTTCATATAGTTCTCCTTTTTCAGTGCCTAATCCCTGTAAACAAACTTTCCTTTAAACCCCTTAAAAGCATAGTATACTATTTTTGTTTTTCTTGAAAGCGTAATGGTTTCAATGTTTGGGCAGTCTGCAAATACCCATTAAAGAACTATTGTTTCCTGATGGGAAATAGAAAGCCTATTTATCTCCATTCATCAAACAGCAAATCTCCTTTTTCAACATTTGTTCCATCAATAAGATTTGCGATACAATTAAACGGAGTATATTGAATAATATTTGTTATTAAAGTCGGTTTTTCTTCTAAATCCTTTATAAAAACATCATTTTTTATCGCTCTTAAATCGCCTTTTATGACTACATTTTTTTGTTTTTTTGTTAATACTCTTTTTTTGTTATTCTGAAAAAAATATATTTCTACAGCGTCTATTGTTTGTACCCTGCATAAAAACTGAACTTCATTTTTCGGCGTTCCGTCTGATATTATCAGCGATGGCAGAAAATATGTATTGCAATTATTACAATATACCCTTGTATCTTTTCTAAACTGACTAGCTCTGTTTTTAAATTGATAATCAATCTTTGGGTTTTTATAATAGTCGGTAACTTCCTTAAAACTGTAATTTGTTTTACAGTTTGGACAAAAAGAATAATTTATAAGCGTTATATTGGTATTCGGTATTTTTATATTTCCATATCCTTGTTCTTCATTTTTTCTTTTAATATCCTCAAGTAAATTTTCATTATTATTGGAATTAAAAAATCTGCAAATTGATACGTCTTTATCAAAAATACCGTACGGTTCTTCAGGTGTGTATTTTCGCTTTGTTAAGTATTCTTCAAAATTTTCAATTCTTTTTAATGGATTTGCAGATATAAAATCTTCATTAATTGGTGTTAATAATTGGTCTATTTCATCTTGGCTAAGTATTCCTGACATAATATTTCTCCTTTATTTCTCAATCTATGTAAACAAACTTTCCATTAAACCCCTTAAAAGCCTCGTATACTATCTTTGTTTTTCTTGAAAGCGTAATGGTTTCAAGGTTTGGACATTCTGCAAATACCCATTCACCGACATACTGTAAGTTCTCGGGGAGCGTGATAGCTTTAAGCCCCTCGCATCCTAGAAATGCGTAACTCTTAATAATTTCCAGACTTTCAGGAAGAACAATATTAACTAGGCGTTTGCAACTTTCAAACGCTCTGTAAGAAATACTGATTATTCCGTCAGGAACGGCATAATCAGTTTTGTCTTTGTTTTTAAGATATTTAATGAGTTCACTCTTTTTTTTATCAAATAACACTCCGTCAATACTGCAATAATTCGGATGGTGTTCATTTATTGTTATGTCCGTAAGCTGTTCGCAGTTATTCAAATGAAACCCAATGAACAAAAGGCTTTTCGGAAACGATATGCCGGTTAGTTTACAATTATCAAAAATATTGTGATTGAGACTGATAATTCCGTCAGGAACAGAATATTTTCCCTTCTTTCCATCAGGGAAGCATATCAAAGTGGTCATTGCTTTATCAAACATTACACCGTCAACGGAACAAAAGACAGGATTGTTCTCGTCTACGTTTATCTCCGTAAGCTCCGTACAGCCTTCAAATACATCGCTCCTAATAGATGTAAGGCTTTTAGGAATTTTGATGTTTGTAAGCCCTGTACAATAATTAAATGCACACGGCTCAATGGAAGTAAGACTTTCAGGAAGCTTAATCTCTTTTAGCCCTTTACAGTAGGCAAATGCTCCGATTCCAATGGAAATAAGGCTTTCGGGAAGTTTAATATCCGTAAGCCCTGAACACATTCGAAATGCCGATTCCTCAATGGAAGTAAGACTTTCAGGAAGTTTAATATCCGTAAGCCCTGAACACATTAAAAATGCCGATTCCTCAATGGAAGTAAGACTTTCAGGAAGATTAATATCCGTAAGTCTTGGACAATCTGGAAATGCATATTTCCAGATGGAAGTAAGTCCTTCATGAAACTTAATCTTTTTAAGCAAGAAACAACTCGAAAACGCATACTCTCCAACGGAAGTAAGACTTTTAGGAAGCTTAATCTCCGTAAGCAATATGCAGTGTTTAAAAGCCCGCTCTCCAATGGAAGTAAGACTTTCAGGAAAGTTAATTTCCTTAAGCAATATGCAGCCCTCAAACGCCCGTTCTCCAATGGAAGTATAACCTTCCGGTATAGTTATGCGCTTTATTTTTTTGTTATAAGGGGAAAACCAATCTCCTATTGATTTTACCGGTATGTCTTTATAGGACGCCGGAAAAACCACATCTTCGTCCCTGCCGTAATAATGCGTAACGCTCCAATACTCTCCGGATTCGATGTACTCAAAGTCAAATAAATCTTCTATTTCCATAAGGTTCTCCTTCCATAGTTTATTCTTGTTGCGGAGGATTTAATCCTCTAAGCAATATAAACAATCTCTGCCTCTGCGGATAAACACTCATCAAAAGCTTCATGTCCTATTCTTGTATTTCGTGATAACGATACCTTTTTAAGTTGTTTGCAGCGAAAAAACGCAAAGCTACATATACCTTTTAATTTTACAGGCAGAGTTATTGATGTAAGATTTTCACAATCCGCAAAAGCGTATCTCTCTATCATTCTAAGGCTTTCAGGAAAAATAACTGCTTTTAAATATTTACAGTTATTAAACGCTCTCATTGCGATACGTTCTATCCCGGCAGGAATCGTATATTCTGATTCTTTTTTGCCGCAGGGATAGCAAATCAAGGCTTTTCGCTCTTTGTCAAAAAGAACGCCGTCAATTGTTGTAAATCCGGGATTTTTATCTTGAGCTATTACTTGTTCCAATTTTAAACTTCCGGCAAAAGTATGTGCGGATATTTCAAAACCATTAAATTTGACGGGAAGAGTGATGGTAACTAGTTCCCCGCAATTTACAAATGCCATGTTTTCAAAATAATTTACTGTATCAGGAACTGCATAGTTATTGCCGTTTTTTCCTTCAGGATATTTAATAAGTATATTCTTTGCTTTATTAAAAAGTATACCATCCATAGTTGAATATTCAAGGTTGTCATCATCTACAATGATTTCTTTCAGTCCACTGCAACATGTAAATGAACCATCGCCTAAATCTTCTACATCTTTAGGAATAAACACGCTTGTAAGTTTTTCACAATCTTTAAATGCTAAATGACCTATTTCTAAGATACTTTGCGGGAATTTTATTTTAGACAATTTTTCACATCCATTAAAAGCTTCGTAACCAATCTTAAGAAGTCCATCCGGTAATTCAACTTCGGTAAGTTCGGTACACTTTTCAAATACACAATAACCAATAGCAGTAACCCCTTTTTCTATAGTTATCTTTTTGATTTTTTCGTTGCCCCTAAAAGCTCCATATTCAATTTCTTTTACCTGTAAACCATTAATGTATCCCGGAATAGTTACATGTTCGTCTTTTCCATTGTAACGAAAAACACTGATACTTAACTCGCCTTCATTGTTTTCAAGCTCCAAGACAAAATCCTTTAGATTAATTGTTTTTTCCGTCATTTCCATAAAGTTCTCCTCTCGTAGTTTAGCCTCGTTGCGGAGGATTTGACTTTGGTTAGATTTTAACAGAGTGGTCTGTCAGGAGATGCTAGAGGAGAAATTGTTGTTATTATTTAAAAACTTATTGACAAGAATATTAATATATTTTAAAGTATTAACATGGATTATTTTAAACAAAATTGTTTAAAAATTTCTCAAATATTTGAAAAAAGATATAATAATCGTATATCTATTGCAAATAAATACATGGAAATGTCAAAAAGAAGAAGAAAAATCATAGAAAGTTTCAATAATGATTCGAAAACTAGTTTTAATATTTTTATGGATTTATCAATTGATTCAAATTTTAATGAAATAAATCATAGCAAAATGCTTGCAAAAATATTTTCCTCTGACACTAAAGATATTGGGAACAAGGAATACTTAAGGATATTTATCGAATTAATAGAAAAAATAAAAAGAAAGGAAATTATAAATAAATTTACAAATTCTTTTTGTGTTGAAAAAGAGAAAAGTGGTATAACGGAAAGTGGTAGAATTGATATTTTTATTTCAGATAAAGATTATTCTATTATTATTGAAAATAAAATAACTCAAAAAGCGGGTGATCAAGAAAATCAATTGGCACGATACTATGTAATTTCAGAAGAATTAGATAAAGAACCAGTAGCAATAATATATATACCTTTTTATTATCAGTTGCCCCCAATATATAATTATACAGATGATTATAAAAAATACATCGATACTATTAAAGACTTATTAGTCGTAATTCCTGCATTAGATCCAATAGAAAAAAATGATTTAACACATGGGTTTTTAGATAAGTGTTCTGAATATGCCAAAAGCATTAATAATATAACAGCATATGTTTGTCTGGATCAATATTCAAAGTTTATAAAAAGCAAAGGAGAGGTGGATAAAATGGCAATGAATGAAGATAAAAAATTTATTCAAGAGGTTCTTTCAGATAAGGAATTAAGAAAAACAATTGAGGATATTGTCCAAATATGGAATGAGCGTCCGAATATAATACCCTATATAATTTTGGATCAATTAATAAATGACTTTGGTTTTAAGATAGTAAAAGATAATCGCTATGGAAAAATGATTAATGAGGACGTTTTTATATTTTATCATACTTGGAAATTTCAATTTGGATTTGGAAGTATTAACGGAAAACTGGACAATATAAAAAATGAATTAAAAAATATTTTCCTCACAAAAAAAGATATAATTGATTCTGGTGCTGAAGATTCTTCTTGGGTTTGGGGATTATTAAAACAAAATTTATTTGACGGTGATTTTAATGATATAAAAAATAATCTTTCGTCAATAATAAATAAATTTGAAGAAGAAGTAAGAGAAATATTAAGAGTATCCAATAACGCATAACAAGTTGGTTTACGCATTGGAGAAAAGCGTCTCGACCTACATTCGGCTAGGTCATAGCTTCGCCATTTTTACGCCCCATTCCTGTAAATTTGCGGCGGCGGTCATGTTTGCAAAATACATATAAAAAATATTTGACATAATACAGATATGAATATATAATCAATTTATGGATAACAAAAAAACTAATAATGAATATCTTGAAGCAATTAAAAAAGATCATAATGCGCTCCTTGATGTGCCAAAAGAGTTATTGACACATGAATTATTTCTAGCCGCAGTTAAGAAAGATTATGCCGCCATTAATTATGTGCCCGAGGAATATTTTACAAAAGATATTTGTTTTGCCGCCTATCAACAAAGTCCTTCCGCTATCAGGTATGTACCAAAAGATTTAAGGGAACTGTATACAAAA
>Ga0268262_10004911_pt1 | contig 13500 bp, 11 predicted proteins | sample TergutNc150P3_FD_190354 | JGI IMG/M metagenome (GOLD analysis project Ga0268262, IMG submission 190354) | Nasutitermes corniger P3 segment gut microbial community from laboratory colony in Florida, USA - Nc150 P3 (SPAdes) (version 2) | ecosystem: Host-associated > Arthropoda: Insects >... | reverse complement strand
CCGACCTCATTCCTGAATCGAACTCGTTAAAACTCCCCTCATCTACGGTAATTTTCAGCCTTTGCTGCCAGCCCAGTCTGGAATGATTACCGCATTTCTCGCAAACCCCCAAAGGGTCGGAAATAGAGGCTTGACACTGGGAACAAATTAATTCAGCCATATAAAGTAGATTAGACAAATTTTGCCAAAATGTCAAGTTGATTTTTTTCGTATTTTATAGGAAAATAAACGGTAACTTGACACAGGCAGATATTTTTGGCAAATTAAAAAAGATCGTAAACAGTCCTCTTGGGGACTCCTAGCCGTCTTAGCTCACCTGGTAGAGCACTTGACTTGTAATCATGAGGTATCCGGTTCGATTCCGGAAGACGGCTTTTGTTAAATCCTTTTTTTAGGGAAAACCTTGAAAAAAATAGTTGTCAAACAATGAAAAAATAACTATATTATAGATAGTAAATATAAGTGTTCCTGACACCGAGACTAACAGCGTGCTGACGCGGTTGCTCAAGGTAAAAGGCGCTGTGTCCTATCATGGGAATAGTGCGCCTTTTCGGGCGCATTTTTTTTTACATGGAGGTGAAATGGAAAATAGAGCCGCAGTAATAGCTATCATTGTGGAAAACACGGACAGCGTCGAGAAACTTAACGGGATACTGCATGAATATATGCAGTTCATAATCGGGCGGATGGGTGTTCCCTATCATAAAAAAAATATATACATCATCAGCGTCGCCGTTGACGCTCCGCATGATACAATCAGCGCGCTTGCAGGAAAAATAGGCAGGCTTGAAGGAGTGAATGTTCAAACAGCGTATTCAAAATAAAGGAGGGTGTTATGTACAATGCCGCTTCGATGAACGCGAATGAATTTATCTGCCATGAAGAAATCATGGCTTCCATTGATTGGGTAGAAGAAAATAAACACAACGAGAACTTGATTCGCCGGCTAACGCAGAAGGCTTCTGAAAACAAGGGGTTAAACCACCGCGAGGCGGCTCTTGTTTTGGAAGCAGGCGATAAAGAAGAAATTTTCCGTCTTGCAAGGCGGATAAAAGAAAAGTTTTACGGAAACAGGATTGTTCTTTTCGCGCCGCTGTACCTTTCCAACTATTGCGTGAACGGATGTTTGTACTGTCCTTATCATTCGCAGAACAAAACGATGGCACGGAAAAAACTTTCGCAGGACGAAATCCGCAGGGAAGCAATCGCGTTACAAAACATGGGGCATAAGCGCCTTGCGATAGAAGCCGGCGAAGACCCGGTTAATAATCCAATCGAATACATCACAGAGTCAATGAAAACGATATACAGCATTAAGCACAAAAACGGCGCGATACGCCGCTTGAATGTGAATATCGCCGCCACGACTGTAGATGATTATAAACTGCTCAAGGGCGCGGATATCGGAACATATATTTTGTTTCAGGAAACATATAACAGGGAAATGTATAACCAACTGCATCCGTCCGGTCCCAAATCGGACTATGACTGGCACACGGAAGCTATGGACAGGGCAATGCAGGGCGGAATAGACGACGTAGGGTTAGGCGTTTTATTCGGGCTTGGTCAGTATCTTTATGAATTTACAGCGATACTTATGCACGCCGAACATCTGGAAGCGGCGCACGGCGTCGGTCCGCACACTATAAGCGTTCCGCGCATACGCGCCGCCGACGGAATAAATCCCGGTTCTTTCAAAAACGGCATAGACGACGATACCTTTGCAAGAATTGCCGCATGCCTGCGGATCAGCGTTCCCTACACGGGAATTATTGTTTCCACGAGGGAGAGCGAAGAATGCAGAAAAAAAGTTTTGGAACTTGGAGTTTCCCAAATCAGCGGCGGTTCGCGCACCAGCGTCGGCGGTTATGAAAAAGAGGAAAAGGAAAACACAAAACAATTTAAAGTTAACGACAACCGCCCCCTTGATGAAGTTGTAAACTGGCTTATAAAAGACAAATATATTCCCAGTTTTTGCACGGCATGTTACCGCGAGGGGCGCACAGGCGACCGCTTTATGTCGCTGTGCAAATCAGGACAGATACAAAACTGCTGCCTGCCCAACGCGCTCATGACTTTGCAGGAGTACCTGATAGATTACGCGGCAAGCGGCACAAGAGACGCCGGGGAAAAATTGATAAAGAGCGAAATTGAACATATACCGAACGAAAAAATGCGCTCGCTTGTCATTGAACATTTGGAAGAAATCAAACAGGGGAATAGGGATTTCAGGGTGTGAACTTGCCGGGACAATGCGAACCTGCCCTGTTTGAAACAATGGAGTCTTGTTTTTTAGGACGGTTTTTATGATTTTTTACTTGACAGGGACAGGTTCATTGTAATATAATAATATTATTAGGGTAATGTTTATAAAAGAATACTTTAAGAAGGAGTTTTTATGAAAAATTTGTTAAGGAATTTCGGTTTTCTAATGCTTCTAACTGTAATTGTCTTTTTTGCGGCAGGATGCCCTGAAGAGGTGCTTCCCGCCCCGACCGGATTAACCGCTGAGTCAAGCGCTGACGGTAAAGTTATTATACTTAAATGGGATCCTGTTGAAAATGCAACTGGATATGAAATATTTGGTTCTTTTAAATCAAGCGGACCATTTGTTTTTATTGGAGAAGTTCGTTCCGGAACAGGCTTTCATGTATCAAGTATGGATGAGCAAGGAAATATTCCGCTTAAACCAGACACAACATATTATTTTAAGGTTGCCTGCCATAATGGTGAATTATCGTCCAGCAAGAGCGTAAAGACCAAAAATCCTAATACTACACCTACTATTCCGGAAACACCAACAACACCAACAACACCAGGAGGAGAAGGAGGCAGCTAAATATAAGGCAAAAACCGCAGTCGGGCTACACTCTCTTCACGACAATCTTCTTCCCTTTAACGCGTGTAACCTTTACTCCCCTGCCCGGATCAATACGCTCGCCGTCTGTTACCGCCTCGTAGATTTCTTCGTCAATTAACACAGTCCCCTTTGGAGACATTTCCGAGTCGGTAACAGCGATTCTTCCGATCAGGGAAGAAAGGTCTTTCATACGCCTAACAGTTTGCTGTACGCTTCCAACGCGTCGTCGCCGAATTTGCCGGAGAGCACTTTTTTGGTCAGGATTTTTCCAAGCTGTACGCCTTCCTGATCAAAACTATTCAGATTCCAGACAAACCCCTGGAACATCACTTTGTTTTCATAATGCGCGAGCAAAGCTCCCAACACAGCAGGCGTCAGACGCTTTCCGAAAATCAAACTTGACGGGCGACCGCCTTTAAACTCTTTGTTTCCGTCCTCGCTGTCCTGCCCCTTTGCGAAAGCCACAATTTGGGCGGCAAGGTTTGCTTTTAATTTCGTATGGCTTACAGACCCGTCCACGCTTACATCGTCGCCTCTCTGGCTTTCAAAGAAACCGATAAATTGGAGCGGAACAATTCCCGTTCCCTGATGAAGCAATTGATAAAACGAATGCTGACCGTTTGTTCCCGGCTCTCCGAAAAGAACGGGACCGGTGCTGTAATTGACGGGTTGTCCGCTGCGGTTCACGCGCTTTCCGTTTGACTCCATGTCCATCTGCTGTAAATGCGCCGGGAACCGCGAGAGCGCCTGACTGTACGGCAGAACCGCAGTATACGGATACTGTAAAAAGTTGCGCTCCCATACGCCGATTAGCGCGTCGAGGAGAGCGGCGTTTTTTAAAACGTCGGGCTCAAGAGCCATTTTATCGGCTTCGGCGGCTCCGGCAAGAAATTCTTTGAACACATCGGGACCGAAGGCGAGGGAGAGAACACAGCCGCCCACCCCCGATGTCGATGAATAACGACCGCCGATATAGTCGTCAATGTAGAAGGAATCAAGATACGCGCTGTTACGCGCAAGAGGGCTTGTCTCGCTTGTAACGGCAATCATATGCTTGCTTGGATCAAGACCCGCTTTTGAAAGTTTGTCTTTTACAAAAAGCTCGTTGGCGAGAGTTTCCTGAGTAGTGCCGCTCTTGGAAACCAAAATGAACAGGCACTGTTCAAGTTTGCAGGACGCAATTACAGCGGAAGCGTCGTCCGGGTCTACGTTGGAAATAAATTTCGCGTCAAGTTTCTTTTTGCCTTCTTTGAGCGCCCAGTTATCAAGAGCAATGTACATGGCGCGCGGACCAAGATCTGAGCCGCCGATACCTATCTGCACCACCGTAGTAAAATCCTTGCCTGTGGAGCCTTTGTATTGAGCGCCATGCACCGCGGAGGCAAAATCGCAGAACCTTGCAAGCTCTTTGCGGTAAAATTCTCCGATATCTTTTCCGTTTTCAATTACGGGCTGTCCCTGCTGTCCGCGCGACAGATGGTGAAGCACCTTCCGTTTCTCGCCCGTGTTCATCATTTCGCCGTCAAGGAGGGCTTTGTATTTCGCAATGAGTTCCTGCTCGTCCGCAAGCTCCTGCAGTAATTTGACTGTCTGCTCGTCAACGGCTTTTGCCGCCCACGAATACTTAAGCCCAGCCGCCATCGGGAGAATGCACTCCCCGACTCTTTTCGAGTCAAGCTTGTCTTTAAAAAGAAAAACTTTTTTTGCCTGCTTGGAAAGTTTCTTGTACGCGCCTGTTTTATCAAAGTTAATATATTTCATAATATTCTCCTATGAATTCCATTTTATATTATATTTTCGATTTGGACAATAACAAAGAAATTAATATATTTAACTTTAGTAATTATCAGAATGAGGTACGCGCAATGACAATGAGTTCCGTTAAGTCGCTGAAAATGTTTGCTAATAAAAGGTTCCTTGTCTTTTCATGCATCCTTTTCTTTGTTTTTGCCCTGTCGTCTATCACGGCATATTTTATTTCCGCGCGGCAAATTAACCATTCTTTTATTAAAAACCAGCTTTCCATAGCGTCTGAAACAATGCGTCTGCGCTTGGAAACAGCGGTAGACAGCGAACTTGCCCTTGTGTTAAAAATGGCGGATACTCCGGTAATCCGGCATTATTTTATAAATCCCTCTGATCCGGTTCTTAAATATCTGGCGGACGCCGAAATCGACATTTATAAGGAACATTTTAAAGATAAAATACTTTACTGGATTAACGACGTGGATAAATTATTTTATACAACAAGGAATGATCCGTACTTTGTCAATCCTAGCGAGCCCAAGAACTATTGGTACGATTTAACATTATACGAAACGGAAAGATATATTTTTAACATTAATTATAATCCTGATTTGGATCAAATCTATCTTTGGGTAAATGTCCCGGTATTCGCGGAATCGCAGGCAAGTAAAAAACCCGTAGGGATGGTTGGCACAGGCATAAATCTGACTGATTTTTCAAATTTTGTAACTTCAGGCTATCAGAAATTCGACAAAAACATCACGACATATATGTTCAATAAATACGATGAAATTACTCAGGCGCTGAATCGCGAGCTGGTTCAGAATAAAGTCCGTCTTGACGAATATTTAGGCGAAACCGGAAAAGAATTGATTAAGACAGCGCATGAGCTTTCCGGAGATGAGAGCAGGAGTTTTATACATGATAAACAAATATATTTGGTGAACTCCATTCCGGCGATGGAATGGTATATGAGCGTAAGTTATCCGACGCCGAGTTTGCTGTCTCTGAACCGCGCCATGAATACCGTATTTTTCAGTATGTTATCTCTTATCTTATTCCTGTTCATCATTATTAATTTTTTTATTTCCCGTTCTGAAAACGCGATAGAAAAACAAAACATAGAGCTTATTGAGGCAAACCGAAAGGCTCAATCCGCTTCCAAGGCAAAAAGCGATTTTCTCACGAGAATGAGCCACGAAATCCGCACCCCGATGAACGCCATTACAGGCATGGCGGAACTTCTGCTGAGAGGAGAACTTTCAAACGAGGCGCGAAGCCATGTGCGGGATATCAAACAAGCCGGAAGCAACCTCGTTTCGTTAATTAACGATATTCTGGATCTTTCAAAAATCGAAGCCGGAAAACTGGAGATTGTTCCCGTCAAATATATGCTTTCATCTTTGATCAACGATACGGTAAATATTATCCGCACAAAGCTTAAGGAAAAGCCGATACGGTTTTTTACCAACATCGACGGAAATATTCCCAACAACCTTATCGGAGATGAAGTGCGTATCCGCCAGATTCTTCTTAACCTGCTGTCCAATGCCGCAAAGTACACGGAAAAGGGGCATATCGGTTTGACCATTACTGCGGATAAACAGAATGACAAACAAGTCTTGCTCAGGATAGACGTGTCTGATTCCGGAAAGGGAATAAAACCGGAACATCAGGCGAACCTCTTTGACGAGTTTGTCAGGGTAGACAAGAATCATGGCATTGAAGGAACCGGGCTGGGGCTTCCCATTACCAAACGGCTCTGCGCGGCTATGGACGGAAAAATAAGCATGGAAAGCAAATACGGCAAAGGCAGCGTATTCACGGTGATTATTCCGCAAGGCATTGAATCAAAGGGACCTTTTGCCGCGGTGGAGGAACCTGAAAAAAAGAAAGTTCTTGTTTATGAAAGCAGGCTTAACTACGCAAAATCTGTGTGCTGGTCGCTGGAAAATCTGACCGTTCCTCATACTGTAGTGACAAATCAGAATGATTTTGCCGCGGCGCTATACCGTGAAGAATGGTTCTATGTGTTTTCAGGTTACGGTCTTTATGAAAAAATTAAACCGCTTATGGAACAGAGCGATTCTGTTTTCTGCGGAGGAAAAAAGCCTCATCTGGCTCTTATGATTGAATGGGGCGCCGAAGCCCTTGTCTCCAACGCGCGCTTTGTTTCCATTCCGGTACAGTCCCTGTCCATCGCCAATACTTTGAACGGCAAGGCTGACTGTCAGAGTTACTATGAAGATTACGGCGTAATACGCCATACCTTCCCCAGCGCGCGACTGCTGATAGTAGACGACATTGCCACCAATCTTAAAGTCGCCGAGGGACTCATGGCTCCCTACAACGCAAAGATTGACATCTGCCTAAGCGGCGCGGAAGCGATAGAGCTTGTGAAACAGAATAAGTACGACATTATCTTTATGGATCACATGATGCCGGAAATGGACGGAATTGAAGCGACGGCGATTATCCGCGCATGGGAAAAAGAGCAGCAGGAAAACAACAGCGCGAGTTTCACCGAAAGTGAAACTCGAAGCAATAATTGTAATTTGCGCCGGCAAATTACAATTATTGCATTAACCGCTAACGCCGTTGTGGGAATGAAGGAAATGTTTATAAAAAAAGGTTTTAATGATTTTATTTCAAAGCCCATAGACGTTTCCAAACTGGACGAAATCCTTGACCGCTGGATACCGAAAGAAAAAAAAGCAATGAACAATGAAAATAACTCTGTCCCTCCCCTTCAACAAGCCCAGGGGGCGGACGGAAACACAGTCATAGAGCCGTCTTTCCCGTCCCCTAAGCCTGTCGAAGGGGTCGAAAGGAGCGATTTACCCGTTATCCCCAATGTTGATACGGCAAAAGGAATAGCCATGCTCAGAGGAAAACTGGATCTTTACAAGAAAGTGCTATCCATGTTCTGCGCGGATGCCGATGAACGTCTGCCGCAGCTGCAAAAAACGCCGGAGCCGGATACCCTGCCGTCATTTATAATCAATGTCCACTCTCTAAAAAGCGCATCCGCCGCTATCGGCGCACAGGAAGTATCGTCCCAAGCCGCAGAACTTGAAGCGGCAGGCAAAGCCGAGGACACGGCTTTTATCAGCGAACACCTGCCCTGCTTTACGGAACATCTTGCGGAACTGGTAAAAAACATACGCGCCGCCCTCAACCCGGGAACGCCGTGACCCCGAAACGGTCTAAAATACCGCTTTTCTGCCTGAATATTTCCGCTGTACGGCGCTTCGGCGGCGAAAAAACGAATAACGGCATAAAAAAGGGCTCGTTTTTTACTAAAAGTTTTATTGTTAATTTTGAGGGGTTACTTTCATAATTTAACAGATTAATACTTTTTTTAGTTGACAAGTTATAATGATTAGTATATTATTAACTAACTATTTTAAAATAAAGGAGAAAAAAAATGCCTGCGGAAAATTCTGAAAGACGTGTTCTGTATACTAAAAGAAAAAAAAGGGGCGAATGCCCGAGATGCGGTAAGAAGTTAAAAAAGGGGTATAAGTATTCCTTTTGTGATGACTGCCGTGAGTTTTTCCGCGATTATAACAAAAAATCTGCAAAAATTATAAATAAAACACGAAAAGCGCGTTACGAAGACCGAAAAGACAACAACCAGTGCCCCCGCTGCGGTAAAAAACTCGCAAAAGGTTACAAGAAAATAATTTGTATAAGCTGTTTGGAAAAGCAGTATAAATATAACTACGGCAAAAAAAGACCTAAAAAATAAATATTTAACATGGGACAGCGCATTTTAGACCTTTGGCAGACTCATTCCGCCTTTATAGCGTCGGTCTCTAAAAATCTGGCGTCGGCGGCGGTTATTATCGTATTGGGCATAATCCTTTCCAAAGGCGCACGGAAACTTGTAAACAAAGCCAATTCAAGCTGGTCTGAAAGCGACAGGACAGCGGTTCCCCTTCTGCAGGCTGTTATCCGCTACGCGATTATCATTATCTGCGTTATTATGATCCTCAATATTTTCGGGGTTAGCACCGCAAGCCTTATCGCCCTTCTGGGAGCGGCTGGCGTAACTATCGCCCTTGCGCTGAAAGACACTCTTGGAAACGTCGCGGCTGGTATAGGGCTTCTTATTATGGGGACTTTACGCAAGGGCGAGTACATTGAGTTCGGTTCATTTAACGGTACGGTAAAAGAAATAAATTTATTCACCACGATTCTTGAAACCCCCGACGGCATTTACATATCCGCTCCCAATTCCTGCATTTGGGGCGCTCCTTTAAAAAATTACACCCGAAACGGCAGACGCAGAATGGAGCTTTCCATCGGCATCGGCTATTCTGACTCTGTCGATACCGCTTTCCAAGTAATGCAAAACATTATAAACGCTGAAAAGCGGTTTTTAAAAGACCCTGCTCCTCAAGTTATCCTTCAATCTTTTGAGGACAGTTCGGTAAAAATCGCCGTCCGCGCGTGGGCTGACATTCAGGATTACTGGAACATTTACTGGGATATAAATAAAAGTATTAAGGCTGAAATCGAAGAAGCCGGTCTGCATATTCCGTTTCCGCAGCGCGATGTTCATATTGTGCAGGGGTAACGGGACAATTAGGGTTTTTATTATCTTGACAATCCGCATTTTATAACGGAAAATTCTCTTAATAAATAAAACGGAGGAATAAATATGGCTAATAAAGATTTAATAGAAAAAACACTGCAAAAGGGAGAGGGCATTTTCCGCCTGAACCCCAATTTTATACCGCGCCCCTTCGGCGTTGAGGGCAGGCGGCTAAGGCTCCACCCGGACGACTACTTTGCGTACGGTCTTGCGCGCGGTTCGATAAAAGAGCGGTGGATGTCTTCCACTAACATTGCGCAGAACGGACCGCTGGCAGGACCGGAAGAGGGGTTGAGTTTTGTCGCGGTCGATTACGGTAAGGACGACAAATTCAGTTTGAAAGAGGCGGTTGAAGTTCTCGGCGCGGCAGTCATCGGGAAAGAACTTATCGACAAATACAAAGGCTTCCCTGTCTTTTCAAAATTCTACGATCTTAAAACTCCGCTCTTCCACCACCTTCATCTTGATATGGAAGCAGCAGCCCGCGTCGGCAAACTCGGCAAACCTGAGTGTTACTATTTTCCACGCCAGTTCGCAAGCCACACTGGAGAAATTAACGCTACCTATTTCGGCTACGACCCCGACACAAAACCGGAAGAAGTGAAACAGCGTCTGCGCGATTACAACAAGGGCGACAATCGCATAACGGAACTTTCCCGCGCGTGGCGTATCGAACTGGGTTCGGGCTGGTACTCTCCTGCCGGCGTAATACACGCGCCCGGCTCTGTAATGACATATGAGCTTAATTGGAACGGCGATGTCAATTCAGTTCATGAAAACGTTGTTTCCGGCGTTACCTATCCGCGCGAATTTATGAACGGCGAATGTCCGCCCGACAAAAAAGACGACATCGACTATATTTTCAGTTTATTGGACTGGGAGAAGAACACCGATCCCCACTACAAAAAACGCTTTGGCAGACCGCCAATCACCATTGTTAAAAACGCGGACTACGAGGAGAAATGGATTTCTTACGCCAACGAAGGTTACTTCAGCGCGAAAGAGCTTTCAGTTAATCCGGGCAGGAGCGTTACTATCAAAGAACCTGCCGCGCACGGCGTTATCTTTATTCAAGGGCACGGCAAGTTCGGTCCCTACTCTTGCGAAGCGCCGGGCATGCTGCGTTTCGGGCAGCAGAGCGCGGACGAATACTTTGCCAGCGAAGACGCGGCTAAGAAAGGAATAGTGATCGCCAACACAAGCCCCGTTGAGCCGCTGGTACTGTTAAAGAGCTTCGGACCGAACCACCCCGACGCGCCTGCAAGCATATAGAAAGTTTTATAACCGCGAACCGAAGAGGGAAGAAATTTACCACTCTTTGGGTTTATTATTCGGCGGAATAATATTAAAAGTTTCTCCGGAAGGTTCTATAACAAAAAAGCCTTGTTTTAAAATATACTCTTTTACATTGTCCGGCATTACCACCCCTGCGACAGCGCCCAAAAATGTCCGTTTATCGCTGTGCAAATCGGCATATACACGCATTTTCTCAAGGCGTTCAACATGCTCCTGCACATGTTCGATGGTAGGCTTGGTTTTTACTTCGACCAGCAAAGCCTTGTTATAGTTTTGAAGAAAAACGTCGATTTCAAAGGATATTTTATTTTCTTTATCAGAAACAATGGTATTTTGATTAGATTGGGAAAAGTTAAACCCAAACTCATTAAATTTATCCCTGAGATTGGGTGCAACCAGATATTCAACAACTTCGCCCATTCGTTTGCTGAGTCTCCCTAGTTCGCTGTCAGTTTTCTGCATTTGTCGGGCAGTTTCCTGAATTAGACGGTCAGTTTCCTGCATTTTACGATCAGTTTCTTGCATTTGACGGTCGGTTGCTTTTTGGCTTTCAACAAGTTCTTCTTGCTTTTTGCTAACCCTATCCAAGATCGCCCACACGGTCTCAAAGCTGGGGGAATTGGCTGTCTGTGCTGCTCCCATGTTTGTCTCCTATAATATAATATACAGCTTTTTACGGTCTTTTACCACATTTATTTTTAGTGAGGGCAAGATGTATGCCCAATAAAAAATAGCGCCGCTAATTTCTTAACGGCGCTAAGGAGATAAAAACGCTTTCCTGCTTTCCGCGGAATGGATCAAGTCCGTTTACTAACAGGAAAGTTTAACTCATCAGCAAAGGGGCTCTTTGCCCTTTTGCTGATGAATTATTTTAAGGACGAACAACCCGTAAGCCACGGCTGCCGTAATTGTTTTGGTACGGAAGGCCGTAGACAGGATTATTCCGAAACGCCGAACGAAGATCATTAGTATCCGTAAAGTTGGAGTTCCATCCCGTGCCACGTACCACACGAACTTTTAGTCCGAAATCTTGTCGCCGTTCGTGCTGGTTCGTGGTTAAAATTCTTCTCTATATAATTCTAAAACTTCACGCTTTTGAATCTCTGCGCACGGTAGCGCAGGGTGTCATTCTTGCGGAACTTCAATCCGTCTACGTTGGCAATTCGCTGTTCGGGGCTTGGGTGGGTGGAGTAAAAACCGCCGGTCGCGGAACCTCTGGCGCCTTGTAAAATTTTCAGCATGTCCTTGAGCGCGCCGGGATCGTACCCTGCTTTTGCAAGCATAACTACCGCTTCAAGATCAGCTTCAAATTCCTGAGCTTGGGTATAACCGCTCTTCATCAAAATATCTACGTTCCTTGTTATGGAATCGCGGAATGAGGCGGCGCGCGCGGCTTCGGCGGACTGCTTTGCGGCGGTACTTGCCGCCCAATCCGCTACGGAGGATAAATCGTTTTCTACTTTTGTTTCGTTGATAATATTTATCCCGTGGCTTAACATTATGTGCGCGAGCTCATGCGCAATTGCCGCCGCCAGCATATCTTCGGAAGACGCCGATTCCGCCAATCTTTTTGTGATAAAGATGTGTCCGCCGGGAGTCGCAAAAGCGTTATATTCATTGCTGTCAAGAATCATTACAAAATAGCCGCTGTAGGGCGACGGGTAATCGGAATTGATCACAAGCGCCTGGCAAATACGGTTTACATACTGAGTCAGTTCCGTATTGTTGTACAGTTTATAGGAAGACAGAATATTTGCGGCTACGGCGCGTCCAAGATAGTACGCGTCTAAGGAAGAAAAACCGCTGTCCGCTGTGGTTTGAGAAAAAGCAACCGCACAGAGGCAAAGCAGCGCCGCAAATAAAAATAAACGTTTCATACCAGCAATATACAGCCTTTCTTTAAAAAAACAAGCTTTTTCTAGTTTGTTTTCTTTTTAAGAGGTTTAACCCTGCTTAATTCTTTTACGGCAAGGATAAGCTCTTTGTCTTTGGCAATCTCGCTGATATTAGCCGGAAGACGGTATGTCCAGTTAAAGTCATTTGCCGTGCCGGGGACGTTTACCCGTTCGTCTGCCGGATCCGCGGAGTACCAGTTGTTTGAAAGGTGCAATAAATCCTGTATCTGGAAAACGCGGAAACGCGAACGAGCCTGCGCGGTTTTTGAAAGAATGACTTTCGCCGTTCCCGGATTGTAAACCTTCGGCAGAGAGGGAACGCCGATGAAGCCGGCAAACTGTCCCTGATCCGCTTCCTGTTCCCACCACTGCCTGACCGTAGAGCTGTCATGAACCGCAGGTGTGCAAACGCTTAACTGCGGATAGTTCTCAAACGGAATATACGGTTGTCCGCCCTTATCCCAATCGCGGAACCACCTCGTTACACGGAGCCCCAGTATTTTAAGTTTGGTAAGCACCTTGGGAACACAGGCAGGAACAGCGCCAAGGTCTTCGGCGCACGGAAGCATTGTAGACGACTGCACAAGGATTGAAAGCAGTTTTAATCCCTGCTGAGCCCATACCCTTTCCGATTTTTTCTGGCGTTTTGCCAATAATTCTTCCAAAGCGGATTTTTCCGCCGCCGTAAAAGTTTTGTATGCTGTCGCGTTTCTGAAATACCAAACCGGGAAAAACTTACTTTTTCTGTATTCAAGGAAAACCCTGTCTTTCCATTTACCTTTTAAATAGTTACCGGCTTCTGTTTGAAACTTTAAAGCGTCTATATCTTTTTCTCCGGTTATTTTCTTTTTAAACATCCACAGTTCTTCATTGTTTACGCGCATAAGCGCCTTGGAGAAAATTTTGTCCGCTTCGGCTTTTACATCAATGCCTTTGCTTTTCCGCAGAACATTCATCAATTCCTCTGTGGGAATATGCGGCTGGGATACCCAGCGGATTCTGCCTTTGTCAAAGCCGAGTTTTTTTAGATCGCCTGAAGTAATGGGCGCGTACGGCACATAACGACCGATAGAGGAAGAATAATCCCGGTGGGAACTTGCCCA
>Ga0268262_10004910_pt1 | contig 13504 bp, 12 predicted proteins | sample TergutNc150P3_FD_190354 | JGI IMG/M metagenome (GOLD analysis project Ga0268262, IMG submission 190354) | Nasutitermes corniger P3 segment gut microbial community from laboratory colony in Florida, USA - Nc150 P3 (SPAdes) (version 2) | ecosystem: Host-associated > Arthropoda: Insects >... | reverse complement strand
TGACTGAGGAACAGATAAATATGGTGTTCACCACGGAATATTCCCGTTTTAATCCCGAAGTCAATCGCACGGTAGAAGGCACTGGTCTTGGCATGAATATCACTTGGCGTTTGGTGAGAATGATGAATGGCATGATTTCGGTTGAGAGCCAGCCCGGCAAGGGTACTAAATTTACTGTGCGCTTGCCCCAAAAGAGAGCCAGCTCCAAGATTTTGGGCAAAGAGATTACCGAAAGGCTTCAAAATTTTCGCATAAGCAGTTCTTCCCAGATGAAGAAGGCTAAAATAATTCGCGAGTATATGCCTTATGGCAAAGTATTGATAGTTGATGATGTTTACTCTAACTTGTATGTAGCAAAAGGTTTAATGGTTCCTTACGGTTTGGCTATAGACCTAGCTACCAGCGGACTAGAGGCAGTAAACAAAATCAAGTCTGGCGAGATATACGATGCAATTTTCATGGATCACATGATGCCCAAAATGGACGGAGTTGAAGCGACTAAAATCATACGCGATTTAGGTTATAAGAATCCCATAGTTGCACTCACAGCTAATGCCATAACAGGTCAGGTGAAGTTTTTCCTTGAAAATGGTTTTGATGAATTTATATCCAAGCCCATAGATATCCGTCAGCTCAACGCTGTTCTCAACAAACTTATTCGTGATAAACAGCCCCCTGAAATAATAGCGGCAGCGCATAAGCAAAAGCAAAACGAATTAGCGGCGAGTCTCAAAAACGACTTAAAGCCCAATTCTGTATTGCAAACGGTTTTTCTCCTAGATGTCAAGCAGTCCTTGCCAGTATTGGAAGATACTTTAGAACGCATAGATGCTACCACTGAAGAGGATTTGCATCTGTTCACAATAAGCGTACATGCTATGAAGAGTGCTTTGGCAAATATAGGTGAATCCTCGACTTCCAAGCAAGCTCTTGCTTTGGAATTAGCAGGGAAAGAGCATAACCGCAGTTTTATTAAAACTCATGCTAAGTCATTGATAAATTCCATACGTCATATAGAAGCGAGAATGCTGCTTGAAAATGATAACGCTGCTTCCAATAGCGATACTGATGATAACCCGGATTTTTTACTTGAGCAGTTGCAGATAATTTCCGAAGCTTGTGCAATTTACGATGAGAGACCTATTAATGCCGCACTTGAAGCTCTTAATAAGTTAACTTGGAAAAAAGAGACCCGAACTCTTATAGACAAAATTGCAGAACAGATTTTATATGGTGATTTTGACGAAGCCGGGAAACTTGCGAAGGAAAATAGTGTTTGACAAAAATCTGGTTCTTTGTGCTTTACTGTTATTCGTTTTTTGCTGTGTGGATTGCGCTCAATCCAAAAGAAGTGAAGCGATAACCTTTTCTTTAGAAGAGATAAATTGCCCAGCAAGTTCTATTAGAGGTTCTGGCATAGGGGAAAGCGAACAAGAGGCTATGACAAAAGCTCGCTCGGATATTTCTTCGCAAATAAAGCTTTCTATAACTTTTGCCAGCGAACGGTATGAAAAACAATTTTTGAGTGAAAATAGAGAAATTTTGGAAATGGAATTTAATTCTCAAGTGAAGCAAACAACCGAACTTTTGAATGCTCAAGATGTAAAATTGCAGTCGACAAAAATAATCGGAAGCAAAATAGGGGTAGTTGCCTGCATGAGCCGTGAAGATGCCGCAAAACCGTATTTGAGCGAATTAAGGCAAATAGATGATTCTTTAAGCATTGCGATTAAAACCGCGCTTGCCCAAGAACATCCGCGTACTAAAAAGGAAGCCGTTAAAGCAGCGGAAAATTTAAGAATGCGGCAAATAATGGCTGTGCAGGTTTTGCAAGGACTTGGAAAATACGTAGAGTTGCAAGAAAACGAATCTTATGAGAAAATGATTGGGAATTACGGAGAGTTTTCTTCCAAATTCAAAATTATATGGTCGGGAGGAAACGAACAAATTTCTCAAGCGCTTGCATCTAAAATTTCTTCAAGGTATAAAATTGAAACAGGCACTTGTACCCACGGGCTTAAGCTAATTCCAATTTCACCAGAAGCGTATTGCGAAAACAATAGCTCTTATGGTCCGCAATGCTCTTTTTTACCGGCTTTGGAAGGGCGTTCCTGCACCGATGAATTGTATTTTACTTTAAGAGGGCAAATGGTTCGCGGCACCGGAATAAATGACTATAACGAAGCGATGCGCAAATTGCTTGCGATTATTCCAAATGCTCCGTTTTGGCAAAAGTGGTTTGAAGAGTTGGATAAGTATAAATGATTTCTATCCATTTACCAATGGCGCATAATTTTTTTTCGCTACTACTTGGTAAAATTTATTTTCTTCGGGGCAATATCCCGTTAAGAGTTTTCCATAAACGCAACCCGTGTCCAATCCTTTTGCATAAGGAAAGTCCACAAGGCCATTCATAGCCCAATGCCCAAAAATGATTATTCGTCCATCAAAAACAACTTGCTCATACCACGGTTTTCCCTCCCACAATCTTATAGTCAGGATGTTTTTTGGGTTTATTTCTTCTAGGTTTCTTTTTCCGGGTTCCAAACCTGCATGCAATAAAAGTTCTTTGCCTGTATCTATCCACAACGGGAATTTTGAAACCACGTTAGCTATCCATTCCGGTTTTTTGACATTATCCAGAAATTTTAGCTCCTTGGGTGTTAGCTCAGTTTTTTGTTTGCTCAAAATTTGCAAGAGCTTTGATTCGTGGTTCCCCATTACGCATTTTATATTGTGCTTCAAAACCAATTCAAGCGTAGCGATGCTGTTTGGTCCTTTATTTATTAAATCGCCTACCTGATAAACGTTATCATTTATATTCGGTGAAAATTTCTCAAGCAACTCGGCAAGTTCTTCTGCACAACCGTGGATATCACCTATGAAAAATGTCCTAGACACCTTAACCTATTTCCAAAATCAAATCGCCTCGCATAACGGTTTGCCCCTGTTCGATTTTTACAACCTGAATTTTGCCTTCACAAGGAGCTAAAATTTCGTTTTCCATTTTCATGGCTTCCAAAATCCCCAGGAGTTGCCCTTTTTTAACTGTTTGCCCGGGCTTTACCTGCAGGCTGGAAATTTGTCCGGGTAGCACGGCGACCACCTTTCCACTTGCCTGTTTTACTGACTTTTCTGTGCCGCTATAGTGGGAATTGTCTATTTTGCTAACATCAACATTATAGCGCGTGCCATTTATTTCAACAGAATCTGGGAATCCGTTGCTTTTTTTAAGCACTGCAACGGATAAAACTTTTCCATTTACCATCACAAGCCTGAGGGAACCGTCTGGCCAAGTTTCCAATATACGGACTTTAGAGACCTCCTTTTCTTTTTTAATATCAAAATCCGAGCGTAAACTCGCGATTTGCGGAATATCAAAAACATTTTTTTGATTGCGGGTTCTAACTGTGCATTTCATGGGGATAAATATAGAAAATTATACCGGATTAACAGATGATATTATTTTTTCTATATTTAAAGACGTGTATAAATTAAAAATTGTAAAATTATCTGCGCAACGAGATATGAAAACTCTTGTAAAGTTTTTGCTCTCGTTGCCATGGCTAGATTCGGGACGAATATCCGCAGGTTTAAAAGTTCCCCCTCTTCTTGTGCTATCCACAGAGAGTGAGCATGAAGCTGTGAAAATGATGGATACTCTTGAAAAATATGGTGCCGTGTGCGAAGTAGAGGATACTGAGGCAGCACAGCGAAAGAGAGTTGCCGAAAATATGCAAACTGTTACTTCTAAGAGAAGCCTAGGTGACAAAAAATGGTTTCTCATGATAATAATAGCTGTACTTTTGATTGTCTTTTTTGTGTCTTATTTTTTTGGTTACAATAAATACGAAATTCATGTTGCTCAAATTCAGTTAGAAGCGGAAAATTTTATCAATAATCCAGCTGATTGGGTAGGGGTTAATATTAGTGACCCGTATGGCTTGTTCAATCGTATAATAGTAGAGGATTCCTCTATAAAAAAAGGAGAAGCCGAGGCTTTAAATTCTAAAATTAACAAAGATTTAAAAAAAGCACTTGTTAAAAATCCCTACAACGATAGTATATGGAAAATTCTTTACGAAAAGCTTGAAAAAGAAGGTGATTCTATTGGAGCTAGAGCTGCAAGGGAATCTCACGATAGAGCGGTAAAAGCGCAACAGGTTTTGTTGAATTTGGCAAAAGGGCTTGGCAATGATGTTCATGTGGAAATCAAAGATAACGCGGTTTGTTATCGCATAAATAAAGAATTAACTGATAGTGAATTTTATGAAGAAGCGGTAAAACTCAAAAAAAGCCTGAATTCCAGATTTCCCGGCAAAGATTTGATTCTTGAAAACTATGCCTCAAAAAACAATGTTCAAAGCGTTACGATGAAAGCTGAATGATAAAATCAACCCAAAGAAAACGATTCGCCCAAATAAATTCTCTTTGCTTCTTCATCGTTTGCCAAAAATTGCGAAGTTCCTTCCGTTAATACTTCGCTTTTGTACATAATGTAGGCTCGGTCTGTTATGGAAAGAGTTTCCCGAACATTGTGGTCAGTTATCAAAATACCCATGCCCTTGGCTCTCAGCGAGCTTACCATGGATTTAATGTCATCTACGGCTATTGGGTCTATGCCTGCAAAAGGTTCGTCCAGCAAAAGAAAACCGGGTTCGCTTGCGAGGGCGCGTGCTATTTCCAACCGTCTGCGTTCTCCACCGGAGCAGCTATGCGCTATGGTTTTTCTTATATGGGTTATTTTAAATTCCTCTAATAGCTGTTCCAATCTTTCCTTGCGTTGCTTGCGGTTTAATTTTAACGTTTCCAAGATTGCCATTATATTGTTTTCTACCGAGAGTTTGCGAAAAATAGAAGCCTCCTGTGGTAAGTAGCCAAGCCCCAATTTTGCGCGGCTGTGCATGGGCAAGTTGCTTATATCTCTGGAGTCCAAAAATACATAGCCTTTGTCCGGGCGCACAAGCCCAACTATCATGTAAAACGAAGTGGTTTTGCCTGCCCCGTTTGGTCCCAAAAGCCCTACAATCTCGCCTCTTGAAACGCTTAGGGAAACATCTTTGACAATAGTTCTTTCGCCGTAGACTTTGCAGATTTTTGCTGTGCGTATGGTACTTATAGCAGAGGACATTGAGCGAAATGTAGAAAATTTGCTATATTCTCCCAAAACATTAGGTATGGAGAAAAAATGTCCGAAAATCTTTCTGCTCTTGGCAAAGCCCGTGCTAGCTATAAACCTAAACTTCCACCCTCGCTTCGTACCGGGGCATTAAAAGTCTTAGTCAATTCTGGCACAGCTACGCAATCTATTAGCGACCAAGCCCAAATAAAGGCTCTTTTCCCAAATACTTATGGCGCACCCATTTTGACATTTAAAGCCGTAGAAGAAAAACAAACTGCTGGGAGACCGCTGAGTGTTGGCATTGTTCTCTCCGGCGGGCAGGCTCCAGGTGGGCACAATGTTGTAGCGGGAATTTATGACGGCATTAAAGCCGTTATAGGAGGCTCAAAACTCTACGGTTTCATAGGCGGACCATCAGGCCTTGTTGATGGAAAATACATTGAAATAGACTATTTGCTCATGGCAAAATATCGCAATACTGGCGGATTTGATATTATCCAAAGCGGCAGAACAAAATTGGAGAGCACCGAACAATTTGATAAGTGCATAGGAGTTGTGAAAAAGATGAACTTAGATGCCGTTATAATTATAGGTGGAGATGACTCCAACACGAACGCTGCGGTTCTCGCTGAGTATTTTGCGGCAAAAAAAGTTGACTGCGCCGTTATAGGCTGCCCAAAAACCATAGACGGCGATTTAAAAAACGAATATATAGAAATTTCTTTTGGTTTTGACACAGCCGTTAAAACCTATTCCGAATTAATCGGCAACATTGAACGCGATGCCAACTCCGCCCGAAAATACTGGCACTTCATCAAATTGATGGGACGTTCTGCAAGCCATATATGTTTAGAAGCTGCGCTTCAAACACACCCAAATGTCTGCTTGATTTCGGAAGAGATAAAAGAAAAAAAAATGACTCTTGAACAGGTTGTAAATTCAATAACTGATGTCATTGTTGCTCGTGGCGCAAATAAAAAAAATTTTGGCGTAGTGCTTATACCAGAAGGTTTGATTGAATTCGTTCCAGAATTTGAAACTTTGATTTCCGAACTGAACGATGTTCTTGTGCATCACGAAGCGGAAATAAAAGACCTAATCCAGAAAGATATAGAAAGCCGGACTGCTGCGCATGGCAAAGCGGAAATTAAAGAAGCTAGTAAAGCGGCAGATATGGTAGAAGTGGCTTGCAGACATATCTCCGAAGCCTCCGCAAAACTGCTCAAAAACCTACCAGAAGACATACAGTTGCAGTTGATGATGGCTCGCGACCCGCACGGCAATGTTCAGGTATCTCTAATTGGAACGGAAAAACTTTTAATTAAAATGATTTCCAAAGAATTGAGTCTCAGGAATTTCAAGGGCAAGTTCGTTACCCATCACCATTTCTTTGGCTACGAGGGTCGCTGCGCGGCACCTTCAAACTTTGATGCGGACTATTGCTATAGCCTTGGCTATGCGGCTTCCGTTTTGGCGTTGCACAAAAAAACAGGCTATATGAGTTCCATTCGCAATTTAACCGCAGGTGCTGAAAACTGGGTTGCAGGCGGCGTTCCCATCACAATGATGATTAACATGGAGCGCAGGCACGGCTCAGACAAACCGGTCATCCAAAAAGCCCTTGTGGATTTGAACGGCAAACCGTTTAAATACCTTACCAAGCATAGAACCGACTGGGCAAAAGGCGAAGAATACCTCTACCCTGGACCAATCCAGTATTTTGGTCCGGACGAAGTATGCGATGTTACAAATTTCACGCTTATGCTGGAGCACGATGCGTTGAAATAGTTTTCTACATTATACGCTAAACAACAGGAGTCCATGTATGAATAAGACCATTATTTCCGTTATTCTAGCCGCTGTCTTGATAATTTCCGGCGCGATTGCCTTTTTTATAATACGCAATCACAGGCAATTAACCGTTGAGGATTAATAGCCTTTGAAAGAAAATAATGTTTTAGTTATCGCAGCGCTTGCGTTCCTTGCGTTGCTACTTTTTGTATTCAGTGATTTTGTTTTTGACAGTTCGCAATTGATGCTCAACAGCGACCAATTGAGCAGCATAGGTTCCCGTTATGTCAGAGCGCAGCATTTGATTTTGCCGGAATGGGACGATTCACGGCTCGGTGGAATACCGACTATGGATGCCCTGTTCTCAGATGTTTACCATCCGCTCTCTTTGGTTTATTTTATATTGGAACCCGGCAGGGCTACTGGTTTTAAATTCATTTTAACGATTTGGTGCGCATTCATCGCCGCATTTATTTTGGCTCGTTATTTGACGGATAAATGGCAGTGGGCGGCATTGCTCGGTTTTTTGTACGCATATAGCCCCCAATATTTCACATACGTATACGGCGGGCACGATGGTAAAATGATAGTTTTTGCCGCTGCTCCTTTTGCAATGTATGCTTTAATAAGGTTACTGCGCGAAGGTTCTGTAAAACATGGAATTTATTTTTCGCTTTCCGTAATTTGGATGGTGCTTTCCCCGCATTTGCAGTTGACTTATTTCTTTTTATGGGGCGCGGGGCTTTACGCTTTATTTGAACTTTTTTCTCAAAAAATTTCAACAAAAATTCGGATGATTCGTTTGGGACTTGCAACTCTCTCTTTGGTTTTGGGTTTAATGATTTCCGCTTTCCAGATAATCCCACCTTATCTATATACAACAACCGATTCTGTTAGAGGAAGCTCAGAAAAAACAACCATTGAACATTCCGCAAGCTGGAGCTTGCACGGTGAAGAATTAGCGGCTATGATTTTGCCCGGTTTTTTGGGAACAGATGTTGGGGAACAGAATCCCTATTGGGGGCAAAATCCCTTTAAACTGAACGCAGACGGAGCAGGAACTTTTTTAACATTTCTCGCTCTTTGCGGCTGTTTGTTGCCCAGCAACAGAAGGCGGGCTTTGTTTTGGTTTTTTGGCTGTGTTATAGCTCTTTCTTACGCTGTTGGCTTGCATTCCTTTTTGTTCGCCTTTTGGTATAACATAATCCCAGGCATTAAAAATTTTCGTGCACCCAGCATGTCAATATTTTGGTTACCGCTTGCCTTTGTGTTTTTGGCTGCCCCGGTGTTAAAATCCTTTGAAACAAAAGACGGCTTACTTGTGCTCAAAAAGGGTGCTGTGCTTTATGGGGTTTTGCTCATGATAATTTTGAGCGCTCGTTATTTTTGGGAATCTTTTGCTGGCTTTGGTGCTGCTATTTTGATTGTTGCTTATGGTGCGTTATTTATTAAAATTCAAAATGATATTAGCCCTCTTAGCAAACGCTCTAAAATTCTGTGGGCAATTCCGTTTTTAATTGTAGCGAGTTTCTTTTTAAATCCCGTTGACGGAAGTTACTTTAAGCCCGTGAATTTTGCAGTTGCAGAGGATTTATTCTCTCATTCCTTAACTTCTTTTACGGTTATCGCTGCGGTCATTTTCGCAGCATCTTTTATCCTTTTAAATGCAAATGCGAGCATAGCCAAAAAAGCCTTTATTCTGGTGATTATTGCAGCAGTAGATTTAGCTGTTGTTGATTTTCCCTTTAGACAAAATGTGCCAAGTATTCAATATTATAACCCAAATCATCCGGTTATAAAAACGATAAAAAAAGACAGTCCAAATGAAATAGAACGTCCAAGAGTGTTTTCCTTAACTCGCCAACCTTCAATAAGCGGAAATATTTTCCCCGCCTATAACATGAGAAATGCCCTCGGTTTTCATGATAACGAAATTGCAAGTTACAGGGTTTTCAAAGAGCAATTGCAAAATCCCGCTATGTTGGATTTAATGAATGTAGGTTATATAATTTATGATGGCGAGCGAGGCGTTGGGATAGAACAAAATCCGGGTGATTTGGGCAGGGCAAAAATTTATTACAAGTGGCAAAGTGAAAACTCCGGCGAAGATATAATTGCAAAATTAAAGGACAGAGATTTTGATTATAGGAATATTTTGCTGTTGGAAGGTGCAGAAGACGGAGAAGTTGTTGGGCAAGGCAATGTTAAAATCACAAACGCAAAAATGGACAATATGATTTTTGAAGTAGAAAGTTTCTCCGCTGGAAAATTGTTCATTTCAGAGAATTACCACAAATACTGGAAAGCAAAAGTGAATGGAGAAAATGCGGAGATTCGCAGAGCATTCAGCACTTTTATGGCTGTTGATATTCCGCAGGGGAAATCCGTTGTGGAACTGCGTTATATATCTGATAGCGTTAGAATTTCGCTGTGGATTGGAGTTGCTGGTATAGTTTTATTTTTTGGTTTTGCGTTTTTTGGTTTTATGCGAAGAAAATCATGAAAAAATTACGCTTTACGCTAAAGCTAGCGGTTAGTATTTTTTTGATAGTATTTATTTTTTATAAATTTCCCATTAGGGATATTCTTGCGGTTTTAAAGAATACGAATTATTTTTGGCTCGCGATTTCTTTTTTGCTCGGCGAGCTTATTATTCTCAACCAAGCACTTCGCTGGCATTACCTTTTAATTGTTCCCAGCGAGCAAAAACCCAGATTCGGCACCTTATTGAAATATACCATTATAGGATATTTTTTTAACTTACTCGCACCCGGAGGAATAGGAGGAGATGCTTATCGCTCTATTGCCCTTGGACGTGTGCATAATTTTATAGCGAGTAGCGTAGCTTCCGTTTTTATTGCCAAAATTTTGGGATTCCTTGCATTGTGCTTGCTATTTTGGTTTGCCTTGCCGTATTCGGAAAAAATTCCAGAGCAGGCTATTTGGTTTATGGCTACAGCATCTTTATTTTTGATTGTTTTTTGTCTGTGCATTGTCTTAAATCCTTTTAAAAAAGGGAAATTCGGGATATTTGCTGAAAAATTGAGAAGTTATAAAAAATATCCTTTTCGCTTGCTCATGGCTACATTTGATTCTATTTTTATGCAGATTTTAGCGGTTTTAATGTACATGGCTTTGTTTAAGGCTACGGGAATTTCAATTTCCCTGAGTTTGGTTTTTATTGTTATGCCTGTTACTATTTTAATAACTGCGATTCCCATTTCATTTAACGGGGTTGGAGTTAGAGAATGGAGTTTACTCTCTTTGACCGCTTATACCGTAAATTCTGAGCAAATACTCGCTTCCTTGCTTTTAAGCTATGCTATAGCTATTTTCCAGGCTGTGCAAGGTGGAATTTTCTACATTACTTCCTATGATAGAATTCGTGTCTAACATAAATTTTGCGCCATCTAGTCCAAAGGCAGAAAATTTAGGCAAACCTTTGCACATTCAAATGGGGCATAAAAGCGGCGTTAAGCAGCCGACTTATGAAGAAGTTTCCACAAAGCTCAGTTCGGGAGAAGTCAAAACTCGAATAGAGGCTTTGCTAAAGCAATATCCTGCTAGGCAAGGTGCGCTTTTAGAGGTTCTGTGGATTGCACAAAGCGAATTAGGCTGGGTTCCGCAGGCTGCTGTTAAATGGGCTGCTCAAATTTGCGAGTGCTCTCCAGCACACGCTTGGGGAGTTGCAACCTTTTACACGATGTACAAACACGCTCCAACCGGACGTTTTCTTTTACAATTCTGTCAAAATATATGTTGCCAAGCGGCAGGAGCTGAGGATATAATATCCCTTGCGGAAGAGAAACTCGAAATACAAGCAGGCGAAACAACAGACGACAATTTATTTACGATAGTCAAAGTGGAATGTCTAGGAGCGTGCGGCAATGGTCCCGTGATGCTCGTAAATGATGACTTTGCAACGGATGTTGTTGACGGCAACCTCGCTACACCTTTGAATGTGGGTTTAAACGAAGAGCGATTGGATAAAATTATAAAATGGTGCAAAGAAAGAGCGGAAAAACTGCCGCAAGAACCTAAAAGAGACCCTCTTGGCGGCGCAACAAATGCGATTCACGGAGAACCTTTGAGCTTGGATTTTGCTCCTGCACCTCCTGCTCTTGGAGTTAAGGCTAAGGCAGGTGAAAATGGGGTTAGCATTGTTTGGAAAATAGCCCCGGAAGTCACTTCCCTTGCTGTGGAACGTAAAAATGGTTCAAAGTGGGAGGCTATAGGCAGTCCGGGTATTAAAGACAAAGAATTCATAGATGCAAACGGCAAAGCCGGTTGTGAATACCGAATAATAGCTACAAGCGGCGCGAGGGTTGCAAAACCGAGCGCAGAAGTCAAAGTTAATATCTAACAAAATCTTTACCAAGCCTTCGCCAAATCTTAACATTCAAAGTCTAAATTATAGCATATAAATTTTAGCAAGGAGGAGAGTATGAAAATGTACCGCAGTATATTTATCGTATTTATTGTAGCGATTCTGTTTTTAACCAGTTGCAAAGAGGAAAAGCAGACAACAGGTTCTATAACTGTTTATACGGCTTTGGAAGATGAACTCTTCACCGAATATTTGAAATCGTTCTATGCAAAATACCCCAATATAAAAGTAAATGTTGTGCGTGAATCAACCGGTATAATAACCGATCGGCTTATAGCGGAAAAAGACAACCCGCAGGCAGATGTGGTATGGGGCACGGCGGCTTCTTCTATGTTGGTTTTGGATGACCACGGGCAGCTTGAACCTTATGCGCCAAAAGGAATTGAAAGAATATTGCCAAAGTTTAAATCCAGCGAGCCGATTCCAACATGGGTTGGCATCACCGCTTGGGAAACAGCTTTCATAGTCAATACCGTGGAACTCGCCAAACTTGGGCTTGGAATAGCGAATATAAAATCTTACTATGACCTGTTGAATCCGCAGTTGAAAGGGCATATTGTCATGTCAAACCCCAATTCATCCGGTACAGGTTTTCTAACGGTTGCCGGTGTGTTGCAACTGAAGGGTAAAGATACCGATGCGGGCTGGGATTATCTTTCAAAATTGCATGAAAATGTGAATCAATATGTGCATTCCGGTTCAAAACCCGCAAAAATGGCTGCTGCTGGCGAATGCGTAGTTGGAGTGAGTTTTGGCTATGCTGGAATAAGCCAGAAACAAAAAGGTGCTCCGGTGACTACCATATTCCCTATTGAAGGTTCTGGCTGGGATATGGAAGCAAACGCTCTTATAAAAAAGAAAGATATCAATCCAGCGGCAAAAACTTTTTTGGATTGGGCAATTTCCGATGAAGCTATGGAGTCTTACAAAAATAGCTACCCGATTATTTCCACAGGCAAAGGCGGTAATTACGATGGCTTCAATTCAGACCCCATAAAACAACTCATAGACAACGATTTTGCATGGACAGCCAATAATAGGGATATTATTCTCAACAAGTGGGTGGCGTTATTTGACGCTAAATCGGCAGAAAAGGCTCACTAACCTCTCGGATGAGCCTGTTTCAAACTCTCCTTTAATTTTTCGGTGCTCACGTGCGTATAAATTTGCGTGGTATTTGGATTGCTGTGCCCTAAAAGTTTTTGGACAGTCACAATGTTTGCGCCGTTTTCAAGCAGATGCGTTGCGAATGTGTGTCTTAGAACATGAGGGCTTGCCTTGCCTTCCCAGCCAATTGAACGAAGCAAACTGTGAATATCTCTGTAAAGTTTGCGGACATTATAGGGTTTCTCGCCGTTTTTTGAAAATACAAAGTTTTTAGGAAAACAGGGAATGGCATTTTTTCTATGAAAATCTTTAAATTTGCAAAGCCATCGTATAGATTCCTTAGTTAATGGCACAATTCGCTCTTTGCTACCCTTACCCCACACCCGTACCGATTCTTCCGCAAAGTTCAAATTTTCCCAAGTCAGGTTTGCACATTCGGAAATTCTAAGCCCTGCACCGTAAAGCAATTCCAAAACCGTTCTCGCTCGTAGCGTATCTTCGTTTTCACCGAACTCGGTTTTGAATAGATCTTCTATTCTAAATGGTTCGCTAATTTCCTTTTGAGACAAAAAAGAGACAAGACGTTTTGGCTTTTTTGGTGTTTTAAGCGCAATGGCTGGATTATGCTTTAAATCTGAGAAACGAATGAGATATTTTCCAAAGCTTTTTATACAAGCGATTGCCTGTGATTGCGTGGCAATGGCTTTTTTATTTTCTCTTATGCTAAAAAGCCAATTCCTCATCATATCCACATTCAATTCTTCTAAAGAAATATCCTCTGTTAAGTGATTTTTAAAACTATGCATTATGCGAGTGTATGCCCTTATTGTATGCGGCGAGAATTTTCTTTGCGTTTCCAGCGATTCCAAATAGCGGTCTATTTCCAAAGAAAGCATTTTATTTAATGTAGAAAAACAAATTTGCCATTGCGGGGGTGCTTTTTCCCGCATTTTTTGCACTAAAATCGGCGTTTTTGCGTTAAAATCGGCGTTTTTACTTTTTTTTCACTTTTTTTGTCACACTTTTGATGAAAAAGTATATATTAATAACAAATAGACTAATTCAACTAGGAGTATTTATGAAACAGTTTAGCCCCT
>Ga0268262_10004909_pt1 | contig 13507 bp, 15 predicted proteins | sample TergutNc150P3_FD_190354 | JGI IMG/M metagenome (GOLD analysis project Ga0268262, IMG submission 190354) | Nasutitermes corniger P3 segment gut microbial community from laboratory colony in Florida, USA - Nc150 P3 (SPAdes) (version 2) | ecosystem: Host-associated > Arthropoda: Insects >... | reverse complement strand
TCAATGACGCGCTGCAGGTGGCGGTTCAGCACGTCAAGCCGTTGTTCATCATAGCCAACTTCGTTTGGCTTACAGTCCGTTTTTCCCTGTGTGTAAAGCATCATGATTACTCCTTATTAGGAGTATACTAAATTATCAAAAGAAAAACTAACATTTTTAATCATTTTTCGTATATACCGCACTTAATTGAAAATTCTTCAATTATCCTGATTAATTCTTCGGGCAAAAAACTTAATACCTTGTTAGTTATTTTATCGGGAATATTCCGATAAAATGCCTCGGCGATTCCTCCTGTAATGCAGGCAATGGTATCGCTATCGCCCCCTAAGGAAACTGCCAATCTTATGGCATTTTCAAAGTCAGTGCTTTCCAGGAAGGCAATAATTGCCTCCGGAACAGAGCTCTGGCAACTGACATCAAATTCGTAGTCCGGCCTAATATCATCTATCTTTCTGTTTAAGTTATACCCAAACCTGTCAATTATAAAGTCTTTAATGTCATCCTTGCCTTTTCCGGTTCTTGCAAAAAAAATCGCCGTAGTCGTAGCCTGCGCTCCTTTAATTCCCTCCGGGTGATTATGGGTAACTTCAGCACTTTTTTTTGCTTCAAGCATTGTGTCGTTAATGCTATCATAAAGCCATCCAACTGGGCTAACGCGCATTGCGGAGCCATTGCCCCAACTATTGTACGGCTTGGGATTATCAGAAGAAATCCACATGCGAAAATGACCGCCATAGCCTGCTCTGGGAAATAACCTGCCAAATGTGTGATAAGCTTGAGTGTAATCGCCATCGTTTAGAAGCGCATGCATTGTAGCAATTGTGAGAACGCTGTCGTCTGTAAACCTGCTTTTTGGACAGAACAAACTAAAATCCAATGATTTGACATTATGCCATTCAAAAACGGAGCCGATGGTGTCTCCTGAAATAGCGGCGATAATAAGTTTTTTATTTGGCATTGTAGTTTACCCTCCATTGTTTTCTGTTTCCATGAAATATGAACCATATTAAGACGCCTCCTTCCATTCGTCGAACAGCAGATCGCCTTTTTCAATATTTGTACCATCAATGAAATTTGTTATCAAGTGAAACGGCGTGTATTGAATGATATTGGTTATCAGAGTTGGCTTTTCTTCCAGATCCATGATTAAAATATCATTTTTAATGGATCGTAAACCGCCTTTATATACTAAATTGCTTTTTTTCTTTGTAAGAACTTCTATATTCTTTGATAGCATATACTTTTCTACAGCGTTTATCGTCTGTACCCTGCACAAAAATTGAACCTCTTTTTTTGGTGTTCCGTCTGAGATAATCAGCGAAGGGATAAAATAAGTATCGCAATTATGGCAAAAAACCCTCGTGTCGTTACGGTATTGATGGGCTGTATTTTTATACATTGCGTCAGGCCTGGGTTTTTTATAGTAATTCATGATCTCCTTAAAACCGTAAATTGTTTTGCATTTGGGACAGAATTAATAGTTTATAAGCGTAATATCGGTATTCGGAATTTTGATATTACCTGCTCCTTGTTTTTCATTCTTTTTCTTAATATCAGCCAGTAAATTATCATTGTTTTTGGAATCGAAATATCTGCAAATTGACACATCCTTATCAAAGATGCCATAAGGCTTTTCGCGATGAAATTCTCGTTTTGTCAGATAATTTTCAAATGCCTCTATGCTTTCAAAACCATTGCCTGCTTGGTCTCCGGTGTTAATCGCCGTTAATAACTGGTCAATTTCTTCTTGGGAAAGAACTTCTGACATAAAAACGCTCCTTTAGTGAGTTTACTTTTCACTAAATAATAGCGCCGTTAGTATGTCATATAATGCCATACTAAAATTATTTTTGAATTTTTATCACTTTTATGACACTTTCTTAAAATACGTCAAAATTGTGCCATGAAATTTTAGGTTGAAAACATGCAAAAAATGGAATACCATGACATTATATGTCATAGTTAATAGACTATATTGGTACCAACATCAGAGGAGAAGTAGCTGATATGAACCGGAAAAACGGCGAAGAAAAAGTCAAATTAAGCAGAATTGCCCTTATTGATGCGGAAATACGCACAGAAAAATACCCAAACTCTGAAGAATTGGCCGCCAAATTGGAAGTTAGTCCAAGAACCATCTTGCGGGATATTGATTATCTCAAATATACCTATGACGCCCCAATTGCTTATGATTTTAATAAACATGGTTTTTACTATACAGAACCTAATTTTTTTATAAGAAGTGTTATGTTGTCAAAGGAAGAACTAGAAACCATAACTCTTTTTGATAAATATATAAAAATAGCTAGCAATAAAAATGATGATTACTCATTAAAATTCAGAAAAATAATCGATAAGCTATTAATGGCTCTACCTGAAGATAAGACAAATAGTTTACCGTTTTCACCAAACCCAGAAAATGATCCTGATCATATGTTTAAACCTTATATTCCGGTTGATAGAGATATAGAAGTCTCATTATGGAAGGCAGTTGAGAAAAATGAAATTGTTGAAATAGAATATTGTTTTTCTGATGATGAAAAAATTGAAATACTGGAAATAGAACCACTTGCTATAGATTTAACGAGATTTGATTGTTTTTTTATAGAAGATCCTGAACATCATATACTGGCATGGAAAAGAGGTAATCGCGACAAACTTGAAGTTTTTGTATTAAATAAAATTAGAAAAGTAAAAAACACCGGCAAACACTATAAACTTCCTGCTGATTTTGATTATTCAAATCTTCCAAAATATTTTTTTATGCAAGATGCAATTATTACTCCTTCGGCCTATAAATCATATAACTTTGAATTTTCTTTTCCAAAAGAAGTTGCATCAGAAGCCATAAAAAAAGATTATTATATTAACCAGCATATAGAACTACGTGAAGACGGAACGGTTTATGTATCGTTTAAGTCGACTCAAATACATGAGATTTTCAATTGGGTTTTAAGTCAAGGACGTAAGGTCAAAGTCTTAAATCCTCCGGAGCTAATAAATATGATTAAGAGGGAGGCGCAGAGAGTTGTCCAATACTATATATGACAAAGAGCAATTTGTGGTATATCATGGGAATTATATTATTTGGAGGTTATCATGAAGGGAGAAAATTTATTTTGCACAGATGGGTACATGCAAACCGCAGTGGCAACATATTCAAAAAAACAATGGACTATTTTCGGAGTAACTCATGGTGAATATCAACCTGAATACACAAAAGTTTTATTTAATATGACATTTGATGATATAGAACCATTTAACTCGTTTTCAGGCGTTTCATACGTAGCTGTTAAAAAGGATAATTTATGGGGATTGATACGTTTTAGACAAGATCCTGAAGGGAATGAATATTATAAAAAAGCATTAGGTAATGAACCTATTGATAAAGAGGCTTTGGATATAGGGGGACGTGAAATAAAATTAATTGAGGATATGAAATATCCCGATATAAATTATTTTAAGGAAAAATATCATTTGGATGATAAGCCATATTTGCATGATAAACCAGATGAAAAACAAATAGAATTACGTGAATGGAGCGATAGATTAATTGAATATACAAAAGATGCTCTTTCAAATCTTGAATTTGGGTGTACTCCGGAGGGCCAAGTTAGAATGAAAAGAAATGATGGTTCATTTGGCTTTATACCATTGGCAGACGCATTTAATAATAAATATAACGTTCACCATGATGAAGATGGTTACATAGATCATTACAATAATGTGTCTGAACTCATAGATGATGGCTGGGTATTGGATTAGTACGCAGTATTTTTTTAGAGGAGAACTATTGAATAAGATGGACAAAGAAAAAGATACAAAAGTTGGAAAAAATCAAATTATTAGTGGTAGATGCGAGATACTTACTGAAATAATAAATAGTCTTAAAGACATTTATATAAAAGGAAATGAAAATCAAAAAGCGTTTATTGAAACGATAATAGGTGTAGCAATTTGGTATATTCCAAAACCAAAAAATTTTTGGACTGGATATATTTCAATAGAAGCAATCAAAAGTTTTTTAGATAAAACAAATAAAAAACCAACATTAAGTGAAGAACATAACATTCCAAGAAAATCTGCTACAGAGAAATTATTAATGGCAAAAGGAGAATTAACTGCAGAATATGTGGAAAAACAATACTTAAGTAAATTTTGTAAATTGCATTATGTGACCTCAGAAAAAAATAAAAGAGCAATAAAATTTCAAAAAACTGGTGTATATAAAAATTCAAAAAAAGTATACAAAGAAACGAATATAGAATTAATAAAAATAAACACAGAGCAATTAAAGCAAATTAAACAAAGAAATGAAAAAATAATAATCGAACTATTAAATAAATATGGTATAAACAAATTACAGGAGAACCGTTGAATAAGATGGACAAGGGAACAGATACAGGAAAATGGGGATTTTTACGCGAAACAAAAAATTTGGCTGATAAAGCAGGTAAAGATAAAGACACAGGTTTGCACAGAACAGGACTGGAAGGTTATTTGAAAGTTATTTTTTCTGAAATAGACGATTGGGTACATGATAAAGTTTTAGATAAATTGGTGAGGGAAGAAAAATGCAAAATACGCCCTGACTATAGAAGTGAAAAATTGAAACTTATAATTGAATTCGATGGAATACAACATTATACGAAACCTGACATAATAAAAAAAGATGAAGAAAATACCAGTCTTTACAAAAAATCAGGATACAAAGTTGTGCGTATTCCATATTTTATTCAATTATCCAGAAAAGCTATTAAAACACTGTTTGATGTGGACGTACAAGAAGAATTTTTTGATGAAAAAATACCTTCATTAGGTATTAAAGGGAAGAATACACCTGCGTATTTATGTCCAGCTGGAATAGGACGAATGGCAAAAGAATTTAGAAAATTCCCTGAACAATATAAAGCGAATATTGATTCTCTAAGAAAGCAGAACACTTTTTTAAGTGGAGTTGAGTTTTTAGAAAGCGAATACAATAAATCATCTGCAACGGAATAATTAATGGTAAAGAAAAGCGAAAAATCTCTAATTGCGCAAAAAGCGGCAATGGCTGAGGCTATTGAGAAAATTGAAAAATGCCGAGATTCTCATTCAAAGAGCCTTAAAATTGGTTATAATGGATATCTAAATGTATTCCCTGAGGAGATAAGGCAACTTACCTGGCTAACAAGTCTTTCTGTAGTATGTACAGGTATAAGGATATTACCAGACTGGATCGGTGAGCTGGAGAATCTAAGAGTTCTTGATATTAGTTCTAATCAAAAAATCCGTAAACTCCCTTCTAGTTTGGCAATTTAAAGCAACTTAGAAAACTTATTCTTGACTACACCGGCATAAAGAAGCTTCCATCAATTATTGGTAATTTACATTCTTTGGAATTATTAGAAATAAGCGTATATAATATAAAGGAAGTACCTCAATGCATTTTAGATTTACCAAAATTGAAGCGGATTGAGACAAGAGGCCATGATATTACCCATCTTCCTTCTCTTACTACCAAGCAACACGAATTGAACGTGAAAGAATTTTTACGCCGTATTGAACGCTGTAAAAAGAAAAAATCAAAAAACTTGATTTGTCATATTTATATATTGGTGAGTTTCCGCAAGATATATCGGATTTATGCTGGCTAGAAGAACTTGACTTGACATATAACAATCTTAGACAATTACCTGAATGGATCGGAAATTTTTCAGAATTAACTGTACTACATCTTGACTGCAATGAACTGATCTCATTACCTGATTCAATCGGCAACCTATCGAAATTGAAGAAAATAAGTCTCGACAATAATCGTCTGCATACATTGCCTGAATCATTTGGCAACCTTTCTTCATTAAAATTTTTTTATATTTCTGAAACCAGGCTTAAAGGGTTACCGGAGTCTTTTGGAAACTTAAAGTCATTGAGGGAGCTGACTATCCAAGAAAGTATGCCAAAAGGCTTTTATTTTCCGAAAACGATGAAAAATTTACAATCAATAAAAAGTGTAAGCCTCAGTGCTTTTGCTAAGGTTCCTGACTTTGTTGGCGAATTGAAAGAATTAATTGACCTTGATATAAGCCATAACAAACTCTATGTTTTACCAGATTTTATAGGCAATTTGAAAAAACTAAAAACTCTCAATCTTCATAGCACGTGGAACAAAGAATTGCCTAAATGGGTTGGCGATTTGAAAAACCTTGTTGAGTTGGACATAAGTAATAATGATATTAGAGTATATCCCGAAATGGTTAAGAAATTACCTAGACTAAAACGGTTTTATGATTGCTACAATATTTACAATGCTGACAACGAAGGTAGACACTGAATGCGCCTGAATTACATTCGCATCATGAACAAATAACAGAGAGTAAATAGTGAAGAGCATATCTTTTAGTCCTTTTCTTTCAACAATGCATCGTTGTTTAGCACTTTGAATGAAACAGCTTTGGGGGACATAAGATCACGCACCACAATGCCTTCCTTGTCAAGTCCACTGGGATATTTGCCTTTAGCCATTTTCAATAATTCCTCAAGCGTATAAGCAAAAGAGTCCCCGCGCTCTTCCAGGGGGACAAAGTTAAGCCCAAGCTCTGCGCAAACATCAAGGGCTTTTTCATAAGGAAAATACTTGCCAGCATCCCAGTCTTTTACATCAAACACATACCACTCAATCTCAGGCAGCCGCAATTTGTTTTTCTGTATTCCGGGACCGCAAATTTCCCCTGTAATGACAATGTTTTTTCCGTACTTTACCAATTTATCTTTAAGTCCGTATTTATAAACCGGCAGCCAATAGAGAGCGCCTTCCTCGTCTTTGACCTCCATGTTCCTGCTGCAACACCCGATTTTCCCGCCAATGAAATACACGATTCCCGACGTTCCGTCCATTTTTGTGGTGATGTAGTATGGCTTCCCTTTCAACTGATCCAGCAATTCCAAAGCAGATTGAATACGGATTTCATCGGAAGCCGGAATTCCCATCGGCCGCTCTCCGATGATAGTTCCGCCAGGAGTCGATGTTTCCGGGATATACCATTTTTTCACCCCCAATTTTTCCGTAACATCGTCTCCCTCGCCGGAGCTTTCAAGTTCAGGGAACTGCGTAAGCGGCAGAAGCAGGCCCTGAGAAAGTTGCCCACGCATCTTAACGGTTCTTATGCGGAAACCCTTACCATTATCCACATTATCGCGGTACGATGAATTGCGTAAAAACTCATAACGCTCCTGGACAGGCAGAAAACTATCGACTTCAAAATATACGCCCAGCTCTCCTGCCTTGAACTCCCCTTTCTTGACAACGCATTGCCAGCCCATAACGTGGGCAAGTTCAAGAAAATCAGAATCCGCAATATTGCTGATCTCTTTCACCTTTTGAATGGTAACTAAACTACGCATAACAACCCCATTAGTAAAATTTGGCATGAATGATAAAAAAAGCCCAATTAGAATGTGATAATTCTTTTATTAAAATATGCAATAATCAGCCCGCTAAATCGGTAGCGAAGGCGGACACTGAATGCGCTTAAACTCCATCCGATTCGTGGTATTGATGATGCGGTTTACCAGTTCGCTGTCCCAGCCTTTACCTGCGATTTCGGCGGGCGAAAGGTTTTCGCAAAGGTACAGCCTTAGGATCGCGTCGAGGGTGTCGTAGGGCGGGAGGCTGTCCTCGTCTTTTTGGCCTGGATGTAGCTCCGCCGACGGGCTCTTGTCGATGATCGCCTGCGGAATGATAAGGGCGCTTCCTGCTGCCGTGGCCCTGGCGTTAATTCGATTGCAGAGCGCGTAAACGTCGGTTTTAAAGAGATTCCCTATAACCTCAATTGCACCGCAGGTGTCCCCGTAGAGGGTGCAGTAGCCCATGGAGGCTTCGCTTTTGTTGCCCGTGGCCAGAAGCACGGAATTGAACTTATTTGAATAAGACATGAGCAGGGTGCCGCGTATCCTTGCCTGAAGGTTTTCTTCGGTGACATCGAAGGGACGGTTTTCAAAAACCTTTTCCAGGGCGGTAAGGTAGGTGGAATAAATTCCCTCGATGGGAATGGTCTCGTAACGACAATGGAGGTTCGCCGCAAGCTTCGCCGCGTCGTCTTTTGAGCCTTGGGACGAAAAGCGGGAAGGCATACTGATGCCGGTAACGTTCTCCGCACCGGCGGCCTGCACCGCGAGGTACGCGACCAGAGCGGAGTCTATGCCGCCTGACAAGCCCAGATGGGCGCGGCTAAAGCCGTTCTTCTTCATAAAATCTTTGATTCCCTGAACCAAGGTTTCTTCAAGTTTATCGAGTTCTGATTGGGTCATGGATAAAATCTAATATAAAAGAACAATATAATCAAACCCCCTTGCAAACCCGCAAACTGGTTTTATACTTTTAATAGGAAACATTTATTATATTATATACAGGAGAAATATATGGCAATTAAATATAAACCTGAGCCGTTCAGAATCAAGATGGTCGAGACAATCAAAATGCTTTCGGGAGAGGAGCGTTCCGCGAAAATAAAAGAGGCCAAGTATAACCTTTTTAACCTGCGCAGCGATGACGTATACATCGACCTCTTGACCGATTCCGGCACAAACGCGATGAGCCAGGAACAGTGGGCCGGTGTTATGGTCGGCGACGAAGCCTACGCCGGCGGCAGAAGCTACTTCAAACTCGTAGCGGCAGGCCAGGATATTTTTGGCTATAAGTACATCCAGCCCGTTCATCAGGGAAGGGCCGCAGAAAAGGTTATTTACGGCCTCTTGCTCGAAAAGGGAAAGTACTCCATTTCGAATACGCATTTTGACACGACGCGTGCCCACGTTGAGCTTGCGGGAGGCAGAGCAATTGACTGTAACATAAAAGAAGCCGAAGACCCCACTCTAAGGACTCCGTTCAAAGGCAACATGGATGTTAAGAAACTGCAAGAGCTTATAAATAAACACGGTGCCAAAAACATCGGCGTAGTCATTATGACCATTACAAACAATTCCGCCGGAGGTCAGCCTGTTTCTGTAGCAAACATAAGGGAAACATCGGAAGTCTGCAAAAAGCACGGAATAAAACTCTGCATTGACTCTGCGCGTTTTGCGGAGAACGCTTACTTCATAAAACGCAGTGAAGAAGGTTACGCCAACAAGAGCATAAAGGAAATTGTCCACGAGGTTTTCAGTTACGGCGATTTGTTTGCCTTTTCGGCGAAAAAGGACGCGATAATCAACATGGGCGGTCTTATAGGTGTCAAGGAAGACACCGCGCTTTTTCAGGGCTGCAAGGAAAGGACGATCAGTTACGAAGGTTTTATTTCCTACGGCGGACTATCAGGCAGAGACCTTGAAGCGCTTGCCATCGGTCTTTACGAGGGCATTAACGAGGATTTCCTTGAATACAGAATCGGTCAGGTGGAATACCTGGCAAGCCTTCTGGACGATGCGAAAATCATTTACCAGGCGCCTGCCGGAGGCCACGGCGTTTTTGTTGACGCAAGATCGATGTTCCCCCACATTCCGTACAACGAGTTTCCGGGCCAGGCGCTGGCGGTGGAGCTCTACAAGGAAGCGGGAGTCCGCTCGTGCGACATCGGCTCATACATGCTTGGCAACGACCCGGACACTGGCAAGCAGCTGAAATCGACCTTCGAGTTCACCCGCCTTGCGGTGCCGCGACGCGTTTATACCCAGGCTCATTTCGACCTTATTGCCGAGGCGTTAGTCGAAATTAAAAAGCGGGCGGACAAAGTAAGGGGCTACAGGATTACCTGGGAGCCTCCGGTACTGCGGCACTTTCAGGCGCATCTTGAGCCGATTTAAGGCAAAAATTTTTTTGTTTTTGTAAAAGATTAGCTTATAGCCCCTAGGAGAATTGAAGCTTCCAGTCGTCGGCGTCCTGCCGCCTCCTTCCAGCCCGCCCTCAAGCCCTGTCGGACGCATCCATGCGTCCTTTCCCTCATATTCATTCGGCGGGCTTTCGGGAGTTCAATTCTCAATTTATTGTTGGGTTACCTTTATTTGCTGTATTTATGTTTTTGTAAAAGATTAGCTTATAGCCCCTAGGAGAATTGAACTCCTCTTTTAAGATTGAGAATCTCATGTCCTAACCGATAGACGAAGGGGCCGCTTCGCTTAAAAAGGCCAAAACGTATTCTTGGCTTATATTATTGAGAAAATCCTAAAAAAGTCAAGTTTCCTCCGGTACTTCCGCCTGGAAATCAATTTTACCACTAACCACACTAACCATCACGAACTTGCAGTTAGATAAACTATTTTTAACCTTCAGATTCCATGAAATTAAGAAGGATCATGAGAGTTTTACGGCAAATATCGGAGTGAGGGTTCGTGGCGTTCGTGTGGTTCGTGGTAAATTTTTGGAAATTGATTTCCGTGTACTTCTGCCGATGCTTCGCGTTTACCGCTGTATACGCGCCGAACCGCCTTTTGCAAAAGCCTCTACCTGGTCCAGCGTGACCATGGAGGTATCGCCCGGTGTGGTGGTCAACATCGCTCCGTGGGCCCAGCCCAGACGCAGGGCTTCCTCGTGGCTTTTACCGGACAAAAGGCCGTAGAACAGCCCCGCAGCAAAACCATCGCCGCCGCCAACCCTGTCGTAAACATCCAGCTCAGTGGTGGGGGCCTGGTATTGTTTGCCGTCAATCCAAAGTACGGCGCTCCATGTGTGGCGGTTGGTGGAATGAACCTCGCGCAAAGTGGTTGCCACAGCTTTGATATTGGGGAAGTCCTTTGTAACGTTTTCGATCATCTTAAAAAACGCCGACGGATCGAGGGAGCCTTTGGCTTCCACGTCCTGACCCTTAAGCCCAAGTCCTTTTTGAAGATCCTCTTCGTTCCCGACCAATATGTCCACGTAACTGGCGATTTTCCGCAGGGTTTTGGACGCCTCCTCTCCGGCCTGGGCAGCGCTTTTGCCCTGCTCCGCCGCCGCAACCGCCCAGAGCTTGGCCCTGTAGTTCAGATCGAAGGATACCACAGCCCCGGCCTTTTTTGCGGCCTGCATCGCCTCGATAACGAGCTGTGAGGTGGTCGGCGAAAGGGCGCTGAAAATGCCGCCTGAGTGGAACCAGCGAATTTTCGATTGCCCTGGTGCCGAGCCAAAAATCGCGTCCCAGTCAAAACTCCCCGGCGCAAGCTGCTGGGCCGCCTCGTTGGAACGGTTGTAGAATACCACAGGTGCGCGGACGCCCTGGCCGCGGTCGCTCCACACAATAGCCATGTTAGGCCCGCGTACCCCGTCATGCTCAAAACGCTTGTAATAGGGAGTAACGCCTGCTTTCTGAACCGCGCGCTCCATGCGCTTGCCAATGGGGTAATTCACCATGGCGCTGGCGATGGCGGTTTTCATGCCAAAACAGGATGACAGATTCGCAGACACATTGTACTCTCCGCCGGACACATGGAGGCGGTAGTCATCGGCCTCCGCAAAGGGAATAATTCCCGGATCCAGCCGGGTTACAAGGGCTCCCAGAGCCAATAAATCGTAAGCAGTACCGGCAGACGCCGGGATGATTAAAGATGCCATAATATTCCTCAAATGGTTTAGGATTAAGGTATTTTCAAAAACGGATTTTGAAAGTAACCTACTTAATAATAGTAGCTTACAATTTTTTGGTAAAGGGAGAGCAATATGAAATTCGCCACATGGAAACACAACGGAAATGAAGAAGCCGGTATTTTTTCAAAGGATCTGCAAAGCGTTCATTCATTTGCCAGCCTGCGTATGGACTATTCGAGTGTCCTGGATTTTATAATCCGCCACGGCCTTGATGACAGTGCGAACATGGATAAACTGCGGGAAGCCGAGGGGAAAAGCGGAAGACTCGCAAGCGAGGTAAAACCGGAAGCACCCATTCCTGTTCCCCATCATGACATCATCTGCCTGGGGCTTAATTACATGGATCACGCCAAAGAATCGGGCCATTTCGACATAAAATCTGATGAAAAGCGGGAACAGAGCGTTTATTTCTCCAAACGGGTGGTAAGGGCGCTGGGTTCAAACGGAATTATCGAGGGGCATTTCGACATTGAGGAGCGGCTGGATTACGAGGCGGAACTGGCGTTGGTCATCGGCAAGGACGCACGGCGGGTAAAACGGGAAAATGCCTGGGATCATGTCTTTGGCCTCTGTTGCTTTAACGATCTCAGCGCGCGCGATACCCAGCGCGATCACAACCAGTGGTTTTTTGGAAAGAGCCTGGACACCTTTACCGCCTTCGGGCCTTACATCGTTACCATGGACGAATTCAGAACGCCGCTTAAACTCGCGGTTCGCTCGCGTGTAAACGGCGAATTGCGCCAGAACGGAAACACCCAGGATATGATCTTTTCCCCGGAATTTATCATCGAGGAGCTTTCCACGGGCATGACCCTTGACGCTGGAACCATTATCGCCACCGGCACACCAGCCGGAGTCGGCGCGGGCTTTACACCCCACCGTTGCATGAAAACGGGAGATGTGTGCGAGATCGAAGTCGAAGGCTGCGGCGTGCTGAGAAACAGCGTTAGGTAATGTTCCGGCTGTCGCCTACTCCTCCACCTTGAAGCGGGAGACTTCCTTTAGTAAATCGTCAATGGCTGTACGGTTCTTTTGGGTCATATCATTGACTCGGTTTACCGCTATGTTTATCTGATCCGCGCCGGTTGCCATCTCGTTCATGCCGCCTGCTATTTCCTGCGTCATGATCTCAAGGTTACGGTTAAAGGTCTGGCTTTCATTCATTGCTGCCTGGCTGCCGCCCAGCATTTTCTCGGAACCGCTCTTTACCTTTTGGGTAAGTTCGTTCAAATCGCCCGCGCTTAGAAGGAGTTGTCTGCTTCCCTGTTCCTGCTCTTCCATTGAGTTGCGGACATTTTCTTCCTGCAAAGACACAGTTTTTACACCCGATTCAATCGCCTCGAATCTGGTCTGCACCTTGTCCGTGGAGGCTGTAATCGCGTTAATTGATTTCGATATTTTTTTCAGTGCCTTGGCAATCGTTTTGGACTGCTCGCTGGAACTGTCCGCCAGCTTGCGGATTTCTTCGGCGACTACCGCGAACCCTTTTCCCACTTCTCCGGCGTGCGCCGCCTCTATCGCGGCATTCATCGAAAGAAGGTTGGTCTGGCTGGCTATGCTCTCCATAAGCCCGTTAATCTCCTCCAGGTCCTCGGACTCGTCGGATATTTTCTGAATATCCTGAACAACATCCTCCAGTCCTTCCCGTCCTGCTTCGGAGGCTTCTTTCAAAGAATTTACATTGGCGGCGTTGTTCACCAACGTGCTGGTTACTGAATTGATACTGGCTACCATTTCCTCAATGGCGGATGAAGCCTGGGAAACATTTCTGCTTTGGGTTTCAACAAATCCGTTGAGTTCATTGATGTTGGCGATAACCTGTTCCATAGGCTCGGTTGATTGCTTAACATTGGCGTTCTCAATGGCGCGGCTCCTGATACTCTGTATATTGGCGGTAATTTCGTTAATTGCCGCCGCTGTTTCGGTCATGTTGCTGGACAGCTCATTGCCGATTTCAGATAAAACGCC
>Ga0268262_10004908_pt1 | contig 13508 bp, 9 predicted proteins | sample TergutNc150P3_FD_190354 | JGI IMG/M metagenome (GOLD analysis project Ga0268262, IMG submission 190354) | Nasutitermes corniger P3 segment gut microbial community from laboratory colony in Florida, USA - Nc150 P3 (SPAdes) (version 2) | ecosystem: Host-associated > Arthropoda: Insects > Digestive... | reverse complement strand
TATTTCTCGTTTTATTATACAATTCTCCCGCTGCGTTGGTTTTATACTGGACATGTAATAACATTTATAATCTGGTTAAAAATATAGTTTTAAAAAACGAAAAGTTGAAAAGGTTAATTTATCCCGCCATTATCCTGTTAATTTATTGTTTTGTCGTCTACATACTTCTATTTTCTCACGAGATTGGCAGGTACAGACGTTTTATTTTGATGTTTTCTATAGGACTTTTAATTCTGCTTCCATACAGAAAACAAATTATAGGACATATCACAAAAATAAATATTCTTAAGAATATAATTATAAACAATGAAAATCCTAAATTACTAGAAAAACAATTTTTTATAACATTACTCGGGCTTATGATATTAATAGGCTTGGTAATCCCTTCAAAATTAATTACTTCCAGTGTGACAGAATTTTCCTACTTAAAACCGAATACATCCCCATTGCCATTTATAATTTCAACTTTTATACAATCTGTGGGTATTTCATTATGGCTAATATGTATATTTAAACTTTTTAAATCTTTTATTATAAAACCACTTACATTAATAATTACAATAATTAGTTTTATTTCTTTAACCAATACTTTATTCTTTAGTAATAATTACGGCATTATGTCCCCCGATCTCCATTTTAGAGTATTTGTTACTGCGCCTTCCAAATTAATACTATTAAATATTTTTATTATTTTCTCTATTTGTATAATAATATTTTTAGTTTTTATATACAAAAAAACAAAAATATTATTTATTATACAAAGTGCAATAACAATATCACTTGTATTTACCAGTATATTTTATATCTATAAATTAAATAGCCAATTTAACAAAATTGATTTAGATACTCCCCCCCCTCCCAGTCATATAGAGAAATTATATCCTTTAACCAATACAGGAAAAAATTTATTGATTATTGTTACTGATAGAGCAATGTCATTATTTTTACCTGTTATTCTTAATGAAAAACCTGAATTAAAGGATTTATTCAGCGGATTTATTTATTATCCTAATACATTATCTTCCGGACGTTATACTATTTATGGAATGCCGTCAATATTCGGCGGATATTACTATACTCCTTCGGAAATGAACAAACGCCCGGATGAAACACTACTCAACAAATATATTGAAGCCCAGCAAGTTCTGCCCAGAATAATGGCTAATGCAGGATTTAATGTGTCCATGAATGCTCAACACTTAACAAAAGAAGAACATTACGCTGATAACAATAATATAAATTTTATTAAATACCAGGACTACTATGATTATTTTCTTTCAAAGAATCCGGATTTAATACTAAAAAATTATAAGTATATTCTTTACCATAATCTTATAAGGTATTCAATTTTTGAATGTTCACCTATCATTTTACACAACATTTTATATGATAATGGTAATTATCTAACTCTACAAACTTCATTAAATAAAATAAATACATATCAAGAAGAAACATTAAGAAATTATGCTATTCCTTATTATCTTCCTGAATCAACAAAAATTATTGATTCAGACATTAATCAGGTTGTTATACAATACAGCGGTCTTTGTGTTTTTGACGCTATCTTTAGTATGCCTGATTATTATCCGTCTAATTATCCTATAATAATTGAAAATAACAAATATTCAAAAGATGGCGTGTATCATACAAATATTGCGTCTATTCTTCTTGTTTCAAAATATTTGGAATTTCTAAAAGAAAATAATGTTTATAATAATACTCGTATTATTATTGTAGCAGATCACGGACGTTTATACACCGATCCACTCCCGTCTAATATTATATTTAGCGATTATTTTTCACTTGCGGATGTTAATCCTCTGCTTATGGTAAAAGATTTCAATGCTGATTTTGAATTAAAAACAGATAATACTTTTATGACAAATGCTGATGTTCCGCATATTGCAACAAAAGGATTGGTTCAAAATCCTATTAATCCTTTCACAGACAAAGAACTTCCTGTAAATAAGGAACATAGTTTTATAGTTACATCTTCTCTAAAACATGGGCTTGAAGAACATTCAACTTATTCATACAATGTTAAAAATGATGAATGGTTTAATGTTAAAGATAATATCTTTGAGCCGTCAAATTGGTCTAGTGTAACTATAAAAGATTAAAATATATAATGACATTTTCTGTAGATTACTTATTACGAAAAAATTAAGCATTTGTTATAAGGATATTAAATAATGCCTGTCTTCTCTCTTATTATTCCGATATATAATGTTGAAAAATATCTTACTGATTGTCTCGACTCATGCATAAATCAAACATTCAAAGACATTGAAATAATTTGTATAAATGATTGTTCGCCAGACAAAAGCAACATAATTTTAAATGAGTATGCAAAAAAAGACTCTCGAATAAAAGTAATAACGCATGAAGAAAACAAAGGGCTTGGCGGCGCTCGTAATACCGGAATTGCGGCAGCAACAGGAAAATATACATGGTTTATTGACAGTGATGATATGATATCTCTTGATGCTTGCGAATTATTGTTCTCCGTTATTAACAAAACAAACGCTCATATCATTCGTTTTAATATTGTTAATTTTCAGCATAATGATTCACAACGATTAGGAATATATTCACACATAGACGAGTGTGGTTGGCCGTATAATAAAATAATTACAAAAGAAGAACACAAAAAACTTGGAATAACTGAAGTTACAGCATGTACTTTTATCTCCATTACTTCACAATTAAAAATATTCAAATTCAGAGAAAAAGTTTTTCATGAAGATTATGATTTTGTGCTAATATTATTATCTGAAACGGAAAGTATCTATTGTATTAATACTACTTTATACTTCAGAAGGTTACATAATAAATCCATAACAGGAGGAGGAGTATCTGTTCAGAACCGAATTGTTGATATGTTATTAGCAATAAACTCTATAAATAATTATATCACCGTTTCAAAATTACCAAAATCACATTTTTGTATAAAACTATTAGAATATAGCATTCCTATTCTTAAAAAAGATTATAGCAAATATCCTGAAATCCATAGCGTTGAGTTAAATTCAATAATTGCCAGAGCAGAGAAATATAAACCTAGATTCGCCGGAGATCTAACTATTTATAATAATATAATTTTCAATTATGGCAATACAAAGCTTTTAGAGTTTATTCTTAAAGTTTATCGTTTTGTTGCTAAACATATTATAAATAAAAGGGTTAAAGATTGAATCAATCTTATAATATACCTATTTTACTAATTATCTTTAAACGACTAAATACTACAAAACAATTATTAACTATTTTACAACAAATTAAACCGCGTCAACTATTTATAGCCGCAGACGGTCCGCGACCCAATGTCGCAGGAGAAGATGAACAATGTAATATTGTACGAAAATATGTTGTTGAAAATATTAATTGGGATTGTAAAGTTGAAACTTTATTTCATGATATTAATTTAGGTTGTGGAAAAGCTCCGGCTCAAGCAATAACATGGTTTTTTAAACATATTGATATGGGAATAATTCTTGAAGATGATTGTCTACCCAATTTATCGTTTTTTAAATTTATGGAAGAATTGTTAAATAAATATAAAGATGATACCCGTATAATGCAAATTTCAGGGACGAATCGACTCATAAAATTTGAAACAAGTAATAGTTATGTTTTTACCAATTGGTCTTCTGAATGGGGTTGGGCAACATGGCGCAGAGCATGGAAATATTATGATTTTAATATAAAATTTTTCATCGAAAATAAAAACAAAACAATAAATATCTTAAAATATATATATTACAAAGAGCATTGGTATAATAGTATATATGATATACTTATGCAAACAGTAAACAACCCTAATATTTCATGGTGGGATTATCAATGGGGATTTATTAAAAATATTAATTCCGGTTTAACTATTATACCAAAATATAATCTTGTCGCGAACATTGGTTTTGACGAAGATTCAACTCATACTTTTGACAAAACATCATCATTTTTTAATATGCCATGTTTTGAACTTGAGTATCCGCTAATACATCCTGATTATATTCATTGCGATATAGATTACGATCTAATAATTCTGGAGAAACATTTTCCTTCGCCGCCAAAAGCTTCTTTTTTTTCTAGAATAAAAAAAATTATTAAGAGAATAATATGGAAAAAATAATAATAAAAGGCAAGGAAATATTATATTCTCCTGAACATCTTTCTTATGAAACTTCTGTTCCTTTAAATATAGAAGAAGCAAAAAAAAATCTTTTGGATTTTAAAAAAATAGCTGATGATAATAATCTTGTTTTTATTCTTGCTTATGGAACATTACTTGGCGCAATAAGAGAGCATAATTTTATTAAACATGATATTGATATTGATTTAATTATTCATGATGAAGAGAAACTAATTGATATAATCCCTATGTTACAAAATATTGGATTTAATTTTATTCGTTATGAAGAAATAAAAGGAATATATTCATTTAAACGTGAAAGTGTTTATATAGATGCTTATGTCGCTCGTTTAGTCAAAAAATATTATTATATCGAAAATAAAAAAATAAAATCATCATATATTACGAAAACTCAATTTTATTCATTTTTAGACGCTTCATTCTTAATACCAAAAGAATACAAAAAAATATTTGTCGAACTTTATGGCAAGGACTGGCTTATACCCAAAAAAGACAAGTATGGAATTTTTCAAGAACATGATATTAGTAAAAATTTATTCATTTATATAAAGAATTTTATTCCCCAAAAAATAAAAATAATGATTAAGAAATTATTGGGATATAATATTCAAAGTTTATCAAATAATTAATAAGCACTATGTTTCTGTCTATTATTACTATTAATAAAAACGATGCTATCGGTCTTAAAAAAACCTGTTTAAGCGTTATTACTCAAACATTTAAAGATTTTGAATGGATAATTATAGACGGTGCTTCTGAAGATGACAGTGTTAGTATTATTAAACAATATTTGAATAGAATAACATATTGGATCTCGGAGTCTGATTCCGGAATATATAATGCTATGAATAAAGGTATAAAACATGCAACGGGAAGTTATTTACTTTTTTTGAACAGTGGTGATTATATATTACATCCATGGACATTAGAAGAAGCCGTTGATGAGATCAAATCATACAAGCAAGCAGATGTATATTTCAGCAATGCTGTTGGGGATACTTATGAAATGATAAAAAATCCTCAAGATATTACATTAAATTTTTTTATTAAAAATATGATAAATCATCAAAATACCCTAATTAGACGCGAATTATTTGAACATCAGTTATTTAACGAAAAATATAAAATCGTAGCAGATTGGTATTTTTTTGTTACAGAGCTAGTTCAACATGATATTTCTTTTTTTCATATAAAAACAAATATAGCTATATATGATACAAAAGGAGTAAGTCATATTTATGAAAAGAAAAGAGAATTTGAAAGAAGAATGGCTTTAAAAGAACTAAATATATCTATGAAATTTATTGATTTTTTGATTTTTATATTAATAAAAATACGTAGATTAATAAAATATTTTCTACCTTATGGCTTCTTAAAAATATATCAAAAAATAAAACACGTTATTTGATTATGGAAATATTGATAAATTATTGGCTTAAAATTTTAAGAAAATTTTTTGCAAAAAAGAATAAAAATGAATATCTTCCAATCCAATATACAGATCAGGAAGCTTCAAATCTAATTTATGAACAATTAAAAATGGATACACCATGTATGATTGCGCGATTTGGACAAGTTGAATTATCTTGCCTTATAAATTATTTATATTTGAAAAAGAAAGATAATTATTTTCATCTTATAAGAAGTGAAAAAATATTTTGGGAATGGGATAACAATATAAGAAAAGATATGAGAAATAATGCCGGATTTTTCCCCGTAGATAATGAAAATTTAACAAAATTTTCTCAACTGATGTTGGAATGTATCCCAAAAGTAGATATTCTTGGATCATGGTTATCTGATGAATATTTGATACAAAATATATTAAAAGCTAAAACAGTTAATCTTAAAGATATTGAACCATATTACCATGAAAATCCATGGTCGCGTATTCTAAATGGAAAAACAGTTTTAGTTATTCATCCGTTTGTCGAATCTATAAAAAGACAATATTCACAAAGAGATAAATTATTTACCAATAAAAATATATTACCGGATTTTAATCTTGAAACAATAGAAGCTGTACAATCAATAGCTTGCAATGATTGTGGATACAAAACATGGTTTAACGCATTTGAATCAATGAAAGAAAAAATAAATAAAAAAAATTATGATATAGCGATTATTGGTTGCGGCGCCTACGGATTTCCTTTAGCTGCATTTGTAAAAGATCAAGGTAAAAAAGCGGTTCATCTTGGAGGTGCAACTCAAATTTTATTTGGAATAAAAGGAAAACGGTGGGATGGACATAATAAAATTTCAAAGTTATATAATGAATATTGGATAAGACCTAATATAAATGAAATACCATTAAATTCTAAGAATGTTGAAAATGGGTGTTATTGGTAATATATATTAAAAATACAGGAATTTTTTACAAGATAGATAAATAAAAATGCTTAATATTTTATACACACTTATAATATTCCCCATAGAGCAGTTAATAGAGATCTGTTTTGCCCTTATTCTCCGTATAACTAAAAGTCCAGGCTTGTCTATTATTGGTTTAAGCATGACAGTAAGCACACTTATCCTGCCCATCTACCTTATGGCAGAAGAAAAACAAAAAGTCGAGAGAGAAAGACAGAAACAACTGAAGGGAAAAATTGACAAGATAAAAGCAGTCTTCAAAGGCGATGAAAGATACATGCTTACTTCCACTCTTTATCGCCAGAATAATTACCACCCTATTTACGCTCTTAGTAACAGCCTGGACTTATTCATACAGATTCCATTTTTTATTGCCGCCTATCATTTTCTTCACAACCTTGAATTATTAAACGGGCAAAAATGTAAATTTATCGCGGACTTGGGATCTCCCGACGGGCTGCTTTGGGGTTTAAATCTTTTCCCAATTCTTATGACTGTTATTAACTGTGTTTCTGGTACGATTTACGCGAAGGAACTTCAGTTAAAAGATAAAATACAGCTTTATGGTATAGCTTTAGTATTTCTTGTCTTGTTATACAATTCGCCTTCGGCTTTGGTTTTATACTGGACATGCAACAACATCTATAATTTAGTTAAAAATATCGTGTTTAAAAAAATTAAATTTAAGAAAATATTTATTATAAAAGATATTGTGGCTGGAGAAATTAACAGTATCTTCATTTTGTCCACTATAGGAATATTTTTATTAGTGGGGCTTGTAATACCGTCCAGCCTGATAGCTTCCAGTGTAGAAGAGTTTTCATTTATAAAACCTTTTTCCTCTCCTCTGCCCTTTATTGGAATTACTCTCCTCCAGTCTGCCGGAATATTATTATGGCTTATTTGCATATACTTTTTATTTAGAAAACAGATACGCCAAATTATTACATTTGTTTTAACTGTGGCGCTAGGCGTATTTATGGTAAATGTTTTCTGTTTTAAAATTAACTACGGTTTTATGACGCCGGATTTGAACTTTTCATTTTTCCACTCTGTTCCGGGAAAAGACAAGATAATAAACATTCTTGTCCTGCTGTTTACTACCGTGGTTATAATATTACTTTTATTAATAAAGAAAAATAAAATGCTTCTTGCCTTGCAAAGTATTCTAGTAATATCACTTTTATGTTTTGGAATAACGAATATATTTAAGATTAGCAATAATTATAATAAATTAAATGTGAATAGTTCTTCAACTTCTGATAAATTCGGAGACTTTAAAAAATATTATACTTTCTCAAAAAAAGGAAAAAATATTATTTTAATTATGCTTGACTATGGCGTATCCGGCTATGTTCCATATATTTTTAATGAAAAGCCTGAACTTCTTAATTCTTTTAAGGGGTTTACATATTATCCTAATACAATTTCATTTGGTCCTTGTACTATTCATGGTTTTCCGGGAATTTTCGGCGGCTATTACTACACTCCTATTGAAATACATAGACGTTATAAAGAATCATGGTTTGATGAATATAGTAAATCTTTGCAAGTATTACCAATACTTTTCGCTGAATCAAATTATAATGTAACAATATTAAATCAATTTTGGATGGATTATTCAAAATATAATAAATATAAAAATATTTCAGGATATAGTACAAGATTTGAATTTCTTAATAATTATTGTTATCAATTTAAAAATGATTTTATTTTTAAGGATTATTACAAAGTATTATTCGCTACATTATTGCGATTCTCTCTCTTAAAAATATCTCCATATATACTTCACGGCATTATTTACAATGACGGAAATTACTTGTTATTTGATGATTTTATTGATTCTTCATATTCAAAATATACTATAGATAGTTATGCCCTTCTACATTATCTTCCAAATATTACGACAATATCTGAAGAAAATGTTAATAATTTCACAGTACTCGTAAGTGATCTTGTATGTTATGCCGCTTTTATGGAAATACCTGATTATAAACCATCAAACAATATAACCGATAAAGGTAATGGTCCTTTATCAGAGGAAAAACGCTATCATGTAATGATGTCTGCTTTTTCTCTTCTTGCAAAATGGTTTGATTATTTAAAAGAAAATGAAGTATATGATAATACGCGTATTATATTTGTTTCTGATCATGGATTAAGAGCACAAAATCCTTTTAATCATAAGAATATACTGCCAGATAAGAGAGAATTAATAGAATTCAATTGTTTGTTAATGGTAAAAGACTTCTATTCTGATTTTAAATTAAAGACAGATACGACTTTTATGACAAATGCTGACGTTCCTCATATTGCGACAAAAGATCTTGTTTATCCGCTAATAAACCCATTTACAGGAAATGAGATGTCTATGGAAAAAAATAATGGCGTAACAATAATTACTAATAATATTTGGGAACCTGAAATTTTCAATCAAACGCATGTCAAACCTGATGAATGGCTTCATGTTAAAGACAATATATTTGATCCTGAAAACTGGTCTAAAGTAATTATTAACGATTTAAAGTAAAATGCTAACAATTTACGACATTGTATAATTTCAATGATAAAATATTAATACCTAATAAAGCTTATAAGTATTTAAAATTAAAAATTATCAGAAAAGATATAAATAATTAAAACATCTGAAAACATTGAATTTTTGATGAAAAATAAAACAAAAAAAAAAATAGTAATAAACGGCGAATTTTTTTGTAATAATCTAAGCGGAATTGAGCGTTTTGCATACGAAATAACAAAACGTCTTGACGAAATTTCAGAAAAAGATGAAATAGGAATAATTATCACAAAGGACGCGAAAAATGTTCCTTCTTTTAAAAATCTTAAAGTAATCAATCATGAAAAAAATCTAGGCTCTATTCCAAAATGGCAGCAATTTATTTTACCAGGAATTCTGCGGAAGATAAAAGCTATATCGCTTGATTTTGGAAACAGTTGTTCGTTATTTTATCCGGGGATAAGTTTTCTGCATGACATATATTGTGAAATGTTTCCGAATGATTTTAAAACCAAACGGGAAAAGCATGAGCGTTTTTATTTTAGAATACTAAACCGCATTATCGCATACCGGGCAAAAAAAATAATTACGGTTTCTTATTTCAGCAGAAATCAGATTTCAAAGGCGTATCACATAAAAGCAGAAAAAATTGCTGTCATTTACAGCGCATGGAATCATTTTGAACATATAAATAGCGATTATTCTATTTTTGATGATTCCCCTGCCTTATCAAAACCGTTTTATTTTTCTTTGGGAAGTCTTTCAAAACGAAAAAATATCAAATGGATTATAGAGTATGCTATGAAAAATCCTGATTCTCTCTTTGTTATTTCGGGTAGCAGCCTTAACACTGTCAAAGTAGATGAATTGTCCGGTTCTATTCCGTCAAATGTTATTTTGCCGGGATATCTTGATGATAGTAAAGTAAAAGCCCTTATGACGAAATGCAAGGCTTTTATTCATCCCGCTTATTATGAAGGTTTTGGTCTTACCCCGCTTGAAGCTTTGTCTTGCGGTGCACAGATAATAATTGCGAAAGCGGCGAGTCTTCCTGAAATTTACGGAAATACAGCTCATTACATTGATCCATTTAACACAAATGTTAATTTAGATGAACTTCTAAAACAGCCTATTGATCCACCTGATGAAATTTTAAGAAAGTATTCTTATGATAAATCGGCTCGCCAAGTATACGGAATAATACAAGAATACAAAAAAGAAAACTTTTGATTATGCCTAAAATTTCAATCATCATACCTGTATATAATGTTGAAACCTATCTAGCAAAATGCATAGATAGTATACTTGCACAAACATTCACTGATTTTGAATGTATATTAATAAATGATGGTTCAACAGATAATAGCGGTAAATTATGTGATCAATACGCAAAGAAAGATAATAGAATCATCGTTATTCATCAAGAAAACTCTGGTCCGTCTTCGGCAAGAAACGCCGGTCTGGATACAGCAAAAGGAGAATGGATAGGATTTGTGGATAGTGATGATTGGTGTGATATAGATATGTTTTCTAAATTATATGAAAATTCGATCAAAAATAACGCTGATATTTCATCCTGTGGCTGGAAACGTATTAATCAAAACAGTATAGAAACATGCATACAAGATAAAGAATATATTTATAATAGTTATGAGGCTATCAATGCGATGTTTAGTAATAAATATTTTACTGGATATATATGGAACAAATTAATAAAAGCGCAGTATTTTTCTAAATACAATATACGATTTGATATTAATATAATTCCATTTGAAGAAACACTAGTACTTTACAAAATACTGAAACATATAGAAAAAGCAGTCTATTTACCTATTCCATATTATAATTATGTTATAAATCCTAATTCTATAACTAACAAATCACATTTAGCTTGGATTACAGCTTTACCTGCTTTTGAAAAAATGAGTTCGCTTGAAACAAACAAAATTATAAAACAAAAAATACTTTTAAAAAAAATAGAGATGGTATCATCAGTGTGTTATACAGAAATTACCAATCACAGAGACAGCAGATATACCATATTTTCAAAAATAGCTAAAAAACACATTTTATATATTTTATTTTTTCTTAAAATTCCATTAAAAGATAGAATAAGCAGATGTTTATGTTTACTTCATCCAAAAACATATCTTTCTTTTCAAAAAAAATACAGAGAGATTAAACAATCTATTAAACATAGATAAATTCCTGACTATGAAAAAAACAAAGAAAGTACTAATTAACGGCGATTTTCTCTGCAGAAGGCTTACGGGCATAGAACGTTATGCGTATGAAATTACGCGCCGTTTGGATAATATCTGCGAAAAAGATGAGATTGCCATTGTAATTCCGTCTTATGTCGAAAATATCCCGGCTTATAAAAATATTGAAGTTATCAGGCTGGAAAAAAAGAGCAAGTCAAATATCCGCTGGCAAATGTTTACTTTGCAGGGTTTTTTACTCAAGCAAAAAAGATATACTATTCTTGAATTCGGCAATACTGCCCTTCCCTTAACTCCCGGTATTGTTTTTTTGCATGACATTTACTGTGAATTTTTCCCGGAAGACTTTGTCAGCCGCAGGGATAAATTTACAAGGTTTTACAGCAGGCTTCAATATCGTCTTATTGCGCATCACGCAAAAAAAATTGCAACTGTTTCCGAATACAGTAAGAACGAAATCAGCAAAACGTTTAAGATTAATCCTTCAAGGATAAATGTCATTTACAGCAGTGCGGATCATATCCGCGATATTGTTTCTGACTTGTCTATATTTGAACAATTTCCCGCGCTTGCCAAAGAGCCGTTTTATTTTTCTCTTGGAAGTCTTTCAAAACGTAAAAACATTAAATGGATTCTTGAGTATGCAAAAAAACATCCTGAATCGACCTTTGCAATTTCCGGAACCAGTCTTTCAACGGTAAAAGTAAATGAACTGGACAGCGGTATTCCAAAAAACATTATCATGCTGGGCTATCTTGACGATTCCAAAGTAAAAGCCCTAATGACAAAATGCAAGGCGTTTATTCTGCCTTCCTATTATGAAGGCTTCGGTCTTACACCGCTTGAAGCTCTATCCTGCGGAGCGCAAATAATTATCGCAAAAGCGGCGAGTCTTCCCGAAATTTACGGAAAAACAGCTCATTATATCGATCCGTACAGTATCGACACCGATCTCGACATCCTGCTTAACGACCCTGTTGAAAATCCGGACGCGATTATAGCTAAATATTCCTATGACATTTCCGCTGAAAAAGTATATAATATTATAAAGGATTTTACGCTATGACAAAGAACGCAAAGACAGTATACCTCGGAATGCGCGGCGATATTATTCATCCGGGCATAATCAACATTATCCGCCAGGGCGCAATACTCGGCGAATTGACGGTTGGACTTTTAACCGATGCCGCTATCGCGTCGCATAAACGCCTGCCATATCTAACTTATGATCAGAGAAAAGACGTTATTGAAAATGTAAAGGGCGTCGCGCGTGTAATCCCTCAGGAAGAATGGAGTTATGTGCCTAACTTGCGAAAGTTAAAACCCGATTACATCATTCATGGAGACGACTGGAAAAACGGTCCCTTGCAAAAAGAGCGCGACGAAGTTTTAGCGGTAATGAAAGAACTCGGCGGCGAAGTTATTGAGATTCCCTATACTGCTGGTATTAATTCATCTTCAATTAATGAGGCGATACGTTCCATCGGAACAACGCCGGACATTCGCTTAAAAACGCTTCGCAGGCTTCTTGAGACAAAAAACATTGTAAGAATTATGGAAGCGCATTCCGGTTTGTCCGGTTTAATAATAGAAAATCTTGAAATTGAGAAAGAAGACGGCTTGCACAGTTATGACGGAATGTGGTCGTCAAGTTTAACGGACTCGACAAGCAAGGGAAAGCCCGATATTGAAGCGGTTGATCTTACTACGCGTCTGCACGATTTAACCAATATTCTGGAATGTACGACAAAGCCGATAATTTTTGACGGCGACACAGGCGGTCAACATCCTGCCTTCATGGTGAAAACTCTTGAGCGAAACGGAATATCCGCGGTCATTATAGAAGATAAAACCGGACTTAAAAGAAATTCACTTTTCGGCACAGACGTTAATCAGGAACTATGCCCTATTCCGGACTTCTGCGATAAAATCAAAGCCGGAAAACAGGCGCAGGTAACAAAAGAATTTATGATTATCGCGCGCCTTGAAAGTTTAATCGCAGGGTTCCCTGTCTCTCACGCAATGGAAAGAGCGCGCGCTTTTGTCGAAGCAGGCGCCGACGGCGTTATGATACACAGCAAAGAAAAATCAGGCGATGACATTAAAGAATTTTGTTCTCTTTTCCGCGCCGAATATCCCCATGTGCCGATTGTTCTTGTTCCTACAACATATAACAAATTTACAGAGAAGGAACTTGCTTCTTGGGGCGCGAATATTATTATCTACGCAAACCACATGCTCCGTT
>Ga0268262_10004907_pt1 | contig 13510 bp, 6 predicted proteins | sample TergutNc150P3_FD_190354 | JGI IMG/M metagenome (GOLD analysis project Ga0268262, IMG submission 190354) | Nasutitermes corniger P3 segment gut microbial community from laboratory colony in Florida, USA - Nc150 P3 (SPAdes) (version 2) | ecosystem: Host-associated > Arthropoda: Insects > Digestive... | reverse complement strand
GATAGTATTGATTTATTGAGTGTTCCAAATATTGGAAGCCTAACGGCTTCTATCATTATTTCCTACCGCACAAAATTAGGCGGATTTATCCATATCAACCAGTTGAAAGAGATTAAATATATTGATGATGAACGTTTTGCAAAAATAGAGCCTTATTTGGAAGTAAACCCCGCCCTTGTAAAGAAAATCAATGTGAATCAGGCGACGGTCAGTATATTGGTCAAACATCCCTATATTGATTATTATTTGGCGAAATCTATTGTTGCACAGCGGGATAAGAAAGGAAAATATGCCTCATTGGAAGAAATGAAAAAAACTTTGTCTATTTATGATGAACTGTATCAGAAAATTTTTCCGTATTTGACGGTGGAATAGAATTTTTTACATTTCATAAAAATAAAATGCTTTTTCTTTGCTATTTAAAAACAGTTTATTAAATCTTTTGAAAAACAACAAACCGATTGACCTCCTGTCTTCTTCTAATATTCGTACATTGTTGAAACAAATATTGTTGATTTGCAGGCTGTCATAAATATAAATAGTTTGGGCAACAGGGTTTGCAAAGAAAATGCCATGTCTATAACTGATTAGGGTATCAACAGGTTTGTGTTTTTTGTTAATTTGTTCAATATCAGACTTAAACAAGGAAATTTCATTATCAAATCCTGCATCAATCAATACATTTTCAAATTGGCAGATAGAAAAATCAAGTTGCGTTTCAGGTCTCAATTCGTATTTATATTTTAAAGTCAATCGGGGTTGTTTTTGGATTTTATAAATTTTGTTTTGAGGCAGAACATCAATTTTTCCCGAATTAAAATCAATTATCCAATTTGCTTTGCCAATCACGTCCATTCCGATTATCCCAATGGCAGTACATTCTTCTACTGTCAGCGGAATAGTTTGTACTATACTGAAAAAGAAACGAGAAATCTTCATGGAATTTCCGAGATTAAAATGAGGTAAGTACCAATGAAATACAAACTTTTTTTTAGCATAACTATCTTGAACAGAAACCAAACCAATTCTCTGTTTTTCAGCAATTTTATCTCGGTGTTCATTGAATATCACAGAACCATTTGCACCTGTATCCCATCTTAAAATATCATTCAAAACAAGAATTTCTTTATTTTTATCAAAATATAGATTTCCATACGAAATTCTTGTTAAAATCAAGCGATTGCTAAACAGGAGATAACATGAAATAATTAATATCGCAATTATTCCAACTGTAATCAGAAGTATTTTGTATTTTCTTTTAAATTTTGCCATAATATATGTGTATGTTGAACAAGATGCAAAGATACCATTTTTTTGAAATATAAAATAATTTTCAATTAAAAAGTGTATCTTTGCAAATCATGGAAAACAGCATAACAGTCGAAAACTTAACGCGGAAATTTGGAGATTTCACCGCCGTAAACAACATCTCTTTCGAGGTGAAGCAGGGGGAAATTTTTGGATTTCTGGGAGCAAACGGTGCGGGGAAAACCACCGCTATCCGCATGCTCTGCGGACTGTTGCAACCGACAAGCGGAACGGCAAAGATTGTCGGCAAGGATATTATTACCCAGTCGAAAGAAATACGCAGGCATATCGGCTACATGAGCCAAAAATTTTCACTTTACGAAGATTTGACCGTAATTGAAAATCTGGAACTCTTCGGCACGATATACGGCATGGAAAACAAAACACTTAAACGTCGCATTATCAATATTATATCTCGTTTGCAGATGCGCGATTTTGCAAATGAACGGGTGGTTGCCCTGCCTTTGGGGCAACGGCAAAAACTGGCATTTTCGGCAGCCGTCCTGCATCAACCCGAAGTGGTTTTTTTGGACGAATGCACCAGCGGCGTTGACCCTTTGGTGAGGCGGGAATTTTGGAATATGATTTATGAGGCGGCGGAGCAGGGCGTAACTGTCTTGGTTACAACGCACTACATGGACGAGGCGGAATATTGCAACCGCGTTTGCGTGATGGCAAACGGCGAAATAAAAATAATGGGAAATCCCACCGAGATAAAACAGCAAACACAGTCCGCTTCGATGGACAGCGTTTTTCAAAAAGTGGTCAATAATGAAATGTAAATGAGGAAGTTATGAGAAGATGTTTTAATGCAATTTTGCTGAAAGAGTGGCGACACATTCTGCGCGACCCCAAAACCCTGTTTTTTGTGTTGCTGATGCCTGTCGTGCTGGTGTTGCTCTTCGGCTATACCATTCGCAATGAGATAATTAACACTAATATTGCCGTTTTGGATTATTCGCACGGGAAATATGCCCGACAACTTGTGAATGATTTAACCGTTTCCGATTATTTTGTCGTCTCCAAGCGGCTAAACAGTCTGTCGGAGGTAGAGCCTGTTTTTCAGAAAGGGCAGGCAAGAATGGTGATTGTTATTCCAGAAAATTTTGACAGACAGCTGTTTAGGGGAAACCATGCCAAAATACAGTTAATCATGGATGCCTCAGATTTGAATGTGTCTGCAACTTTGGTTGGTTACGCCCAGCAGGTTACGGCTCAATTTCAAAAACGCATTTCGGGAGTGGAAATTGACCTGATGCCGATGGATTTCCGCGTAAAAATGCAATACAATCCCCGATTGGAAAGTGCCTACATGTTTATCCCGGGCAATATTGCGCTGGTGATGATACTAATCACCTCTTTAATGACTTCCATCACCCTTGCCAAAGAGCGGGAGTTGGGAAGTTGGCGTTTGCTGGCGATAACGCCTGCCAATCAGTTGGTTATCGTTTTGGGGAAGATTATTCCCTACATGGTGCTATCCCTGATAGATACGGCAATGGTCATCATCTTGGGCATCTTGATTTTTGATATGCCGATGAACGGAAACATCGCCCTGCTTGCCTTGCTTTGCTTTTTGTTTATGTTTACGGCTTGTTCGCTCGGCGTAGTTATCTCCGTGATAACCAACACGCAACAGGTCGCAATGCTATCCTGCATGTTGGGTTTCTTTTTGCCCGCTCTGTTGCTCTCCGATTTCATTTTCCCGATAGAAAACATGCCCATGCCCTTGCAAATTTTCTCGCATCTCGTCCCTGCAAAATGGTTTATTTTGGCAATGCGGGATATTATGATAAAAGGTGGGGGACTGGAACTGATATGGCTACCAATCACTATTCTTATCTGTTTGACAGTCTGTTTAATGGCATACAGCGTACGGAAATTGACGGCGACGAGGATACAGTAGCCTTTGTGTACTTTCGTCGTTAAAAATCAATATTAAAAGCAAACAATCTTCCGTGTTAAAACCCCTTTCGAAGTTTCAATTTTCAAAAGATAAACGCCTTTGGCAAAAGAACTTACATCTATTTCTTTGTAATATTGCTGTTGCGTGCTTGCATCGCTGGCATAAACCGTCCGTCCAAACATATCATTGATAATCAATTGAATAGTTTCGGGAACGACAGTTTCAATTTGAACAGAAACCCTGTCCGTTGTCGGATTGGGATATACGGCAATTTTTTCGATGCCCGCCTGCGTTTCGTTCACGCCCCAATTATCAAAGTTCCTGTATATCAATTCAAAACCTGCTCCGTGCAAATGGTTGTCCGTCTGAAAACGGATAAACGCACCCGCATCCTGCACACCGTATTCCTGCCCGATAACAGGCGGATTTTCCTTTGTGAAACGGTTTATCTTGTGCGTAAAATATTTCACATTACTCAAATCTGTTTTGCCGTTCCATTTGTTGATTTCCACAAAATCGCCTGCTGCCAAATCAAATTTCGTAAACGTAATTCCCACATACTGAGCATTTTCTGGTTTTACCGCCCAATAGCAAGTGTTGTCGTCTTCATATTTTCCGCCTTCAACCGTAGAATTGATTGTTCCAAGGGCATCTGTCAGATATTCCGATTGAATTGGCATGTATGCAGAACACTGATTATCAGATGTTTTTTCGGAAAAATAGTTGAATTTGAAGCCTTTCGCCACGTCGTTTTCATTGCTGGTAAAGGTTACAAATGCTTCCGATGCCAAAATGTCAATCGTTGTGTCCATTTTGCCCGATAAAACGGCAACAGCGGTTGTGCTTGCATCGTTTCCCGCATAGATTTTCACCAAATCCGCATTCTCTTCCGTAGCAAAATAAGCCGTTTTCAAAATAATTTTGGTGATATTCCGTCCATTTTGCGGAGAAATTAACCATGCACGATTGGTCTTGTTCGCATAGTTTGCCCGCGGAGAACTGCCGTCTGAAAATGAACCGTAAACGGCTGTTAATGTGTCTGTTCCCGTAGAAACAAGATTTTCCTTATAAGGTTCAATGCCTGTAATCACTTTACAATCAATCACATATCCAAGCATGGAATTAATGGTAAACCAGCCGTTTGAACTGCCGCCCCAACCCCAATTAAAATGAAAAAAATCGTTATCATCGTAACCATCACAGACGAAGGCATGGCAACCGTGTACTCCGCCGCTGCCGCTACATGCGGAATAATAGATAGGCAAGGCTCGGTTCAAATCGGTTTTCAGCAGGTTTTTCCAACCCAAATCATTGTAACCGCTGCGGTCATGCTTCGTCATAAATGATTTGTAATTGAAACGTCCCGCCAATGCCTTAGGAACATCTTCTGTATAAGCCCCAGAACCATCTGCGGCATAATTCATTTTCACGGAAACGCCTGCATGATAGCACAATAGCGCAATGGCATTGCTGTATCCCGCTGCCGAATCGCTCATGGCTTCGTAATTGTAATCGGCTTTGGCAAAATCTGCCCGCAGCCAACCGTAATTAGCACTGTTATAACTCAATGCGTTTCCGTATCCGTTGCGGGGAAAACGGTGGTAATACATGATTTGCGCCATTGCCACCGCCACGCAGCCGTTGGGGGTACGGTCATCGTAGGCGTACATCCATGAAGGTTGCACCGTGTCGGGACAAAGTGCATTGTAGTATCTGTCCTGATTCCATTTGCAAGTCAGCAGCGGCTCGACAACAACAGATTTCTGCGTTTTGGCGGGAAAATACCCCTTTTCAGCATTCGTCCATTTGTTCAGCATTTCGGGATTTGGAACGGCTTTGGCTTCCACTGCCTGAGAAATGCCGTTTGCATACTCGTTCACCCATGCTGTCGCTGCGGGATTTGCCTCTCCCTGCAAAAATTTTTCCGTAAGGGAATAAGCCAATATCGGCTCTGCATTTTTATCAGCCGAAACAATAACAAAACCGCCGCCCTCAAAATTGAAGATAAAAAGTGCGGGATTGCCTGTTTTTCCGTAGATAGTCTGTTGCTGCGATACGGTAAAATTGCTCTTTTGCGTATTTTCCCTTACGGACAAAAAAGCGGTTGCAATATCTTTTGCCGTCTCATAATCAACCTGTTGTGCATGGGTAAAAATGCCACATGCAACAAAAACTGTCGCCAATAACCATTTTTTTAATTTCATATCTTTTCTCATTTATTATCCCTGTAATAAAAAACATTCCTGCTGAAAACTACAACAGGAATGCTTCATTAATTACTAATTTTTTACTGTATTACAACCTTCCGCATGATTTGTCCTTTCGAGGTCGTTATCCGCAACATGTAAATGCCTTTTGCAAAATGGCTTACATCTATATTTTGCGAAATTTGCTGTGCTGCCTCCAAGTTGGAAATTTTAGAAACTGCCCGTCCAAATACATCATACAGTGTAAGTTGCACTTTTTCAGGTTCTAATGTTTCGATTTGAATACCCACCACGTCCGTTGCAGGATTTGGATATACGGATATGTTTTCAATGCCAGCCGATGCTTCGGGTACGGCAACACCAACTTCAATTGTTCTCCATTCAAACTCAAACCCTTTTCCATTCAAATTGTTATCTGTTCGGAAAACGATAAATGCACCCTTTTCTCGAACTTCATATATAGTGTCGAATTTAGGGGGATTTTCTTTTGAAAAACGATTTGTGCCATGGGTAGGATATTTCACACTGGGGAAACCAGCAGTACTGCTCCATTTATGCAATTCTAAAAAGTCTCCTTCCGCCAAATCAAATTTGGAGAACTTAATTCCAATACGTTGTGATACGTTTGCCCCCGCTGGTGCTAAAGCCCAGTAACAGATGTTGTCATCATCATATTTGCCTGCTCCGCTGCCAGAACTGATAATTCCCACACTGTCTTTAAAAATATCTGCCGAGCCTAAAGACGGGTGTGAGGTTTTGCAATAATTACTGCCGTTTATTTGCGTGGTATAAGTAAATAAAAATCCCTTATCCACACCGCTTCCATCGCTGGTAAAGGTTACAAATGCCTCTGAGGCAAGAATACGAATGGTCGTATCCTTATAACCAGACCATGTAAAGAGCAAATTGCCCAAATCCGCCGTATTTCCGCTGTATATGGAAACAATATCATTATTTTCCTCCGTAGAAAAATAAGAAGTTTTTAACTTGATTTCCGTAACATTTCTACCATTCTGCGGAGAGATTAACCATGCACGGTTGGTATTATTTTCATAATTTTTCCGAGGCGAACTGCCGTCTGAAAATGAACCGTAAATAGCTGTTAAAGTGTCTGTTCCTGTAGATTTTGCAACTTCCGTTTGCGGTTCAAGACCTGTAATAATAGCATTTCTCAAACTATATGGACGGTCAATATTTGCACCAATAGCACAAATTGAATCCAAAGTATAAAAACCGTTACTGTTGCCGCCCCAACCAAAATCAAAATGGAAATAGTCGGCATCATCAAAACCGTCACAGATAAAAGCATGGCAATTATCCCGGTCGCCTGCAACATCACGTCTGCAAGCAGAATAATAAACAGGCAATCCTTTCAATAAATCCGTCTTAATGAGGTTTCCCCAAGCAGCAGTACTCGCATAATTGCTTCTGTCCTGGTAGTTTCCCAGTTTGTAATTAAATCTATTGTACATGGCATTGGGAACAAGGTTTGATTGCGTACCTGAACCCTCTGGACCGTAACCCATTTTTACAGAAACCCCTGCATGAAAACACAACAGCGCAATGGCATTGCTGTACCCGCTTGCTTGGTAACTCATGGCATCGTAATTGTAATTCGCCTTTGCAAAATCTGCTTTCAGCGTTCCGTAAGGAGGACAACTGTAACTCATTGCACCTTTTCCAACTCGCGGATAGCGGTGGTAATACATGATTTGCGCCATTGCCAAGGCAACACAGCCGTTGGGAACGCGGTTGTCGTATCCGCTTGGTGCGGCGGCATCGTCTGGACATAACCCGTTATAGTATTTGTCTTGATTCCAGGCACTTGTCAATAACGGCTCTACCACTACCGCTTTCTGCGTCATGGTGGGGAAAAATCCCTTTTCGGCATTGTTCCATTTGTTTGTCATTGCTGCCGTTTGGACTGCTTTTGCCTCTTTTACCGCAGAAATTTCACCTGCATAAGCATCTACCCATTCTTCTGCAGCGGCAACTTCGCCCTTTACAAAGGAATTGGTTTTGGAATACGCCAAAACAGGCTCTGTACGCTTATCAGCAGCCACAATTACAAATCCGCCGCCTTCAAAATTGAAGATATACAGCAGGGCTTCGCCTTTGGAACTGTAAGTTGTAGAAACATTGGCTACAACAAGTTCGTTTTGGTTAATTCCTTTTTTGGCGGCTAAAAATTTGGTTGCGATGTTTTTAGCCAAATCATCTGATACATTCTGGGCATTTGTCTGCAGACCAAACTGCACAAGCAACAGCAACACAATTACCCCTTTTACAACTACTTTCATTTCTTTTTTTTATTAATTTTAATGTTATTCGATTTTAAAACCGCTTTTATTTACGGATTACTATTTTTGCCGACTGGGTGAGATAACCCGCATTTATTCTGACAAAATAAATGCCTTCTGCCAAATCTGCACAGTCAATCTGTTCACTGTGAATGCCTATCATTCTTGTTCCCAATGATTTGGACATTACCGTTCTACCCATTACGTCCAACAAAGTGATGTTTACATTATCGGTAGCGGTCAGAGAGAAATCAACCGTAAGCATTTCCTTAACAGGATTTGGGAAAACATGCAGGCGGATATTGTTCGTCAGCGAGTTCGGAATGTTGGGAACAGCACTTCCTATATGTTCTAAATAGGTACTGTCTGTAAATACACCCAAACCATGCGAAGCAGCATAGATAAGTCCATAATTATTCACACCAGGATAGCCTGTATATTTAATATTGCCCTTTGAATCATACAAAACGGACGTATTATCAAGCAGATAATTTGTCTGTTGATACAATTTGAAAACGGGTACTTTACCGTCTATACCGTTGTTGTACAAATCCCATGTAGGTGTTGCATCGGTGAAGTTTGTCGTTTTGTAAACGCCCTCTTCCGTACCAACGTAAGCGATGTCGTGGTTTTTATGTTCTACAATAATATCATATATTGCAATATCCTCAGGCAATCCAAAACCTTCTTTATCTTCAATATCGGTATTTGTTTCCAATGTTACGGTTGTTGCATTGGGTATCAGGTTTATTCTTGCAAACATGCCGTTGGTTGTATATATTAATTTATCGTTATCCTGCGGGTCTAATGCGATGCTTAAAATATCATCACCGCCATATCCGAAAATCAACGTATCAACGGTCAATTTGTAGTCGGGATTGGGGTCTCCGTCCGCAGCACCGTAAGTCTGTACCGCTCTCGATACATCTATATCTTTGGGAAGGCGGTAACTGTCCAAACCGGATACTCTGTAAATTGCATATTGGTTGCTTACGCTTGTTTTGGTAAGGATAAACAGATGTTCGCCGTCTTTGGAGGGTACTAAGGACATCACCTGTTCGGTAACATCGCTTGTACGGAAAATACATTGGAAAGGCGTAGAATAAATGAAATCCAGGGCGTTGGTTGCCATAAACACGGGTGCGCCCATTTCGAAGCCTACGAGTTTATAACCGCTTCCGCCTATGAATAAACGGGAAGTTACAATGTCTTTTACTCTCCATTTATCGTTGTTTTCTCTTTTCAGCGTGTCAGTTCCCGTGTATTCCATCCAAAATGGATAAGCGTTCCGTTTGCTTTTTACGCAAATTTTGTCGCCGGGGGCATAGGTTTTATCTGCAACAAAATCAACACTGTCGATGGTGTTGTAATCTTCCACCGATTCCCAGATAGCCAATGGCGAAACATTTTCATTTACAGGGTTGTTCACCAATCCCGATTCGCTTGAATGCCAGCGGGTATATTTTTTATTGTTTTTTCTGTCCAAAATATTTCTTAGAAAATATTTTCCTTCAACGGTAGTGGTATCCCAACCGCCCATCCATTGTGCAGGTTCTTCGGCAACGCTGGTCAAATCTGCCTGACGGAAACAATGTCCGTAAGATGCCGTGTAAAACATCGCACCAGGTTTGATGATTGAAAATACACAGGAAGCACCGTCTGCAAACAGTTTTTCATCGGGTGTTACCAATTTCAAGGACTGTCCGCTTTTTTGCGAACTGTTGGGTTTTTCCACCACAACCGTTCCGTTTTCTCTTGTTCCAATCATAAAACGTCCATCGCTGCCAACGCCCAAAGTGTAGGCTTGCGAAGTGGTAAGAAGATTGTTTGCCGTACTTCCTTTTCCGTTAGCAACAACGCTTACGCCCGAATTTGTTCCGATATAGGCTACATTATTTTTTGCATAACAGATTGAACGTGCGTAATTTACACTGTTTACCGGCAACCATGTAGGATAATTTACCGTATCCCAGTCCATACCCGTGTACAACGCCAAACCGCCCAGCATAACCAGATTGGACGTATCTTGCGAAACCGCCATTGTATTTAAATATCTGCCCCCATTTTTCAACGGGTCGATATTTCCTCCCGAAGGCAACGCTAAACGCCATTTTGTTCCTTTGTCTTTGGAAATATACACGCCTGTAAAAACACCTGTTTTGTCCGAAACCAACGCATACATCACATCGGGGTCTGTCGGTGCAATATCCACCGAAATGCGTCCCGAGTTGGCGGTCGGCAATTTGGGTACGGCACTTCCGCCTACAGAGGTGAACGCACCTCCGTTTTTGGAAACGTACACTTTCCCTTCTGTTCCAAATTCGGAAAAAATTACCGTTCCGTCATTTCCAGCCCTTACCATAACGGCGATGCTGGTTGCCGAAACTCCCGCAACGGCAGAAAAAGTTACTCCGTCATCGGAGGACACTTTCAATCCTTCGTTGGTAGCAACGTACAACTTTCTATTCTGATTGTCGTAAGCCATGCTGTTTACCACTGTCCAATTTTCCGTACCTGCCAAACGGACAAAGGTCTGTCCATTGTTGGTGGATTTGTACACGCCATCTCCTTTAATTCCGTAAGGAGCATTATTGGTAAGTACTCCCGGTTCTGCAAGACCAGCATTAAAACCTTCGCCCGTACCAATATAAATGGTACCGTCATTGCTTTGTGCAATTGCCGAAACTGCGGCTGAACCGTTAAACGTACTGCGGCTCCATGACTTTCCACCATTTGGGGAATAGAAAAATCCGCCGCCTGCTGCTCCAGCATAAATCCGCTGGTCATTTTTCACATCTACATGCACGGCAAGTATTCTTCCTGCGATGTTGGTAGGTCCTGCCTTGCTCCAACCGTTACCGCCCTGTGCATACGCTGCAACAACGCTCAACACGCTAATTGTTGCTCCAAACAAAATGTTTCTCAGTGTTCTCATCTGTATTTTTATCTTATTTTTTAATACTTTTAAACTCTCAGACTAACAAAAACCTATAGTCTTCTCTACAATTTGCAAAGATACAGAAATAATTTGATACTTTTAACAAAATTTTCATTTTTTTTCAAAAAAAATTCAATAAATTTTCATTTACTGATATAAGGAGTTGTAAAATCAACGTTTTTCTGCCGTTTTGTCATTTGAATTTTCGATTTCGGACAGATTGTCATAGTTTTTTAAGTGGAACGAAATTTGAATAATAAAAAGTAAAATTCAAGTACAAACTTTTAAAAAGAATATCAATATGAATATAGAAAAATTTACGGTAAAGACACAGCGGGTACTTGCCCGCTCGCAAGAAATTGCCCAGTCGAACGGCAATCAATACATGGAAAATCTGCATCTTTTGCAGGCAATGCTGGAAGAAGATGATTATGTAGTTTCGCATTTGCTTCAAAAATGCAGTGTGAATATTGTCCTGCTGAAAAATAAAATTGAAACGGAAATGAAAAATCTGCCCAAAGTCAGCGGGACGGATACCATTTATATTTCATCCGCCACCAATTCCACCCTGCAAAATGCGGTGAAATTAGCATCGGAAGCAAAGGACGAATATACATCTATCGAATTTTTGTTGCTGTCCATTTGCACATCGGGGGGACAGGGCAGTAAAGTTTTGAAAGAGGCAGGTTTGAACGAAAACATTTTAAGAGAGGCAATTACGCAGTTGCGAAAAGGCAGCAAAGTTACTTCGCCACACGCAGAAGACAGTTACGATGCACTGAATAAATATGCCCGCAACCTGAACAGTCTGGCAGAAAAAGGGAAATTAGACCCCGTGATTGGACGCGATGAGGAAATTCGCCGCGTTCTGCAAATTTTATCGCGGAGAACGAAAAATAATCCCATTCTGATAGGAGAACCCGGGGTTGGGAAAACAGCCATTGCCGAAGGTTTGTCGCACCGAATAGTTTCGGGTGATATTCCTGATAATCTGAAATCTAAACAGGTTTTTTCCTTGGATATGGGTGCGCTGATTGCGGGTGCGAAATATAAAGGAGAATTTGAGGAAAGGTTGAAAAGCGTTATCAAGGAAGTGATTGAAAGCGAGGGCGAAATCATTCTTTTCATAGACGAAATACATACGCTGGTAGGAGCAGGCGGAAGCGGGGACGGTGCGATGGACGCTGCCAATATCCTCAAACCTGCATTGGCTCGCGGAGAATTGCGGGCTATCGGGGCTACCACTTTGAACGAATATCAGAAATATTTTGAAAAGGACAAAGCGCTGGAACGCCGTTTCCAAACCGTTTTGATTGACGAGCCAGACACAAATTCTTCCATTTCTATTTTGCGGGGATTGAAAGAACGTTACGAAAACCACCACCACGTGCGGATATTGGACGAGGCGATTATCGCTTCGGTAAACCTCTCAAAACGCTATATCACAGAGCGTTTCCTGCCAGATAAAGCCATTGATTTGATTGACGAAGCGGCTGCCAAACTGCGAATGGAAATAAATTCTGTCCCGCAGGAACTGGACGAGGTGGAACGCAAAATCCGCCAGTTAGAGATAGAACGCGAAGCCATTAAGTTAGAGAACGATACGGCAAAACTTTCTGATTTGTCCGCTAAAATTTCCGAATTGAGCGAAACCCGAAACAGTCTGCGGTCGCGGTGGGAAGAGGAACGGAATTTGGTAAACGAAATTCAAAGCAAAAAGAATGAAATCGACACCAAAAAATTGGAAGCCGAACATGCAGAACGCAACGGCGATTACGGAAAAGTCGCCGAAATCCGCTACGGGAAAATCAAGGAAATAGAACATGCCATCGCGGAGAAAACCGAACAGTTGCGGCAATTGCAGGGCGATGCACCCATGATTGACGAAATTGTGCGGGCGGACGATATTGCGGAAGTGGTAGCCCGCTGGACAGGTATTCCCGTAAGCAAAATGATGCAGAGCGAACGGGAAAAACTGTTGCATCTGGAAGAAGAATTACACAAACGCGTTGTGGGACAGGAAGAAGCCATTGAAGCCGTTGCTGATGCCATTCGCCGAAGCCGTGCGGGTATGCAGGACGAACGGCGTCCCATCGGCTCGTTTATCTTCTTGGGAACGACAGGCGTAGGCAAAACCGAACTGGCAAAAGCACTTGCCGAATATCTGTTCAACACCGAAGAGGCGATGGTGCGGATTGATATGTCGGAATATCAGGAGGCACATTCGGTTTCGCGCTTGGTGGGCGCGCCCCCGGGCTATGTAGGTTACGACGAGGGCGGACAATTGACGGAAAAAGTACGGCGCAAACCCTATTCGGTGGTGCTGTTCGACGAAATAGAAAAGGCTCACCCTGACGTGTTTAACACGCTTTTGCAGGTGCTCGACGATGGCAGATTGACGGACAACAAAGGGCGGGTTGCCGATTTCAAAAATACCATTATCATTATGACGTCCAATCTCGGCTCGCACTTGATACAGGAAAATTACGAAAAGGCAAACGATACACTGAACGAAGATTTGTTTGAACAGACCAAGGACAGCGTGATACAGTTATTGAAAAAAAGCATCCGTCCCGAATTTCTGAACCGCATTGACGAAATTCTGATGTTCAAACCGTTGTCCAAGTCTGAAATTCAGGAGATTGTGTTGTTGCAAATCGCACAAATGGAGGAATTACTGTCGAAAAACAACATCAAGATAAAAATGACATCTTACGCCTTAACTGCTTTAACAGAAATGGGTTATGACCCGCAATACGGGGCGCGTCCGCTGAAACGGGTGATACAGAAGAATATTTTGAACAATCTGTCGAAAATGATTTTGGGGGACAGTTTGCAGAAAAATATTCCT
>Ga0268262_10004906_pt1 | contig 13511 bp, 17 predicted proteins | sample TergutNc150P3_FD_190354 | JGI IMG/M metagenome (GOLD analysis project Ga0268262, IMG submission 190354) | Nasutitermes corniger P3 segment gut microbial community from laboratory colony in Florida, USA - Nc150 P3 (SPAdes) (version 2) | ecosystem: Host-associated > Arthropoda: Insects >... | reverse complement strand
CTGATTAAATTTATTAGGAGAGACTTATGCCGCAGACAGATTACATACCCCGAAACGACAAGGAATTCGAGCAATTTTTCAGGAATATCACCGATTATGTGATAGATAACGCCGCACGCTGGGGGCATATCAAGCAGACTGACGTGGATACCCTCGAACTACAGTTCTCCGACTGGAATACCGCCTACGAAAAGACCCTCGTGCCGCACATCCCGCAGCTAACCGCCGAAAAAAACCGTGTGCGCCTCTCCACCGAACGCGGACGCACAGTTTATATCGCCCTGTCGTGGCAGAACGAGCGCGGACTCATCGGACAGTGGTCTGAAATACAGAGCGCCGTTATTCCGTAAGAAAACATATCGCATTTTACGGAACGCAAAATACGGGCAATTATCCCATAATTAAACTCATAATAAAGAAAAAACTTCCCGCCGCGCTATTGATAAACTATTCCCTATTCATAATAATTAAATTTCTTGATGAAAAGTACGAGAAAGACCATTAAGCATTATAGATGGTATCTGTTTACTATGGTACTGATGCGAGGTCTCGCCATTCCCGTTTCTAAAATAATGTGGGGTTTTAGGCGCAGGCTGGAACAGGGACCTGACACGCCCAGTATCATTATCTCTAACCACAACACCAACTTCGATCCCGCCCTCATCGCCGTGAATTTTATCCGCCACATATATTTTGTGGCAAGCGAACATACCTTCAGACACGGGTTTCGCTCGCTCTTTTTAAAAACGGTGTTCGCCCCCATTCCTATCAACAAGGCGCAGGCGGACGCCTTTACCATGCGGGAAATACTTCACCGGCTGAAAGCGGGCTACAGCGTGTGCATTTTTGCCGAGGGAAATCACTCCTTTAACGGACTGACGGGGCACATTCCCCTTTCAACCGCCAAGCTGATAAAAATTAGCGGAGCGGCGCTGATTACCCACCGCTTCGAGGGAGGCTATTTCACCAAACCCCGCTGGGCAAGGAAGAAGCGCTGGGGACAAATGGAAGGCAAGCTTGTCTGCCGCTATTCCGCCGAAGAATTAAAGACAATGACACCCGATCAAATTCTTAAAGTGATTGAAAGAGATATCCATGAAGACGCCTATGAACGGCAGAAAGAAAAGACCGTCCGCTACAAAGGGAAAGACCGCGCGGAGAATATCGAAATTGTTCTGTACCTGTGCCCACGCTGCAAAAAGATAGGAACGATACACTCGCAAGGCAATCATTTTTCCTGCGCCTGCGGACTTAAAGCTGAGTACACGGAAACGGGCTTACTTGAGGGAGAGAACCTCACCTTTACAACCATTACTGATTGGGACAAGTGGCAAAAAGAATATATAACGCAGATTGTCAACGGCGCCGGCGATGAACCGATTTGCGCAGATGACAATCAGCAGTTGTTTTTGGTTCAATCAGCAGTAGGAAACACCTTTATCGCCGAGGGAACAATGTACATAAGCCGCACGGAGTTTCATTGCGCCGGTATGTCATTTCCTTTGCCGCAAATTAAACGCTTCACGATACTCGGTAAAATGACACTCTTCTTTACCTTAAATGACGGCAGTCAGTACGAGGTACGCAGCGCTTCTCCCCGCAGTCCGTTAAAGTATCTGGAAATAATGCGCACGTTAAGACGGGATCACGGGCTTTTTATCGACTAACACAGGCTGGTCTTTGTTTTCACCGGTAACTTTAAATAAACATCTTGAAATAAATTTTTATTTACAGGATATTGGTCTAAGCATAGATGCTTGTCATTACGGAGAGAAAAGATGAAGTCATTGATTATCGGGTTATTAATAATGGCGGCGGTTGTCTTTATGATTTTGCCGCCCGAAACTGCCGGTTTCGGGCTTGGCTGGAAAACGAACGTTGTTGATTTCCTCAAGGGCGGAGTTCCGGTCTTTGCATTTCTGGTCGGCATTATCTCTATCTTTATCGGCATTGCCGATGTGAGGGACCGCGCCGAAGCAAGGAAAGAAGCCGCTGAAAAAAAGACTGACTTATGAGTCTGCCTTGCCGTTTTAACTCTGCTAAACCAAGAACGCTGTTCCCTTCTGCCTGCCTGCCGCAAGCGCTTCCATGACACAGCCTTTGCCGCCGTGTGCAAGAATGGTGGGGATACCGTAAGACAGCGCCAGTTGGGCGGCGTCCAGCTTGGTTGCAATTCCGCCCGTACCAAAGTCATTTGTTGAACCGATACTGATGTTTTCCCTGAGAGCGTCAATGTTGCGCACTTCTTCAATAAGGTTTGAATCGGGAAACTCTTTGGGATTCTTGTCGTATACTCCGTCAATGTCGCTGAACAAGATTAAAAGGTCTGCGCTCCAAAGGATTGCGGAATGGGCAGCCAGCGTGTCATTGTCGCCGATTTTAATTTCTTCAACGGAGACAGTGTCGTTTTCGTTAATGATTGGGATGATCCCCTCGTCTACCAGCGTGAAAAGAGTGTTCCGCATGTTCAATGTTCTGTGAGAATCGTTAAAGTCTTCCCGCGTTAAAAGAATTTGCGCAATGTGAATACCGTGCTGGTCAAATGCGCGCCGCCATGCGCCCATCAGTTCTACCTGACCTACGGCGCATAACGCCTGCCTGTAGTGAATATCTTTTTTCCGCGCCCACTTGTCCATAGTGGAAAGCCCCGCTACCTGCGCGCCTGAGGAGACAATTACAATTTGTTTGCCGCCGCGTACAAGCGCCGCCGCCTGCTGCGCAAATTCAGAAAGTAATTCGGTGTTTATTTTTCCTTCGTTGTTTGCAAGGGTGTTTGAACCGAACTTGATTATTATTTTCCGCGCGTCTGCAATAAGCTGTGCAATCATGTTTTCTAGCTCCGTATCTGCCCCGAGCCGCTGATAAGGTATTTTATTGTAGTAAGCGCTTCCGGTCCCATAGGTCCTCTTGCGTGGAATTTCTGCGTGCTGATACCAAGCTCCGCGCCGAAGCCAAACTCGCCGCCGTCCGTAAATCGTGTCGATGCGTTCACATAAACACATGCCGCATCCACCTGCGCTTTAAAGTTTTCAGCCGACTTTAAGTCATTTGTAAGAATCGCTTCCGAGTGTTTTGTTCCGTAGCGGTTGATATGCGCAATTGCCTCCTCGCAGGAAGTAACTGTTTTTACAGCGAGAATATAATCAAGGAACTCGGTTTCCCAGTCTTCTTCAACGGCGTCTTTTAAAACAAGGGAGGCAGGCGGCGCGCCTATAGCGGCTTTTGCCGCGCTGTCGCAGCGCAGTTCCGCCTTGCCCGCAATGGCGGACGCAAGGAGCGGCATTAGCGTAAGAAGCATATCCTTGTGCACAAGCAAGGTTTCCACCGCATTACATGCGCCCGGTTTTTGCAGTTTAGCGTTGAGAATTATTTTCACCGCCTGATCCGCATCTGCGCCGGGTTCAACATAGATGTGGCAATTACCTTCTCCCGTTTCAATTACGGGAATACGCGCGTTTTCTACTACGCGGCGGATCAGTTCTTTCCCCCCTCTGGGAAGAACAACGTCAATGAAACCGCGTGCGTTGAGAATTGCATCAACTTCGTCCCTGCTGCCTGATTCTGCAAGGGCGACAGCGTCCGCAACGCCGCCGCCGTCCGCCAGTCCTGCTTTAATGGAACGAACCAACGCTTTATTTGATTCCAGAGCGGAAGAAGAACCTCTCAGCAATATTGAACAGCCTGCCTTGTAGGCAATAGCGGCACAGTCAGCGGTAACATTGGGACGCGATTCATAAATAATTGCCGCAACTCCAATGGGGACGGTTACTTTTTCAATCTGCAAGCCGTTTGGCAGCGTCCAACCTGCCTGCACCCTGCCGATAGGGTCTTCCTGCCTTATTACTATTTCAATACCTTCGATAATATTGTTAATCCGCTTATCGTTAAGGAGCAAGCGGTCTACAAGACTTTCCTTCATGCCGTCATTGCGCGCCTTCTCAACATCGCGGGCGTTGGCTTCAAGTATCACCATGCGGTCGCGGTTTATTGCGGCGGCGGCGGCGGCAAGGGCTCTGTCTTTTGAAGAGCGGTTTTGTTCCGCAAGTTTTGTCTGCGCCTGTTTAAGAGAAACAAAAATTGCGTCCAATGAGTTTGTCATGCTGATATGTTATCACAGTGAAATATTTTATTAAATAGAGAGAGTTGTTCTAAAACTTCAGTTTTTAAATAACTTCTATAAAAACGCAACTATACCTTGGTGTATACCCAAGCTAAATTTTAAATCTTTAACCTGAAATTCTTATAAGTTAGTAAAACCAAAAAATCAGAATGTCATGTGGTATTTTTCACGCGGCTTATATACAGTCCATGACGTTTTTTGAATTTAACAGGAAATTCCCGACAGAGAAGTCAGCCATAGATTACTTCATTAAGATTAGGTACAGGAACATCCTGACCTGCCCAAAGTGCGGAGCGAAGACGGAAGTGTACCGCTGGAAAGGAAGGGCGAAGGTGGTTCATTGCAAGCGGTGCAACAGCCAGTTCTCGGTGTTCGCCGGTACAATCTTTGAGGGCTCATCAACTGAAATAAGAAAGTGGTTCTACGCAATCCACCTGTTCCTGAACGCCAAAAAAGGCATGTCGGCTTGTCAGTTGCAAAGAGAGCTGGGCGTAACCTACAAGACGGCATGGCGCATACTGATGAGGATCAGGACAGCCATGGGCAATGAAAGGAACAAGAAACTCTTCAAGGGAATAGTGGAGATCGATGAAACATACGTCGGCGGTAAACCCAGAAAAATCAATGTAAAGCTGGACAAAGAGGGAAGGGCGATCTTCTCCGGTAAGAAAAAATTTTACAAGAGAGGCAGGGGAACCAGGAAGACTCCGGTGGTCGGCATTAAGGAGAGGAGTTCAGGCAGGGTTTACGCTCAAGTCATGCTGCCGAACAAAGAGGGCAAGAAATTAACAGGAAAGCAATTACTGGCCGTCTTGAATAAAGCGTGCAAAAAAGGCACGACAGTGATCAGCGATGACCTCTCCAGTTACAAGATACTCGATAAAAAGACGGCGAAGAAGTTCAATCACCTAACGGTCAACCACTCGAAGGGGCAGTACAGCGCGGGCGGCGGCGTGAACACGAACGGCATAGAGAATTTTTGGTCAATTCTAAAAAGGATGCATTATGGGACGTATCACAGCATGAGCGAAAAGCATCTCCAAAGCTACGTGAATGAGTGCGTGTTCAGGGCGAATCACCTCAAAGACGCCAGAGAATTTGAGGAGTTGCTGAAACAAACCCTGACCGCCTGATCGATAAAAAAACAGCCTGGATTTCACGCCTAAGAGTTATCAACCGTAACTCACTAATTCTTAAGAGAGGTGATGAGAATACCATGAGTAAATCAAGCAGACTCGACGATTTTTTTAAGAAGCATCCCGACACCGAGGAGTACGTGGTCAATGCCGAATTCGTAATGAAGCAGTTGGATAACGCCCTTGACTTGCACACTCATGACGGTAAGAACAGCCCGCTGATCGATCAATCGGTCACTTTGGACTTCGCTTCCAACGGTGGAACGATCTACGTGAGGACTCCGATGGCTGGTTTCGGTCAGGGAGAATTGCCGAATACATCCGGTTTGGTAGAAGCAGACACTTACTCTTACACCAAAACCGTAATTGACAATAAATTGGCGGGAAAGTCTGATGTCGGGCACACTCATGTCGTCAGTAATATTACAGACTTTCCAACTGCCATTAAAAATCCTATGCCTTTGATAATTAATGGACAAACTTATGACGGAAGCAGTGAAATGTCTTTTGATATTGTAACTAATGATTTTGTTGAGAATGTCAGCATCCTTAAAAATCAATTAGATACTCTTAAAACAGAAATTCTTGAAAGCCTCGAAACAAAAGCAAGTGAAGATCATAAGCATTTTGCAAATGAAATTACTGTAACAAGAGAGGATAATGAAAATGTTAATCTTCAACATGTATTAAATGATTATTTAAGTTATTTACTTGAATTAAGAAATTCAATTATAGATGAAAATTCAAGACTGGAAAGCCTAATCATGAGTGAAATATCAAGATTAGAGTTAAAACTTACTGAAAAAGCAGATAAAACGGACACTTACACCAAGAGTGAACTCGATGCGACTATGGCTGACGTAATGAAAACCAATGCTGATGCCATTATGACAGCGCAACTCACTGCCGGAGGCGCGCAAGCCGTCTCGACATCGCAAGTTAGAAATATCTACACCGGTACTGCCGCTATGGCAGAGAATGCTTCATTGGCAACCGGCGCTATTTATTTGCAATACGCATAAGGAAACAGAACGATGCCGAATGTGAAAATTGGAGTAGCCAATCAAAGCAAAACAATATCAGAGATTAAAATTGGAGTTAATAACCAAGCGAAAAAAGTAGTGGTCGGATACATTGGGGTCAATGGACAAGCAAAACAATTTTGGACTCCCAATAAGAGCAGCAATTGGTGTCAGGATCAAACCATTTACTTGGAACCCAACAGCACTTATTACGTTGAAATTGCCGCAGGCGGCGGAGGAGCTGGTACTACGAATTGGGGAAACGGAACCAGCGGGGGACTATGGTCTGGCAATGTTACCACGACAGCGGGAGGAACAGCAACTTACGGAATAGGTGAAGGCTGCCCGGTGGGCGTTGATCCGGGCGGCGGAGACGGAAGTTTCATTTCATTCCCGGACGGCTGTTCTGAAACAAGAGTGTTTGTCGGCGGAGGCGGTTGCTTGAATGACAGTGATAACGTTGGCGGAGGCGGCGGTGGATACGGGGGATTGTCTTCCGGTTGGAACGATGCATTGGGAAACGGAAAGAGCAACGGTCAGGGCGGGCAAGGATACAGCGCTCAGGGCGGTTACGGAAATGTATTTGGGCGGGGCCCAACTCTCATTGCTTTGGGAACGTGCGATAAAAAAATCGGCGGCAATTCAAAGGGAAACAGTTCAAGGTCGTCTCAAGCCGCCACAAAGGGCGGTTATTATTTGGAGAAAAGCAATACCACTGCATTGAATGTGGGCGGCGGCGGAGCGGGCGGAGTCTACAACGGAAGCGGAACGCCACAACCCGGAAAAGACGGCTGGTTAATAATTAAGAAATTATAGAAAAAGGGGAATGGTTGAAGCAAACCCTGATCGCCGGGTTCAATAATTATTAACCACTAAATGTAAAGAGGAGAAGATTGAATGGCAATATCGAATAGTAGCTATAAATCGAATAGCTTTGAAAAATTTAAGGAAAAGTACCCGGATATGAAAAATAATTTATGCGCCTCAGGATGGGTTCTCCAGAAAATTGACGAAGCCATCGACGAAGCCATGGAAAAGCACACTCACACCATAGATGAAATAATTGATTTTCCGATGTCATTTTACGATGACGACGTGCAAGTCGACATGACTGCTTTCTACAAAAAGTTTGATGCCCAATTAGATTACATGAAGGAGAAAATTGAATACGTTCAATCTCAAATAAAACTCCACGCGACCAAGGATCCAATAGACCACCCGAAAGGATCAGTAACCACAGAAAAGATCATTAATAATGCCGTGGTTACCTCCAAGATTTCCGACTTGAATGTAACCGCTGAAAAATTGGCGAACAGTTTGGATTTGACCGGAAAGACGATAAAGGTGTCTTCCCCCTTTAATGAAGAGGATGGAGGTGAATAAATGGCTTCACAAAGCGGCGAAATTGCAAATGTAAAATATTTATGGAAAAAAGTTAATCAATTGATGGGAACAAATTACAATTATCCGTCAGAACAAGCCATTAACATTGAATATGTTTTTAAAGTGGCTAATAAACTGGATGATGAAGGCTTGCAAACTGAACCAAACTTTGAATCACAAATGAATGAAAACAATAAATATCAAGTTGTTGATAGTAATTTTACAAATAAAGTTATCAATTGCGTGAATTCTTGCGCGAGAAGTTGTCACAGTTGTACCGGCACTTGTTTTGGCGGGTGCGGCGTAGCGTGCGGCGGATGCACCGGATGCAGGGAACAATGCAGCGGGTGCACAAATGCTTGCACCGGCGCGAGAAAATAAGGAGATTATATAATGGCGTCTGATTGTTCAAATCTTTGTACTGCTTTATGTAAAACTAGTTCCTGCACTGGGCCATGTTCAAATCAATGCGGGGCTTTGTGTACAGGCGAATGCTCAGGCAGTTGTAAAGGTGTTCCATGTAAAACTAGTAGTTGTGGAGATAATTGCAAAAACGGTTGCTTAGGCACTTGTAATACTACTTGTACAAAGGAATGTAATAATAATTGCTCCGGCGGTTGTAAAGAAAGTTGCTCCGGCAGTTGTAATACTGGCTGTAAAAATACTTGCAAAGGCGGTTGTGAAGATAATTGTTCAAGTAGTTGCAAAGGGAATTGTAATGGTTGTAATGGATGCACCGGGTGCAACGGATGCAATTCAGGATGCATGAATACTTGTAAAGATGTTTGTGATACCGCATGCAGACATGCTTGCGGAAATACCTGTAAAAATATGGAAGTTGGCGCGGTACCAAGTATTAAGAATTTATGATTTACACTAAATAATATGCTTATAAAATTTAATCACTTTGAAGGTTTAAATGTTACAATCAATACAAATGTAAATTGTACATTAAAATGCAGTTACTGTTATGAAATGAATAAAGCGGCTTCCATTGAGGAAGATGAAATATTCTGGCAAACGACAAAATATAAGGATGAAAAAAGAAACTATAATTTCATTAAAAAACCAAATTGTAAGGATGTTGTTATTGATGTAAATATTGCAAAAAAGTTTATAGATCAAATACTGGATTTTCCGGAAACTCAATTCTTTAATGAATTTGTTACATGTAAAGATGCAATAGTATTAGATTTTATCGGCGGTGATTCATTGCAATATCCTGAGTTGCTCGATGAAATCCTTACTTACTTTATTCAACAGTTAATTAAAAGAAATCATAAATGGTTGTATTCTTGGAAATGCAGTATTTCATCAAATGGCGTTACTTTATTAAATCCAAAAGCGAGACAATTTTGTGAAAAATGGAAAAATAATTTATCATTGGGGTTATCCATTGACGGCTGTCCAGAACTTCACGATTTAAACAGGTGGTGCTTTGCTGATAATGAAGACGGAACTCATCGAGGTTCCTGGAAATACATAAAAGAGATATGGTCTTGGTATTCAAAGACATTTCCATCAGATAGTTTGAGAACTAAATGGACATTAGCCCCTAACTCCTATAAATACATATTAAAATCGGTTAAATATTTACATGAAGAATTGGGAATGATTCATTTAATGTTTAATAGAGTAATGGAAAATGAAATACAAGATACCGCCGAAAGTTTGTGGGAGTTAATCCAACAATTTGAGGAAACAATGGAGTATTTAATTGAACATCACACTGAAATATATTGCAGCCCGTTTGATTACAACAACACTAAAAGTAAAACAAAAGAAGAACAATTAAAAGAAGACCCTAAATTTTCAAGATGTGGTTTTGGTGTAATGCCAACATTATCACTTGACGGTAATGTTTATCCATGTTTTAGAATGCTGCCGGATCACAATCATTTAAAAGATTCATCTAAATACGCTCAAGGTACTTGTGAAAATATACTATCTAACCAAGAGACATTAGAAAAACTGAATATAAATTCTCGCTCAGTTAATATGAAAAATGAAGATAAATGTGAAACTTGCAAAATATTCACTGTGTGTCCGCATTGCGCCGCAGACTGCGTAAATGAAGATGACGGAACATTGACTAAAACCACTTCTGTTTGCAATTTCACCAGAATAGAAGTCTATTTTGCACGGAAATATTGGGAGAAGATAACTTTAAAACATCCCGTTTTATATAAAAAATATCCAATTACATGGACTAATGAAGAAAACGAAGAACTAATGGAATTAGTTTTACAAGATGTGGTTAATTTAAAAGAGAAGGAGAATGAAAATGAATATAGCGAATTTAAATGAAATGGCGAGGCATGATCTGGGTATCGAATATAAATACAAAGATCATGATTGGATTAATCAACAGATCAATTGCAGTTGCATAATTGCAATTTGCACCGATGTTGAACCGACACAAGAGGACTGCCGTGTAATATCTAAATTATTCACAAAAAACAACACATTGCAGTCTTTAATCAATGAGACTGTTAATTCCAATGATGAGCAAATTAAAGTTAAGTTTGATCAATTCAGCAAAGAGTTAGAAGAAGTCGGATTTGAATTGAAGCAGTTTATCAATGCAAAAAGAAAGGAATTTAATTTTCCAGTTGGGATAGATTTTAATACTGATTATTATTACTTGAAATTAAAAAAAGGCGATAAGTGTAATAATCCTTAAAAGATGGGGCAATGCCCCATCTTTTAATCGCTAACTAGATCAAATCTACCAATGGAATACTTCTTACCGCGAGGTGGTGTTCCAGTTCCCCATACAAAATCTTTAGTGAGCCCCGGATGATAAATACCTAAAAATTTATTTGTTAACTCATATTCCATCTTGGTTATTCCTTCATCAGTATAAAAGATTATGATGCCTTTTTCGTAAATTCCAAGAATACCAGTAAAATATTCTACATCACTTAATTCGTATGTCCCTGAATTTATGAATCCTGTATCGATAAATACCGTAGAAAAATTTGTTTCATCAAATGTGAGTGTTGTTCCTCCTGCTGAACGTACATAAGATCCCACAATGGAATATTTTCCGTCAGGGCCGGGGCTGTATTTTTCTTTTTCTTCTTTTGCGCCGCCTGCAAAGACAGAAGCGCTCGCAATTAACAACACCGCAGCAAAAGCTAAAATCTTTTTCATCTTCAAACTCCTAAAGTTTAATTTAAGGGTTATTATTCCCTTACGCATGTAATATAAGACGCGTGAGATTCTATTTTTAACCCCATAACATAATGTTGCGTTCATTGTCGTAACGTGCAATGTTATTGACATCGCCCAGGTATGTATATTCTTTGTTACCCTTTTCTTTGTAGAATATGCTGGCAATTAGTTGATGTTTGACATCTTCAGGGACTAACTCGTAATCATTAGTAACTCCACAGATAAAGCCGTCTTCACTTGTTTCATTTTTGTATTTGTTGCCCTCAACAAAGAAAAAACATATTCTACCCATGTAGAATTGCATACTTTCTTGTTTGTTCTTTATTATGTTATAGATTTTCATAGCATCCTCCTTTTTGAAGGAATGTGGTCCTTGATATAGCGGTTGTTTTGCCATTTTAATTCTCCTTTCTTTAATATTTTCAGACACCTCTTTCAATTTCTCTTTAATGCTCGTGTCCATTTATATATATATATTGTAAAATCATTAGACAGTCAAGATTTTTTTAAAGAATTATTGAAAAAATAAAAAGACAGGAGAAGAAGCTAACTATTGGGATACCGGTTGCCACTCCTTTTTCGGATTGATCACTAACTGATTATAAAGGAGACTTCAATGGAATTGAACAAATTGTTTGAAGAAGTTTTAAGGGAATCAGAATTAAAAAACCGTTCTGAAGATGTTTTGCGGGAGGCGAAGCTGTTCGAGGAAGTTTTGGGCTATTACGTTTCTCCGGCGTTAATTTTAAATGAAGATGAAAAGCCTGAGGATCGTGTGGCGATGAACAACAGAGCTGTGCATAAAGAATTGGCTGATAAATATCTTGAGCCGAAATTAACGGACTCGCCTTTTTAGTATTTTAACAAGCGGGTATACACCAGGGTATAGTTGCGATAAAAATCGCATTTTTGCAAAACTTTAGCTCGAAAAAATACAAGTCAATTGTTAATAACACCCGGTTTGAAAAGCGCTGCGTTCAGTGCGCCGCACCTGCATCCTTCGTCTATTGCTTCGCGGAAGCCGGCTCCGTCTTCAATGGCGGAGGCAAGTCCTGCGGTAAATGCGTCTCCGCAGCCTGTAGTATTAACTGCTCTTACGGAATTAATTTTTAATTCAAAGAAATTTTCGCCGTCTGCGGCGATGATTTTCCCGCTGCCATTTGTCAGGATGATACGGCAGCCGTACTTTTTGCACAATTCCAATGTTGTAGATTTTATTTGCGCCATAGCAGTTTCGGTTTCATAATTATTATCCTTAATCAGTTCCGGCATAAAAGTCCCGGCAAATTCAAAAAGATTCGGTTTTATTATATCAGGACTATACTGTAAGCTTTCCGTCAAATCATTTCCTTTTATATCAAGAATAATTTTTACCCCTTTTTCTTTTGCCGTTCGTACCATAGACGGGATTACGTTATCCGAAAAACCGGCAGCTTTTGTTCCTGAAACAATCAAGCAGGTGAAATTCCGGCTGTTCAACAGCGAGTCAAATTTTTCCAGCAGCCGTTGTTCAGTACCGGCGGCGACAGGTTCTGATTCTTCTACAAGTTCTGTAACTTTGTTTTCAGCGCCGGTATTTATCGCAGCGCCGTCAGAACCGGTGAGTATCGTATAACAAAAACGGATTTGGCTTTCACTCTCTGCCCATTCCACGGGAAGCCCGTCCTTTTCGCAAAGAGATAAAAATAAAGACCGCAACTCGCCGCCAAGCTGCGTAAGATGCACAGCTTTTTTTCCAAGCTGAGTTAAAACGCGGGTAACATTGATCCCCTTACCGCTTGCGTCAAGGCGATGGACTCCTGTCCTATTCACAGTCCCCGGATATATTGAGGGAAAGCGCAGAGTCTTTTGCAGAGTAGGATTTAAACAAACAGTTAAAAACGACATTTGATTTTTCTTTGCATTCTCCGAACCAAAGGTTCGACGCCTCTGCGTGATCTCTTCTCGAATTATTTTATTCTTTTGTACGCCTTAATTTCACTGCGAATACGAGCGGTAAGTTCCGCTCTTGGTATGCGAATCTGCTCCATTGAATCACGGAAACGCAGGGTAACAGTACCGTCTTCTTTTGACTGGTAATCCACAGTAACGCAGAAGGGAGTGCCTGCCTCATCTTGTCTGCGGTAGCGCCTGCCAATCGCTCCCGCCTGATCGTAATCGGTAGCGTAGTCTTCTTTCAGTTCCGTGCGAATGTCCTGCGCAAGTTCCGCAAGTCCGTCTTTTTTCATCAACGGAAGAATAGCGACAGTAATTGGCGCAAGATCGGGGTGGAAGCGCAGGACGGTTCTCCAATCGTCATCGCTTCCACCGGAAGCGCCGTTACCCTTGTCAGCGACTTGCTCCTCATCATAGGCATCGCATAAAATCATCAACAGGTTTCGGGTAAGACCGGCGGAAGTTTCGATAATGTATGGAATGTAACGCTCGTTGTTGTTGTCCTGATCGATGTACTGTAAATCTTTGCCGGAGAATTGAGTGTGCCGACCAAGATCGTAATCGGTTCTGTTGTGGACGCCCTCAAGCTCGCGCCAGCCCATCGGGAACAGATACTCGATATCGTAAGCGTCCTTTGCGTAATGCGCAAGCTCGTCCGGTCCGTGCTGATGCCAGCGCAGATGATCCATTTTAACGCCGAGTTTTTCGTAATAAGCCCAACGCTGTTTGCGCCACTCG
>Ga0268262_10004905_pt1 | contig 13515 bp, 12 predicted proteins | sample TergutNc150P3_FD_190354 | JGI IMG/M metagenome (GOLD analysis project Ga0268262, IMG submission 190354) | Nasutitermes corniger P3 segment gut microbial community from laboratory colony in Florida, USA - Nc150 P3 (SPAdes) (version 2) | ecosystem: Host-associated > Arthropoda: Insects >... | reverse complement strand
CACTGTCATGTTGATGCCGTTTTGCTCAAATATATCCCTTATGTTTTTGTTTAAACTCGAAAAAATGCTGGGTTGTTTTTCGGGTTCGTTTGTGTAAATGTTGAGTTCCATTTCGCAGGCATAGTTTCCCAAGTTTTTCACCAGAACAAAGGGAGCCGGATTGTCCAATACATATTCCGATTTTCGGGCAGCCTCTATTATAAGCTCAACCGCTCGCCGCCAGGGAACATCGTAGCACACGGTAACAGTCATATAAAGTATAATACCGTTTTTTTCATCGCCAGATGTGCTGTAATTCACCACATTGGAAGACAAAAGCGTTCCATTTGGAACTGTTACCACCTCTTTTTTAGATGTTTTTATGCGAACCGCAAAAGGAGTTTTTTCAACCACATCGCCGAGTACCTCGCCAACCTTAACCCTATCTCCCAGTTTGAAAGAGCGCATATAGGTTAAAACAAGCCCTGCCACAACGTTTGATATAACCGTGGTTGAGCCGAGAGAGAACAAAACTCCCAAAAATACAGAAACTCCCCTGAACACCGCCGTTTCGGAATCTGGCAAAAGCGGGAATATGAGAATAACCATAAAGGCATAAGACAAAAATCTCAAAAGATTAAAAGTAGCATGTGCCCAGTCTGGATAAAAACCCGATATAACCAATCTTTTTGACTCTATTTCCTTTGAAACAAACTTCATGATTTTCACGAAGTAATGCGTAACTGCCACAATCACTGCTATTTGCAGCAAGTTTGGAATATAAGCGACAAAACTGTGCAAAATAGACAAAAATGGGTCTAGCAATCCGTGTACCAAAGCCCAAGCCCAGCCTCTTGTGCCGGGGTAAATAAATGCCAAAAGAGCAAGTGAAATGTAAAGTGAAATTATGTAACTTGCATACATTATGCAGCGCGAAGCAAAAAATCCCATACGTTGCAAACGCGCCGAGTTTAGCAATGTGTAGTTGAGAAATCTAATGTCTTTGAATTCATTTTGGCTTTTATTCAATATAAAGGGATTTATCACTTTTATAAAGAGCTTTTTAACCAGCAAATAAAATAGAACTTGCCCAGCCACAACAAGAAGCGTTAATCCTGCCCTGCTGGCAATGTAAAGCCAATCAATATCTTTCAGATAGTCTAAAATAGTTGTCATTAAGTAAATGTAGAAAAAATCACATAACCACCAACTCTGCGTGCAATGCTCCTGCTTTTTTAATAGCTTGGAAAATTGAAATTATATCACGCGGCGCAACTCCAAGGGTATTCAAGGCTTGCGCTAACTGGCCGGCATTTGTGACCGCTGGAAAAACACGTGCTTCCGTACGTGGTTCCTGCACATTCAATTGCTGATTGTTTACCAGTGCTGCTTGCCCCAAGAAATTTGGCTGCGCTGCTTCTTGTGCATTGGCAATTTGGATGGTTATGCTTCCGTGTGAAACAGCAACTTCGTCTATTTGAACATTTGCTCCGCTCACTATTGTTCCTGTTTTTTCGTTTAGAACAATGCGCGAATTTGTGTTTGGATTGAACTCGGCGGTTTCGGCACGTGCTATAAAAGACATATAGTCATTTCGCATATTTTCTGGCACATTCACCAATACGGTAGAAGCATCTTCTGCCCTTGCGGCACCGGGAAAAACCCCGTTTATTGCATTTGCCATTGCCACTGCGCTTGTGAAATCTGGGTTTGAAAGTACCCAGCGAAGCGAGCCGGTTTTTAAGTCTGTGCTTTCAATTTCTTTATACACAACTCCGCCATTTGGCAGGGTTCCAGAATTGGTATGACCTTTTTTGAAGCTATTGCGGCCTGTTCTTGCAGAAAGCGAGCCAATGGTAATAGCACCTTGAGCCTGAGCATAGTATTCGCCATCGGAGGCCTGAAGTGGAGTCATCAAAAGCGTTCCGCCTTCCAGCGAGCGAGCATCGCCGAGGCTTGAGATATTTACATCTATTTTTTTGCCGGGCTTAACGAAAGCTGGCAAACTTGCGGTTACCATAACAGCGGCCACATTTCTGAGCCGCATATCTGCGGGATTAACCACAATTCCCATCTTTTGCAGCATATTTGCAACAGATTGAACTGTGAATTGTGTTCGGGTGCCGTCTCCTGTGCCTGCAAGCCCAACCACCAGCCCATAGCCAACCAGTTGCTGCTCCGAAACGCCTTCCAGCGTTGCCATGTCCTTGACCCTTGCCGCGCTTGCATTGGAAACCAAAATCGCTAGCAAGATGCAAACGGCAATGGTTAACTCAATCCAGCCTATTTTGTACTTTTTTTCTTCGTCTATGCGCATACCAACTCCTTTTTTGTTATGCAGGTTTAGAAAATCCAATTAAAAAATCTTGTTATTAACCCAGGCTTTTCCGCTGAGGAATTTGTTCCACTTCCAGAGTAGCGAATAACGGCCTCGGCTATTTTATAGCTATATACTGTATTGTCGGGATTAATATCGTCTGCTCTTATTGTACCACTAACTTCCAAAATTTCTTCTTCGCTATTTATGGCAACTAGTTTAGATCCTTCAATTAGCAGATTTCCGTTGTCTAGGACTTCTGTTATTCGGGCTGTTACAGTTGCCTTCAATTCTCCGTTGCGGGCTGTGGTTCCTTTGCCATCGTAGTTAATGTCTGCCGAGCCTTTAACCCCAAAACCCGGTATCCAGCTAAAGAGTTTGTTGCCTACCGAGGCTTGCTGCGATACGCTTATATCGTTCTTTTTTCCGGTTTGGGTTTGGGTTTTGCTATCTGCCTTTGCGGCTTCCATAATCAGGACGGTTACCACATCTCCGGCTTTTTTGCCTTTTTTATCTGTGTACAGGTTGTTCCCGTAAAGAGAAGCGGGCGCAGAAAACGCGGAGCAAGCGAGGAATACTAGGGCTACAAAGCCTAAGTTATTCAAAAATGGAGAGTTAAGTTTCATACTTATCCACTATGCAAAAACCGTGCCAATTAAAATTGAGGCATGGAAAACACGTGCATTGCACCGCGTTGGGTGCAAATATAAGCGGAAATTTCCACAGCCAGTTTATGTGCTTCCCGTATGCTTTTCCCTTGAAGCAAAGCCCCTGCAAATGCTCCAGCAAAGGAATCGCCTGCCCCGACGGTATCTATGGCATTTACTTTTGGCGTGTCTAAATACGATGTTTCGCCCTCGGTGAACACATAACTGCCTGCACTGCCTTTTGTTTCAATAACTATATTCAGCTTATATTCTTTCAATAAATGCTGGCATATTTCCTGTTCGTTTTTTTTCTCAAGCCCAAATAAACGAGCTACCTCTATGGCCTCTTCTTCATTTATTTTCAATATATTGCTTTCCAGCAGTGATTCGTGTATTATATTTTTGCTGTAAAAATGCTGCCTTAAATTGATGTCAAAAATTTTGAGGGCATTTTTTGGAACAAGTTCCACAAAACGGCGAATGGTTTCGTGCGATGTTTCATTGCGCTGTGCCAGCGTGCCAAAGCAAACAGCAGAGCAGTTCATAGCCAATTCTTTTGCTCGCTCTGTGAAAGGAATATTGTCCCAAGCGACATTTTCGCAGATTTCATATTTGGGAATGCCTTTATCGTTTAGCTCAACCTTAACGGTTCCGGTAGGCCAATCGATGGTTTCAACCAAAAGCCCAAGCTCTTTTTCCTCAAAAATTTTCAAAATCTCTTCACCCAGCAAATCTCTGCCAACCGCGCTCACAACATAACTCTTAAAACCGAACTGCGAAGCATGGTATGCAAAATTGGCAGGAGCACCACCGGGTATTTTTTGCTCTGGGAATATATCCCAAAGCATTTCGCCTATGCCTACTATCATATTTTTTCAAATATAAAAAATTTCTATATTCTCCCCAAACCCAGAGGGCATAAATTATGGCTTGCAATGAAGAGCAAAAAGATGAAAAAAAGGATTTTCTCAAAGAAGCGGAGAATGCGCTTGCAAAGAATAGGCGTGTGTTTTTATGGGGACCTGTGGAAGATTCCAGTGCGGAAAAGCTGGTTAAGCAGTTTCTTTATTTGGATTCCATTTCAAACGAAGACATTTATTTCTTTATAAACAGCCCTGGAGGTGCAATTTCCAGCGGGCTTTCCATTTACGATTGCCTTAAGGCTATAAAAAGCCCTGTGGTTACTATATGTGCGGGGCAGGCAGCTTCTTTTGGCGCGGTGCTTTTATGTGCTGGCGCAAAGGGCAAGCGCTATGCTTGGCCAAATGCGAGGATAATGATTCACCAGCCGCTTATATCTGGAGAATTCGTAGCTCCAGCTAGCGACCTTGCAATACAGGCAGAAGAAATGCTGCGCATTCGCGATGTGCTCAACGGAATTTTCAGCGAACACACAGGCAAATCCAAAGAAGAGCTTGAACGCGATACCGACCGCGACAACTTTATGAACGCGGAACAGGCAAAAGAATACGGCATTGTGGACGAAGTTAAGAGCGTGGTATAAGGGCAAGTAAGATAACAAGGTATATGCATAATTACATAAACAAAATTATTTGCGGAGATGCGTTATCAGAAATGAAAGGCATTGCAGATAGTAGCGTTTCTTTAATTGTAACGAGCCCTCCTTATTGGAATTTGATAGACTATGAGGTGGAAGGTCAATATGGGCAAGATTCTTATGAAGAATATTTAAATCAAATGCTAAAGATTTACATTGAATCAGAGAGGGTTTTGGAACCAAATGGGAAAATAGCTTTTGTAGTTCCTATAGTACCAGTTCCCAAATCTGTAGATTCTAGCATTCACACAAGGAAATTATTAAATTTAAGTTCCGATATAGAGCAAAAAGTTTTATCAGCAAATACAAAATTAAATCGGTTTAGTTTGTATATATGGCAAAAGCAAACATCAAAAAAAATGTTCGGTAGCTATCCGTATCCTCCAAATATATATGAAGACAATACTATAGAATTTATAAGTATTTTTGTTAAAGATGGGCAACCTAAGAAACTTTCGAAAGAAATAAAAGAAAAAAGTAAAATAAAACAAGAAGAATGGCTAAATCTATCTATGCAAATTTGGCCAATTATGCCAACAAATATTCAGAGAAAAAATGGAAGCGGACATCCAGCCCCTTTTCCGATTGAAATTCCACGTAGGTTAATTGCAATGTATACTTTTCAGTCTGTGCCAGAATTGAATTTTGAAGGCGATATTATTTTGGATATGTTTAACGGTTCTGGAACAACTTCTCTAGCCGCTGTAGAAATGAATAGAAGATTCATAGGAATAGATTTGAATATTGATTATTGCAAAATGGCAGAGGAGAGAATAAAGGAAATAAAGCCAAATATAGAGTTCAATATAATAATAGATAAAATTAAAATGCCAACAAAATCAAAAGAATTTGAAAATAATATTGATACTCCAAATTTATTTCAATTAAAGGAGATTGTATGAGTTTAAAATTCTGGGATCGTTTTATTCAAGGCTATGTATCGAATAACGCTTATTGGTATATTCCAAAAGGGCAGGTAGTCAAAGAGGAAAACTTTGAATCTATTAGAGAGAAACTAAGATCGCTGAAAAATTTTGAGGGGAAAAAATGGTCGCATGATGTTCAAGAAAAATATGTTAAGCAATTAATGAAAAATAGACTGCTTATGAGTAGATCTGAGGATATTGCTGCTAATGGTAGGATGTTTAAAACAGTAGCTTCAAGCCTTGGGCTTGCGTGGGTGAATGAACATGAAAATGTTTTTATAACAAAAGTTGGAAATGAAATAATAAAATCCAATATAAAAGAAGTCAAAGAAATAATAAATATTCAAGTTAAGAAGTTTCAATTTTACAATCCTGCATTTAAAAAAAAAGAAGGTTTCTCTGACATAAAAATTATTCCGATTCAATTTTTAGCAGAATTGATATACAGTTTAGATGAAAAATATATATCTAGAGAAGAATATGTTTTATTTGTAGCAAAAAAGAAATCAAATGACGAAATTTTTCAATCTGTAGAAGAAATAAATAAATTTAGAATATTATCAGATTCAGATAAGAACAAACTTATAAAAAGTGTTGACGAAGTAAAAATAGAAAGTGATAATGAAAGACGAACGTCAATTTACAATACTATTTGGCTAGAAAGTTCTTATGCTCTAAATTTTTTTGCTTCATCTGAATTATTTACTTATTCTTCTGAAAACTTATCATTAGCTTGCAATGAAAAAAAACTTTTAGACAATATTAATTTTTTTAATAAAAATAATGTATGGATCGACTTTAAATCGCATAAAGATTGGTTTTATTACTATGGAAATTCAGATATTAAATCTGCAGTACAATTTGCAATGGATTATTATTTAGACATATCAGATGTAGAAAATGGTTTAAATGTATTTAACAAAGCAAAAAGATTAGGTTTCAAAAGCTCTGAATTACCAATGAAAGAAGAGGAATTTAAATCTGTTATGGTTGATGAAAAAATTTTGGAAGATTTTTTAGAAAAACACATACGAGAATTAGAAGATGATCTGAAATTAATAGGTAGGCAATATCCAACAATATCAGGACCTATAGATTTACTTGCAATAGACTCAAAAGGAAAATTTGTTGTTATTGAATTAAAAAAGGGCAGAGTTGCGGATAAGGTTATAGGCCAAGTTTCTAGGTATGTTACTTTTATCAGCAAGGACAAAACTTTATCCTTAAATAAGGTTCGTGCTATAATAGTTGGAAAAAATATTGATAGAAATTTATGTATGGCAACTGAAGTTTTAAAAATACAATGTAATCTATATGAATTTGATTACAAAGTAAAATTTGATAAGAAAAAGTAGGAATTTATCAAATGTCTATATTTTCTGCAATAAAAGCGGGCCTTGCAAAAACACGCGAAACCTTAATGGGTGAATTCAAGTCCATAGCGGGCGTTGGAAAAATCACAGATGAAATGCTTGAGCATTTGGAAGAGCATTTGATAAAAGCCGATGTTGGGGTGGAAGCAGCCTTTTTGTTGACAGATGCTTTGAGAGAGCACGGGCTTGGCAAAAGTTTAACGCAAAACGAAATAAACTCCATTTTGCGAAAAGAAGCAGAGCGTTTGCTGATAGACCCGCCCGAACTCAAATGGGAAAGCAAACCGCACGTTGTTTTGATTATAGGCGTGAATGGAGCTGGCAAAACCACCACCATTGGCAAATTGGCTCACCGCTTAAAGCAAGAGGGAAAATCCGTTTTGCTAGCCGCAGGCGATACCTTCAGAGCCGCCGCCATTGAACAACTGGAAACCTGGGCAGAGCGTTCCGGTGCAGACTTTGTGCGGCACCAAGAAAATTCCGACCCAAGCGCAGTTGCCTACGATGCCTGCAAAGCCGCCATTGCAAGGGAGAGCGATGTTGTGTTTATAGACACCGCTGGAAGATTGCACAACAAAGAGCATTTAATGGAAGAACTGCACAAAACGGTGAGGGTTGTGAAAAAACTAAATGAAAATTTCCCGCACGATATTTGGCTCGTTATAGATGGAAATTCAGGGCAAAATGTGATTAAGCAAGTTCAAACCTTTCACCAAAATTTTAAGCTCACCGGTTTGATTGTCACAAAATTGGATGGCACCGCAAAAGGCGGTTCTGTGCTTTCCATAGCGAGCGAACTCAAAATTCCAATTATTTGGATTGGCGTTGGAGAAAAAATTGAGCAATTGGTTCCCTTTAATAAAGCAGAATATATCGGCGGCTTATTTGAGGAGGGATAAAAAATGAAAACCATTGTTGTTAAAATAGGTGGCTCGCTGGCGATAGATGATGGCAAATTGCTTGATTTTGCCCGTGCTTCGGCAGAGATGTCAAAAAGCTGCAAATTGATTATTGTTCACGGCGGCGGCAAAGATATAAATGCAAATATTGCCTTGCTAAACGAAGAACCAAAATTTCTAAACGGGCTAAGGGTAACAACTCCGGCTATAATGGATATGGTGGAAATGACTTTAAGCGGCAAGGTTGGCAAGAAACTCGTTAGGATGTTGCTTTCAAATGATGCGTGCGCAGCGGGAATTTCCGGCGTGGATGCGAAACTCCTTGAAGCAAGAAAATTGGAAGGCAAAGGGGATTTGGGTGCGGTTGGCGATATTTTCAAGGTGAATACAAAAATTCTGGAAGTTCTTTTGGAGGCCGGCATAACTCCAGTTGTTTCGCCTGTGTCTTATGGAGATGGAATTTCTTACAATGTGAATGCAGATACCGCTGCATCTGAAATAGCGGTTGCCTTAAAAGCGGATTGTTTTATTTTGATAAGCGATATCAGCGGAGTTTTAGATGGAGACAAAAAAATAATTCCGCATTTAAATAAAGAGCTTGCAAATGAGTTAATTAAAAGCGAAGTTATATCTGGCGGCATGATACCGAAAGTTCAGGGTGCTTTGGAATCCATAGAAAGGGGTTTGAAATCCATTCACATTGTGGGGTGGGAGGGTGCGGAGGCATTCAAAAAGCAGATTGAAGGTTTGTCCAACAGCGGAACGATTATTGTCTGAGCCCCGATGCCTGTATATTTACTTTTTATTCACAACCGCATCAAATTCCAATAGGTTATGTCTCCATTTATCGCCTTTAAATGGAGCATAGTTTAAAATTGGCTTGCGATTTCCCTTTGCGAATTCCCTTGCTGCACCTTCTATGTTATCCACTATTTCCTTTATTTTTCCGTTGACAACCTTGTTGAAAACTCCAAGATTCATAATGGAATTAAGCACCGCGCCGCTTGGCGAAACAATGGAGCGAAATTCATAAGATACCGTGTCTTTGTTTATCTCTTTTAAGTCTAAAATAGCGGTTGCGGTTCCGTGCAGCCTCCAAGCCAGAATTTTTGTTCTTCCTCTGCCAAAAAATACGTGGTGCATTCCGGGCTCCCTGCCTGCGCTATCGTTCAACAGCCAAACAAAACTACCAAACAGATTATCGCCGTTATCGCCACTAAAATTTTTTCTGTCTGGGGAATCGTATTTTATGGTGTATTTTGTTTTTCTATAGGCATTGACCAATTGTGCGGTGAAATCCATATTGTCAAAAAGGTAAATCATCATTTCTTTTGAAACTGGAAGTTTGCCATTGAGTTTATAGATAACCCTGTATTGGCGCCCCATATAGCGATACAAATCAAAAGCTCTTGGGTCATTTGTTTTTAAACCTCTTTGTTTAAGTTCTAGGTAGGGAGCGCAAAATTCAGCATTGTATTTAATACTTGGGTTTGGTTTTTTTTCTTCTGCGGTGCATTCTGGAAAATCATGATTAAGGCATTGCTTAACGCCAGAGCACATAGCCAAATGCCCAAGACTAGGCGGTTCCTCTGCATATAGCGTTGAGAATAAAAAGAATGCAAATATAAATGCAAATTGCATACTTACCTCCCTAGCTCCGCAGAACGCTTTGTAGCCGCTTCTATAGCAGCCATAACCGTTCCCCTAAAAGCCCTATTCTCAAGTTCTTGAATTCCAGCAATTGTTGTTCCTGCTGGGCTGCATACGTTTGCCGTTAGTTCTCCGGGATTTGATTTATAGTTTCTTAGCATTTCTATTGAACCTTCTATTGTTGATAAAGCCAGATTCATTGCCGCATCGTAGGGCAAACCTGTTTTAACGCCACCCAGTGCCATTGCTTCTACGAATTGGAAAACAAAGGCCGGGCCGCTGCCAGAAAGCCCTGTCACTGCATTTATTTGATTTTCAAAAACTCTGATGGTATTTGCGCATGTGGAGAATAAAAATTCAACTGTTTGCAATACGCTTTCTTCAACCCCTTCTTCTACTATGGCAACTGTTCCTTTTTTCACCATAGCGGCAATGTTTGGCATTGTGCGGACAATGTTTTTTATTTTTAAAGTTGAGTACAAAGATGAAAGTGTAACCCCAGCCATAATGGAAACCACAATGGGTTCTTTGCCCGAATTTTCTATATCTTTGCGCAAATCGGCATAAATTTTTGTGAAGGTTTGCGGTTTTATGCACAAAAATACTATATCTGCCTTTGAAAAACCCTCAACTATGGAAGTTAACCTTGTGGCTTTGCTTTTTTCTGCGGTTTTATTTGCCCTCTCATCGTCTGGTTCATAAAAAAACACAGAGCTAACCGGATAGCCGCTTTCTGCAAGAGCATTCAAAATTGCGCTGCCCATATTGCCAGTGCCTATAAAAAATATGTTTTTGGCAGAAGAGTGCATAAATTTATTTACTCCTTCATGGCAGCCAAGAAGGTCTCGTTGTTCTTGTGGTTCTTCATCTGCTTTTGGAGCTGCTCCATAATTTCAACAGGAGTGTGGTCTTGCAAGAATCTGCGCAAAATCCAAACATGGCGAAGCTCGGCTTCGGAGATTAAAAGCTCTTCTTTGCGCGTTCCAGATTTGAATATATCTATGGCTGGCCAAATGCGTTTTTCGGCTATGCGGCGGTCTAGCACCAGTTCCATGTTGCCGGTGCCTTTGAACTCTTCAAATATAACTTCGTCCATGCGGCTTCCGGTTTCTATTAAAGCGGTGCCTATAATTGTTAGCGAACCGCCAAATTCAATTTTGCGGGCTGCTCCAAAAAAACGCTTTGGCCTTTGCATTGCCATGGCATCCACGCCACCGGAGAGAATTTTGCCGGAATGGGGAATAACCACGTTGTTTGCCCTTGCAAAACGGGTTATGGAATCTAGAAGTATAACCACATCATCGCCTTGCTCAACAAGCCTTTTGGCTTTTTCAAGAACCATATCCGCAACTTGGGTGTGGCGTTCCGGTGGTTCGTCAAATGTTGAAGCCAAAACTTCGCCCTTTACATTTCTGCGCATATCGGTGACTTCTTCGGGACGCTCGTCTATCAGCAAAACCATCAGTTTTATTTCTGGGTGGTTTTTGCTTATGGCATTTGCAATATGCTGCAAAAGAACTGTTTTGCCTGTGCGCGGCGGTGCAAGTATCACTCCGCGCTGTCCTTTGCCTATGGGTGTGAACAGGTTCATTATTCGGGTTGAAAGCTCATTTGTTTCGTATTCCAAATTTATTCTCTGAAATGGATGCAAAGGTGTTAAATGCTCAAAGGCAACACGCTTTTTAGCGAATTCAGGTTCCTTGTAGTTTATTGTTTCTATGCAGGTGAGAGCAAAATATTTCTCTTTTTCCTTAGGTGCGCGAACCTGTCCGGTTATGGTGTCGCCTGTTTTGAGCTCGTAGAATCTTATTAAAGTTGGGCTAACATAAATATCGTCTTGGCCAGATAAATAGTTGTGGTCTGCATTTCGCAAAAAGCCGTACCCTTCGTTTATTATTTCCAAAACGCCTTCGGAGTAAATGGGCATTCCTTCTTCGGTAGCGGCTTTTGCTTCTAGAATGCGGTAGATTATGGCTTGCTTGCGCATAACCTTTATATCTGGCAGGTTAAGGTCCCTAGCCAGAGCCTGAAGCTCAGACATATTTATGGCTCGCAAAGCAGTCCATTCTTTGCGCGCTTTATCTATGGATTCTTTGTCTATTTTTGGAATGTCTTCTGGGGAAATTTCCTCTACATAAGGGCGAAATCTGTTGTTTTTATTGCGGTTTTGATTTTGATTGTTATACCTATTGTTATTATTGTTGTTGTTATTATTGCCGTTGTTGTTTTGGAATTGCTGCTTTCTGTTATTGTTATTGCCGTTGTTTCCAAAATTTCTCTGCTGCTGGCGGTTTTGGTAGCCTCCTGCGTTATTTTGGGCATCCATAGCCTGTTCTGCGTTTTGAGCTTGCATTGGCGGAGCTGGAATATCTGGTACCATAACGCCTAGCGGCAGCATGGTTTCTGGCGTGTGCATAGCCGGAGCTGCTTGCTCAGATTCAGCATACTGGGGTTCAGCATATTGGTCAAGTTCCTGCTCTGAACCGCTAGCTGGCTTGTTTTTGCGAGAATTTTTAACACCAAGGTTTTCCAGCATTTCCTTGGTTTCGGGTGGAAGCTCGGCATCTTGCGGAACTTCATCTGACAATAGTTGTTTAGAACGAGGTGCCAAAGGTAAAACTCCTTTTTTTGAATTTTAATCTAAAATATGCCTTTGTGCAAAGGGAATATGCAAGCATATTTAACCGAATTCCCTTAATTGCTAGTAAATATAGAAAAAAAATTACTGGTTGTCAAGGTGTAATTACTATATTTAAGGGAATATTTATGGCAACGGTGAGAATAGACTCGCTTATAAAATCAATAGCCACGGCTTTGGATATTGTGGAGGGTGCTCTTTTAGGGGCTAGCACCAATCACGGCAAGCGAATTGCCGTTCTTTGCGCAAAAATGGGAAAGGTTTTGGGAAAAAATCCAGAGGAAATAACCGCTTTGGCAATTTGTGCCTTGCTCCACGATAATGCACTTACCGAATATATCCTTTCTGAGAAAAAAAATGGAAAACACGACCCGGCTATGAAAAAACATTGCGAATACGGTCAGCGAAATGTTGATGCCCTCCATTTTAAAACAAATGTGAAAAATTTTATCCTCTATCACCATGAGAGAGCTAATGGCACAGGGCCATTTGGCATACGTGAAGGCGAAGGGCCCCTTGAAGCAGAGCTTATCACCATTGCAGATTCAATAGATGCAGCTCACCATCTGCAAAGATTGGAACCTGAAAATTTACCCGCTATCCGCAGTATGATTGTTGAAGAAACCGGAAAAAAGTACAGCAAAATAGCAGCAGAAACTATGCTGGAAATTCTCGATTTGCCCACAATCCTCTCTCTCAAAGATAATGTCATTAAACAAACCGCTTCGGAGGCCTTGTTTCCTTGGACTGAGGATATACAAACAGAAACTATTTTTGGCTTGGCCGGTTTTATTGCCAGCATTATTGACTACAAGTCGGTTTTTACCCAGAAACATTCAACCCAGATTGCCAATAAAGCTTGGTTTATGGGAAAATACTACAAATATGAGCCACAGGAATTGGCAGAGCTATATTTGGCGGCATCTCTCCACGACCTCGGCAAATTGGCGGTTCCCTCTGATATTCTGGAAAAGCCCGGCAAGCTTTCCGAGGAGGAGTTTGGAATAATCAAAGAGCACGTTCGCCTCACTTGGGAACTTCTCAGTGATATTGAAGGGTTTGAAACTATATGCCGATGGGCATCCAATCATCACGAAAAGCTGGATGGCAGCGGTTATCCCTTTGGGAAAAAAGCTCCTGAACTGGATTTTAATTCCAGACTCTTGGCTTGCTTGGACTTATATCAAGCGATAAGCGAAGAAAGACCTTACCACCCAGGCCGCAGTCACGGAGATACTATGCGAATACTTTATGAAATGGCAAGTATGGGAAAAATAGATGGAGATATTACCAAAGATTTGGACATTGCCCTTGCACCTTACGATGGTAAAGATATTAATTTTCTATATTCTTGATTGTAAAGACATATTCAGGAGAATAATATGTGCAACGGAACGAGTTTAAAAGAAGCGCTCAAAGAGCTTGATAAGGTACAGATTGATGATTCACTTATAAGTGAAATTGAAAATCTCTACGAAGTCGAATTGCCAGATGAACTCAAAAAAATTATTTCTTTAAATAAAGAAGG
>Ga0268262_10004904_pt1 | contig 13516 bp, 10 predicted proteins | sample TergutNc150P3_FD_190354 | JGI IMG/M metagenome (GOLD analysis project Ga0268262, IMG submission 190354) | Nasutitermes corniger P3 segment gut microbial community from laboratory colony in Florida, USA - Nc150 P3 (SPAdes) (version 2) | ecosystem: Host-associated > Arthropoda: Insects >... | reverse complement strand
GACGCTCCGGCCAAGAGTATCGCCGGCTTGTCGCTGTCCACGAACTCGCACATCAGCGTCGCGTATGTGTCGTCCCTGAACCTCTCAAGCTCCGGCGAGTCGAAGTAGACGACCTTGTCCGCCCCGAACTTCACCAAATCGCCCGCCGCCGCCTCCATTCCGGAGCCGAGCAGAACGGCTATCAGCTTCTCTCCTAATTGATCAGCCAGTTTGCGACCTTCGCCGAGCATCTCGAAAGACACTCCGGCGACCTTGCCCTCGTGCTGCTCTGCGAAGACCGCCACGCCCTTGTAGTCGTTCACGTCGATCTTCACGCTCGAATCTTTGGTGATAGTGATCGCCTGATACTTCTTGCAGGCGTCCAGACAGGCCGCGCAGAGGTTGCACTTCGCGGTGTCTATCACAGCCTTCTTTTCGACGACGCTTATCGCGCCGAGCGCGCAGGCTCGTACGCACAAACTGCAACCGATACACTTCTCAAGAGATACTTGTATTCCCATAATATAAACTCCTTTACTTTACAACGCCGAGGTTTTGGATGACTGACGCCGCCTTTTGCGCGAGTTCCGCGGCTTCTCCGCTGATCTTCTCCCCGCCGCTCTTACGCTCAGGAACAAACGAGCGGAAGACCTGCGTGGGGCTGCCCTTTAGCCCGATGCGTTCGGGGTCGACCGTCATATTCGTCGTGTCGATCTTTTTGATCTCCGCGTTCTTGGCCCTCCCCTTGCCCTTGAGCCCGGCGATACGCGGCTCGTTTATCTCCTTGACGACGGTGATAAGCCCCGGAAGCGGCATTTCGACAACGTCGTACCCTTCCTCCATGAGCCGTTCGACCTTTATGGATTTGTCGGTGACCTCCTCCACCTTCCTCACCCACGCCACGAACGGGATGTTCAGCATCTCCGCCACGCCCGGCCCCACCTGAGCGGTGTCGCCGTCGATGGCCTGCTTGCCGCAGATGATCAGATCGACCTTGCCGAGCGTCTTGATGGCGCTGGAAAGCGTGTATGACGTAGCCCAGGTGTCCGAACCCGCGAACGCCCGGTCGGATACGAGATAACCCTCGTCCGCGCCCACCGAGATCGCGCTCCTAAGCGCCGCGTCGGCCTGCGGCGGCCCCATAGTGATGACTTTGACCGTCCCGCCCGCGCGCTCCTTTATGCGGACGGCCTCCTCGATCGCGTACTCGTCGAACGGGTTGACCACCGCCTCGACCCCGTCGCGGATGAGCGTCCCCGTCTCGGGATTGATCTTCACCTGCGTAGTTCCGGGAACTTGCTTGATACATACCACAATATTCACCGCGGTAACCTCCTTGCCGTTAAGCCTTTATATTTATGTGCCTATAGTATTGATTTTTCGTCGATAATTGCGTCAAAACGCCTTTCGGCGTTACAGTTTTAGGGGATAATATAATTTTTGGCGGCGGCGAAAGTCAAAATCTTTTAAAATCTTTCTGCGGCCCTGAAGTTTTAATTTTTTTGACGTCAATATTGACTTTACGAATCCGTTATTATTATATTATAGACTGTGGCGTCGTCATTTAATCAAGGGGGAGCGCGGTATGAGTTTCTTTACAAAGTATAGCCGGACGCTGTTGACGGCGGCTGTGTCGGTTGCGGTGTCGGCCGGTTCGGCGGCGGCGCAGAACGGGTCGTTCGCCGACGGCAGAGACGGTCAAAAGTATAAAACCGTGACGATAGATAAACAGGTATGGATGGCTGAAAATCTTGGTTTCAAAACCGGCGAAAGCTGGTGCTACGAAAACAATGCCGATAATTGCAAAAAATACGGCAGACTGTACGATTGGAATACCGCGAAAACCGCCTGCCCCAAAGGCTGGCACCTGCCGTCAAGAAATGAATGGACAAGATTGATGCTCACGGTAGGTTCTAAGACCGGCGGTAAAGAACTGAAATCAACAAGCGGATGGAACAAAAACGGCAACGGTACGGACGACTACGGATTCTCGGCCCTGCCCGGCGGCCGACGCTACACCGACGGCAGTTTCCGCTATTTGGGTATGCGCGGGTATTGGTGGGCCGCCACGGGTATCGGCAGCGGTTACGCTTACACCAGAGACATACGCCACAGCAAAGACGTAGTGGAAGAGGACCTGAATGACAAAAACGAAGGCTACTCCGTGCGCTGCGTACAAGATTAGCGCGCCTTTGCTTTTTAAGGGGCGTTGACTCCGAACGCCCCTTGAAGATTCCGGATTTCGTCTTTATCCTAAAACAAACGCTTTACCTCAACGCTTCGCTCTCCGAAGCCGTGTAGAACCCCGCGTCGACCGGAATGTTTATGTTATCCTTAGTTATCAATATCGGGTCTATCAAATACGTTTTCACAACCTTCTTCCCCGTATCACCCAGCTTAGCCAGCGGCCCTTCGGCCAAGTACGCGCCCGGTATGTCCGGAGTCTGGCCTTTAAGTATTTGGTCGGCTAGAACGATCGCCGCTTCGGATAATTGCGTGGTGTTCTTGAATACCGTGCACAGCTGTTCGCCGCTCTTTACGAGCATCATCGACTCGAACTCCCCGTCCAACCCGGTGACGAGGGGCAGCTTGCCCTTGTACTTCGCGTCCGACCGGCAGACGTCTATGATGGCGCGGGCTATATTGTCGTTGGGGGAGAGCACGGCGTTCAAGGTTACGTCTTTAGCCTCGTTCTTCAGGAGGGCGCTCATCAGGCTCTTGGCGGTAGAACTCTGCCAGCCGGTTGCGATCTTCTCGAAAATTTCCCGGTCGGCGGATGTCTTTGGGTACGGCCCGACGACCTTCAAGACGCCTTTCTCTATGTATGGATTGAGCACGCCCATCGCGCCGTCGTAGAAGGAGAAGGCGTTGGCGTCGGTTATCGATCCGGCGAACAAGGCTATGGTTTTGGGCGCTTTCGGGTCGGCGCTGTCGAGCCCCAGCGCGTCCGCGAGGCTCCGCCCCTGCAGCACGCCGATCTTGTCGCCGTTGAAGGTGATGAAGTAATCGTAGTCCGCCGAGTTCTGGATCAGCCTGTCGAAGGCGATCACCGCCGCTTTCTTCTGCGCCGCTTCGGCGATGGCGGGGGCCACGTCTGCGCTGATGCTCCCGACGATCAGCAGCTTTGCGTCCAGCCCTAGAAGGGTCTGGATCTGCCTGTTCTGTATGGATTGGTCGGCGTCACCGAACTGAACTTCCGCGTGGTATCCGAGCTTCTCCGCCTCCGCTTTGAGTGTGGCCCCGTCCTTGACCCAGTGCGTGACGTGCGTCTCCGGCATCGCTATGCCGATCAGCGCTTTGTCGGAAGTTGAGGTGTTGGATTGCTTGCAGCTGAAAAGAAATAGGGTTGATACTGCGATAGTAGTTAAAACAGCCGTACAACGTTTCATAATAAGTCTCCGTGATTATGGTGTTGATAATTAAAATGCCTACGATGATTCCCATACGTAGTTAGTTAATATAGTATTTGTCCGCGCAAAGATACAAATCAATCTTACTGACCCTCAGCCTCATCCGCCTCCGATATTGCCGGATCAACTTCGTTTCCGGCGCTCGCGGTACTGTCCTTGACGCTGACCTTGGGTATCCACAGGGTGCTGCCGGGCTGTATGGCGTAGAAGTTTATGCCTCGGTTGTACTTCTTCAAGAGCCACATGGGAATTTGCGCCTCGCGGCATATACGCCACAAGTTGGTGCCAGGCTTGAACGTCTTTTGTTCAAAGTCCGTCACGGTGAAATTCGCGAAGAAGTCCTCCTCTATCGCTAAGTGGTATTGCAGACGGTTTACCTCGAAGCGTTTGATGTTTGTTGATGATTTTATGGGAATGGAGATGAACGCCCCGAGCTGCAGCGCCTCGTTCTCCGCCATATTGTTGGCGGTTTGGATATCGCTTATGTTCACCCGCATCCACTCGGCGAAGCGCCCGATGGACTCGTCGACGGTAACGCGGACGCGCACGCTGGAACCGCCGGGGGCCACGGTCATGCCGAGGTCGTAGACGTCGGCGTTGAAGGTCGGGTCGGGGTCGGGCTTGACTTTGGGATTGATCTTGGCCGGTTTAGCCGTGGCGGTGTCGATAGGCGTCATAGGCGGCGTTGATACGGCTGGCGGTGTCGATACAATCGGCGGTATCGATACGGCAGGTGTTGTCAATACAGGCGGCGTTGTTGGCACAACCGGCTGTGTTGATACAGACGGCGTTGATACGGGTTGTGCCGGTACGGCCGGTGTCGGCGCGGCGGGCGTTGCCGTCACGGTACGTTCAAATGACGGGGACTTTATCGTCACCCGAAGATTATTGAGCATCACCGGCCCCGTCGGTTTTACCGGCGCGGATACCGCGGGCACGCCGGCAATTTTCGCCGTGTCAGCAATTGCCGAAACTTTTTTTGCCGTATCGACAGGTATTGTATTCACTGTATTGATCGACACGGCCATTGATACGGATTTAGACGCGGCTGCCGTTTTAGCTGTATCAACGGCCACTGTCTTGACGGTATCGACCGGTACCGCCTTTGCCGTATTGATGATTGGTTTCGCGGTTGACGCTTGTTTAGACGCGGCGGCTGTCTTCAGCGTATCGGCGACGACAATCGTAGCGACAACCTTTACAGTATCGACAGCCCCCGCTTTCGGCGCGGTCTTAGGCGCGGACGCCGTAATCGTCGCTCCCCATCCCGCCCCCGCTTCGCCCGACGGTATCAGCAGCACCTGCCCGACCTGTATCTTGCTTGAGTTCGTGATATTGTTCACCGCCGCGAGTTCGCTCATAGGCACGCCCAACCGCTTCGCTATGCCGGCGAGGTTGTCGCCGCTTACAATGGTATAGTAGCCTTCCGTCTCCGCCTCCGCCGCTTCCTTAGGCGTGGCCCTCATTGGCAGGGGAGTGCGGTTCAGGGCGGCGACGGCCGCTTCGGAGCTTATGCGGCTCGGCACGTTTACGTTGTAGCCGGCCGGGATGGGCTTCTTCTGCGAAAACAGCACCGGGCGTATGCTCGGGTTTAGCTCTTGGAATTCATCCTCGGTTATGCCGAGGGACTTGCAAAGCGCGTCCGGCCTGATCGCGAAGGGCAGTTTGAGCCCCGTCGCCGAAAACTTGGGGTAGTACTTTAAGTCTTTGAAGTACTTGTCCGGTTTCTCCATTATCTGCAATACTGCCACGAAACAGCTGTAGAAATTCTTTGATGCGAAGCGGAAGGAGGCGCTCTCGTGTTTTTGCAGTATGATCGCTATGTCGCGGGTGCCCAGCTTCTCCACGGCGCCGCGTATACCGTTGGGGCCGTGGTTGTAGGCGGTGATCGCCAGCGGCCACGCCCCCAGCATATCGTAGTTGGCCTTCAGGAACTTCGCCGCGGCGTTTGTGGAGATGATCGGGTCGCGTCGCTCGTCGAACATATAGTCTACCTTCATGTAGAGCCTGCCCGTAGAGCGCATAAACTGCCATAGCCCAGCCGCGCCCACCTTGGAGTAGGCCTCGGCGTCGAAAGAAGACTCCACGTGCGGCAGGTATTTGAGTTCGTCGGGCACGCCGTTTTTCTTTAGTATGGCGGATATCGTGTCTAAGTACATGGTTGACCGCATAAGCCCTAGCCTGAAGCGCTCGCGCTGGCCGCCTTGGTGGCGGATGCGCTCCTCCGCGCCGGCGATCGCTCCCTCCGGCGCAAGTTTAAACAGCTCCGCCACGCGCTTGGCCTCCGCCCCCCACTTGGCCGGCGCGGAGTCCCTTACCTGGGCGATGGCGTCGACGTAGACCTTTCGGCGCTGGTCGATAAGCTCGCTGAGTTTCTTCCCGGTCTTGTCGCCGTTCGACATCTTCTCGTAGACCACCTGCGGATAGTCGCGGTCGTGCAGAAGCCCCTCTTGCAGCGACACCTCCGTGTAGATGCGTATCCAAAAGGCGACGTTGTTCTTGATGACGTCCGGGACGGGAAAGAGGTTCGAATCCGCCGACGCCGTCCGGAGCGCGGCGGGGCTGATCAGCATCGATACGGCGTATAACAGAAGCGCGGCGAATCTGCGAATAGACGGTGGCTTCAAAAGCGGCATCCTTGGAAAAATTTAGAAACTACATTCCTTCTTTATATACGCAAATCCTGTTCCTGCCCGATTCCTTTGCCTCATAAAGCGCCTTGTCAGCCCTAGAGACGAACCCCGCCGCCGGCAGGTGTATTATCGGACGCTCGGAGTTGACGCCTATGCTCACAGTGGCGCTCGTGGACGTTCCGTCGATACACGGGATGATCGTGGCCTCCACCGACGAACGCACCCTCTCCGCCACGTTCAGCGCGCCTTCTAGTTCAGAGCCCGGCAGCAGCATTATAAACTCCTCGCCGCCCCAGCGGGCCACGAAGTCTGCCGGACGCTTCAGCGCCTCTTTGAAAACGCCGGCCACCGTGTGCAAAAGCTTGTCGCCCTGAGGATGGCCGAAGGTGTCGTTGTACACCTTGAACTTGTCGACGTCTATGATCAGAAGGCTTATAGACAGTGTCTCCCTTATAGCCCGCCCCCACTCGCGGGCCAGCTGGTCGTTGAAGTAGCGCCGGTTGGGCAGCTCGGTCAGTTCGTCCATGATGCTCATACGCTCGATTATACGCATCTGCTCCACGATCTTCATGTGGGTATTAACACGCGCTTCCACTATCATGCTGTGGAACGGCTTGGTTATGTAATCCACCGCGCCTTTGTTCAAACCGTTGATCTCCGCCTCTTTGCTGTCCTGCCCCGTGATGAAGATGACCGGTATCTTGTTTGTGTGCTCCGACGCCTTGAGCTGGGCCAATACCTCGAACCCGTCCATGTCGGGCATGATGACATCCAGGAGGATGAGGTTCGGCAGGTTGTCGCGCGCGATCTTGAGCGCGCCCTCGCCGTTCTTGGCGATGTACAGTTTGTACTTCTCCTTGAGGATATGGCTAAGCACGTCGATGTTCGATTTCTCGTCGTCGACTATTAAAATGCTTAACTTTTTAGGTTCGCCCGATAAATCCATTATATTTTTTACTCCTTCATCATTAAAATCAAATTCTTTGTCATCCTGCCAGACTCTTTCTTATCCCCTCAAGCGTTTCTAACGCTGGCTCGAAGTCGTAATCCTCCACTTGCTCTATCAGCTTCTTTGACTCCGGTATGGAGCGCAAGCCGTCTATCAGGTTCATGCAGTCGGAATCGCCGTTCTCCAGTAAAACACGGAGTTTGTCTATCAATTCCAATGCCTCGAATTTGTCCAGTTTTACGGCTGGTTCCGCATTGACCGCCTCTTGCTTCGGCTGAGCGGCTTCGGAGATCGCGGTCAGTTCCTCTAACGCTTTTTTCAGCTCTTCCGAGAGCTTTCCGAGACCTTTTGAAGCGGTGTCGGTGTCGCCGGCGTTCAGGGCGTTTTCTATCACGTAGGAGGCGCTCTGCAAACCCGGCTGCGCCACTAAGCCGGCCACGCCTTTGAGGGTGTGCGCCAAGCGGTGCGCCAGCTTGATGTCGCCGGCCGCCATGGCGGTCTTGATCTCCTCGTCCTTCGTCTTGTTGTCCTTGAGGAAGTTCGATATAAGGCGCATACGCAGCCTCGCGTCCTCTTCGGACTCCGCCGGCGGGGCTTTGGGGGGCGTCGGCGCTTGTGACGCGGGGGCCGCCGCCGTTGTTTGCGGCGAGGTTGCGGCCGCCGGTTGCGCCTCCGCGGGGGGCGCTTGTTCTGCCGAAGCCTGGGCGATCGCCCTCGCCTCCTCCCGCTTCACGGGCTTTATGTAATTGAGCAGGCAGTTCCAAAGGTCTTGCGTCGCGAACGGCTTGGAGAGGTACTCGTTCATGCCGTGCGCCTTGTAGGCCTCGCGGTCGGTGGTCATGATGTTCGCCGTAAGGGCCACTATGGGGATCGTGTTGCCCATCTCGGCCAGCTTCTTAACCGCCTCAAGGCCGTCCATCACAGGCATGTGCACGTCCATGAATATCAGGTCGAAGGGCTTCTCGCCCTTGGCCATCTTCGCGGCGACGGCCTCCACGCCCACCTTGCCGTTCTCGGCGATCACAGCCTTTATGCCCACGCGGGACAGGTGGTCGGTGATCACTATCTGGTTCATCTCGTTGTCCTCGCAAACCAATATCTCGGCGTTGTTGAAGTAGGGCTTCTCCATGTCCGCCGCGCCGCCGCCCGTCCCGTCGCCGAAAGACTCCGTCTTCGTGCTCTCGTCGCAGGTGGGGAAGGTCACGTCAAAGTGAAACTTGCTCCCGATCCCTATGACGCTTTCGACCTTGAGGTCGCCGCCCATCAGCTCCACGAAGTTCTTCGTGATGGTGAGGCCCAGCCCCGTGCCGCCGTATTTGCGCGTGGTGCTGTTGTCCGCCTGCGTGAAGGGTTCGAAGACCTTGGCCAGCTGCTCGTCGTTCATCCCGATGCCGGAGTCCTTCACCTCGAAGTGGATGGTCACGTTCTCGTCGGTTTGGTTTACGACCGCCCCCAGCACCTTCACCATGCCGTAGTTGGTGAACTTCACGGCGTTCGTGAGCAGATTCAGGATGACCTGGCGCAGACGCACCGGGTCGCCGACCAGCTTCTTTCCGAGCGTAGGCTCCGAGTAGCAGAAGAGGTTTATGCCCTTCGCCGTGGCCTTGGGGGTTATGATGTTCTGGCAGATTTTGAAGACTTCGTGCAGGTCGAACGGTATGTTCTCCAAGACGACCTTCCCGGCCTCGATCTTCGAGATGTCCAAGATGTCGTTTATGATGCCGAGCAGCCCCTCAGACGCCGATTTTATCTTGTCCAGGTAATCCAGCGTTTTTGACGAGAGCGCCGGGTCGTCGAGAGCTAGTTCTGAAAAACCTATTATGCTGTTCATGGGGGTGCGTATCTCGTGGCTCATGTTGGCCAAGAACGAAGACTTGATGCGCGAAGCCTCTTCGGCGGCTTGCGCCACGTCGCGGAGCTGCTCCATGTGCTGCTTCATTATCGTCTCGTCTGTGTAGGCGTTGAAGAGCACCAGCGATCCGTCCGTCCAGCTGATGATGGTGGAGCGGCAGGCGTACCACAGTTCCTGCCTCGTTCCCGGCTCTTTACCGATGACCATTAGCGGCCGCTCCCATTGGCTCGTCGGGTAGGTCTTCTTCATCGGGAGCAGGTCGGGCAGCGGGCAGAACGGGCATGGCTCTGTCGAACCGGAGATTACCTCGAAACACTTCTTGCCCAAACTCGCCGTGCGATCCACCCCCACCAGTTTGCAACACAACTCGTTGAGCGACAGGATGTTGTACTCCAAATCCGTGATGAACACCATGACGTCCAGGTTGTCGAGGATCGCGATCGACGAGTTCATCTCCGCGATCTTGTCGACCATGTCGCCTATGTGGTTGGACAGTTGGCCGATTTCATCCTTGTGGCGGAGCCGTACGCCGTATTTCAGGTTACCCTTCTCAATCTCGCCTATGGAGTGGTTTATCTTCCCGATGGGCGACGTTATGAGGTAGGAGACGAACAAGTCTCTGAAAAGCGAGAGGGCCAGTATCCCGACCGCGAGGATGGCGATGACCATATCCGTCTGGTACGTCCTCTTATTGGCCTCGTTCATCTGGAAGTCTATAAACGCCTGAGTCATGTTACGGTTGCCGCCGATCTGGTTCACGAGCTGGTCGCCTATGGGCGTGCACTTGACGTACAGCTCCTCCATACGATCCTTGTCGCGTTGCAGCACTATCGCTTCGTACATATCCTTCACATACGCCATGTACCTCACAAGCTCCCTGAGCACCTCCTCTATGATCAGCAATTGCGTTTTACGCTGGTTGTCGTTCATGGTCGGGTCGCTCTCAAGGTTCGCCTTCCAATCGCTGAGCAGCTTCCGCAAAGATTCATGGTAGTTGGTGCACCTTATATAATAGAGTTTAGCCGCCTCCGGATTGTCGAAGCAGGTGCTCATGGTGGTATGGGTTCTGCGGATATTCATAAACTCCACGGTGGCGTCGGAGGCGTAGAGAAGCCGCCGGTTGGGTCCCTCGGTGATGCCGACGTACTTGGTCGTCACGGCCTGTATGGAGATGACGACATAAGACATCCCGCCGCCTATGAGGAGGAGGAATACCCCGAAAATAATAAGAAACTTGTTACGGATCTTGATGTTTTTAAACCAATTCATTGCCTCGGCAATCCCCTCGAAAAATTTGCGCAAAGAAATACCCCGCCGCCGCTGGTGCCGCCGCGCCGTTCAATAGAATATATACAATGCGTATGAAAATTGCCAAATTTTTTATAACGACCGGATTTTTTTTACATTCCGCCCTAAACCTCGCCGCCGGCATATTATATTATAGTGCTTGTAGGCGGTTAGGATTTCGCCATACGGGCAAACGGCCCGTACGCAACGTAAAAGCGTCCCCGCGCCTCCGTAAACCGTGCAAAAGAAAGGATATGAACATGACGACCGACGGCAACGCACCCAAGATCGGCCTGATCGCCGGAAACCGCCGCCTCCCCTTCCAGTTCGCCGATTGGGCGAAACGCAAGGGTTACGACCTCTACATCGCCGGAATCAAGGGCGAGGCGGAAAGCAGCCTCCGGAACGAGGTCGGCGGCGCCAAATACGAGGAGTTTTACGTTACCCAGATATCAAAGGTGATAAAGTTCTTCAAACGCGGCGGCGTGAAAGACGTGGTGATGATAGGCGGCATCGCCAAGGCCAAGATCAAGCCGACCCTCGACCTCGCCAAAATCATCGCCCGCCTCATGTTCATGAAGAACAAGCACAAGGGCCTCTTCACGATAATCATGTCTATGTTCGACCGCAGCGGCTTGACCGTCAAGTCTATCCAGTCGGTCATGCCTGAACTCCTGATAGGCGAGGGCGCGCTCGGCAAGGTGACCCCCCGCGACGAAGATGTCGAGGCTTTCAGGAAGAACTGGGGCGCGATCCTGAAGTACATCCGCACCGGCGCCGGCCAAGCGGTCATCATTTACAATGGCGGGATCATAGCCTACGAAAACGTCAAAGGCACCGACGACATAGTAAAACGCGCCGCGGCCAAACGCCGCGAACTCGGCGGCGGCAGCGGCGGGATCATGGCCAAAATCATGGAACCCGGCCAAGACGACAGGGTGGACCTTCCGGTGGTGGGCACCGGTACGCTTGAAACGATAGCCAAATACGGCATCAGCGGGGTTATAGCGGAGGCCGGCCGCACAATAGTTGACGACATGGCCGACACAATCGCGCTGGCGGATAAATTGGGGGTCTTCGTCTACGGGGTGACGCTGCCGGACAGCTGACTGCCGCTGGTCACAGATTCATCCGCGAAATAACCAGCTTCCTGAACTCTTTCACGGCCGCCGCCTCCGGTTCCACAAGCAGCGCCTTTTCGCAGTATTCCAGCGCCCCGGGGTAATCCCCCGTGTCGAAGTATACGCCGCTTATCGCGAATAGCGCGTCCACGTGGAACGGGTTGATCTCTATGCAGGATTGCAGCGCGTTCAGGGCGGAGTTGTTGTCGCCCAGCACCCGGTCTACAACACCCAAGTGGTAAAACGCCCGGTTGTTCGCGGGTTCGCACTCCGCCGCCGCTTTAAAGTCGCTTCGCGCGTCGCCGTAGTTCGATTGGGAGAAGTACGCCTTGCCTCGGTGTATAAGCACCAGCGCCTTGATATTGGTAGGGCAGCCTTGTTCCAGGATTTTTGTGTAGACTCGTATCGCCAGCGGGAAGTTTTTTTCGTTGTGCGCGTTGAGCGCGTTCAGGAGGAGCTGGTCTTTGTTGTTCGATATCAGCTCCGGGACGTCGCGGTCGTTCGCCTCCGCGCCGGACTTATTGCCGTTTACCCTGCCGCCCCCGCCGGTTGGCGGCGCGGCCGCCGTCAGACCAGGCTTGATCTCGTCCAGCTGCGCCGTGAACGAGTAGCGTCGCTTGTTCAATTCGCAGTGCAGACGCCGCTGGTAGTCGCGGATCTCCTGGAATATATCGTCGGAGAGCGACAGATTGGCGTTGAGCGCGGCCAGCTTCCGGCGCAGCGGCTCGTCCATCGGCGTGATGTTGTTGCTGTTTTTGTAGATAAGCTCGTGCTCCACCTCCGCCCAAGCGTCTTGCAGGAAGGTGCGCACCTGCACCTCCGCGATCTTCAGATTGAGGTCGGGGAACAGGTCGCGGATGTCGGTCGGGATTTCGAGCAGCAGATGCGTGGAGGAGTAGCCGAAGTCGCTGAAAGCGCGGTCGGCCCCCTTGCGCTCGATCTCCTGCACCGCGAAGGCGTCGCGCAGGTAGAGTTCCACGACCTCCACGTCATCCAAGAAGGGGCACACGACGCGTGTCCCGATTATGTCGTGGATCGGGATAGCCTCGCCCGTCCGCCTCTCGTGGGTCTTGCGCTTGAGCAGCTTCCCGTAGTAGGAGTCGAAGGCCTTGACGCGGTACTTCATCATGAAGTGCACCTCCGAGTCGGCGAGTGCCGTCCGCAACCGCGCCTGAAAGACCTCGAGCGCCGCGATGTAGCAGGGGAGCAGAGCGGTGTACTCGTCCCTCAGCTTTTTTCTATCCGGGTATTGCGATATGCTCATAATGGGCTGATCGATTCTAAAATCAATAGTTTGAGAATTGACTAATAAAGATAATATATGGGGATCACCAAAGTCAAATTAATCTTAGGGGACGCGGGTGGGACGGGCTGTCACATGCTTTTGATTCTCTCGCCGATATACTTCTCCACCGCGTCTAAGAATCTCTCAGCGTTTTCAACCTGCGCGGCGACGGCGGCTTTCGATACAACGTAGAAGGCCTCGTAATCGCTTTCAAGGCGGATTTCGAAGGCTTTATCAATAATCGTTGAAAACTCTGCCGGAAAGACTCCGGTTTTTATGTAGCCCTTACGAAAGGCGGATATTACGCCGGAATGCTTTTTTGAGTCGAATCGGTCAAGCGACAAGACCGCACGCATGGCGTTAAATATACAGTAGTACGAACGGTTAGCGGCGGTCTCGAATGAATTGTCCGGCACTTTGGCGTCTTGCAAACATAACCTCGCTTTATCAATTCGATAACGGGCGAAATCAGCAGGGGTAGGATTGGAATCAGGCGGCATACAGTAACACCCCGTCTTTCTCTACGTTTATGTAAAAGCCGGAAATATCGCGGTATTTGTGAAATATGTCGCTGCAAGTCATACAAAAAGCAACAAGAACGTCATATTCCAAACTAAGGTCTCCGGCTACCTCATGGATCTTCTCCCGAATCGCGGTCCTATCCTCTAACGCTATGTCGGCGATTATCATGATGTCTATGTCCGACTCCTCGTCATAGTCGCCCCTCGCGTATGAACCGAAGAGGATCACCTTCTCCAACTTGTCGCCTAACACCTCTTTGGCGGCGGCGCAGACCTTCTCCGTAATCAGATTCAAGACGGATTTGTCGCACATAATTGACTCCTGCGGGGGATTGTTGATGTTTTATACCGATCTATATAAAGATAATATTCGGCGACGCGGGATGTCAAATTATTGTTCGGGGCGGGACCGACCCGACCCACGCCGACCCCGCCGACGACCACCACCGACCGAACGACGGGGGACGCGGGGGGGCGGG
>Ga0268262_10004903_pt1 | contig 13516 bp, 8 predicted proteins | sample TergutNc150P3_FD_190354 | JGI IMG/M metagenome (GOLD analysis project Ga0268262, IMG submission 190354) | Nasutitermes corniger P3 segment gut microbial community from laboratory colony in Florida, USA - Nc150 P3 (SPAdes) (version 2) | ecosystem: Host-associated > Arthropoda: Insects > Digestive... | reverse complement strand
TTAACACAGCTTCCGCGTTCGCGCAGTTTTTTATATACGAAAATAAATCCGAAATTACATAAATAATTTTTAAGTTTACAGCTACCATTTCATTGCCGTTTCCCAAAAGCAGAGTGTGTTCGCCGCCGTCGTGCATCTGCGTCCACAAAAAATTAACGCTTCCCGACGATTCATAGCCTATCTGCATGGAAGAAGCGCGGTGAACGTCGTATATTTCAACCTTGTCTACAGGCCAGGGAAATTTAAAATGAAGCCCCGCGTCTTTTATGGAAGAAGGCTCAAGTTTTCCAAAGTGATAAACCGCCGCCTGCTGGTGGGGCTGTACGACAAAAACGCTTGTCGCGATAAACAGGACAAAAACAAGGGCAAGGACGAGCGCGGGCAGGATTTTTAAGGTATAACGTATCGTATAAAGCGATTTTATCGAGATTTTCCAGTTTGCAGCCGTTTCTGCGGTTTCAGAATCCGCAAACCCGCCTTTAGAAAACAAATTTTCAGGAAACAGCGAATAATCGAAACTTAAAATGTTTCCTTTTAATACCGAAAGCAAAATATTAACCGCGAGCGAGACTAAAAGATACACGGAAGCGGCGTAATAAACCCACTGTAAAATCACAAATATATTTAATTTTAGGACAAAAGCCGCCGCGATAACTCCCGCGTAGACAAATGAAACATAAGAAAAAAAGTTGAGTATATCGCTTGAAATTTTGTCTATTGGGCGGGAATCGGAGTATGAATCGCTGTCTTTCCTCATTTTAAGGTACAAGACGGCGATACAGGGGAAAACAAGCAGTAACACAGCGTCTATAATGCCGGGATGGTAATCCTCGACATAAGACAAGGGAAAAACCTTAAAAATTATCCTTGCGCGCCAGAACGCCAAACATAAAAAAGAAACGATAAAAACACCCGAACATATTCGCTTTTCAAGACTTACGCTTTCCGGGCGCGGCTGAGAAACATTTTCTCTTTTGATTTCAAATAAACCGTCAGGCTGTCCGCCCGTTTCTGTTTTTACGGCTTCTCGCGGGGTTTCTTTTATTATAGCCGACTCTCGTTTTTTAAAAAATTTCTTGAAAAAACCGCTTAAATCAACAAACCGCCTGTGTTCAAGCCATTTATCATGTTTGCTTATCTCAAAAAAAACGGCAAAGAAAACAAGGAACAGCGATAAATTGAAGGCAAAACTGCCCAGACTTGATAAAACGGCGCACCCGTTTCTGTAATAGGCTATAATATTGATAAAAAAAGAGGCGGCGATTCCAAAAATTACCGGGAACAGCCGTATTTTAGTATTTATTGGTTCACTGTCTTCAGGCATATATTATCCTTCTTTATATTTTACCACGAATCCCGTAAATTTTTATCTAATAATTTTCTTTACAAATATACTTTTTTTTACTATAATAATGGTAGGTCTTAACATATTTTAACAGATTTAATGATATTCTAACACAGAGAAGCTTACCGAATTTTAGCCGTTTATCCCTGCTCTTTTTTTGTTATCAAGAAGGAGGGTATTATGCTGAAGAAACCGGTTGTTTTGTTTTTTGCCGCAATTTTCGCACTTTTTACTATAACATGCTCCAAAGATAATGTTATTTTCCCAGAAAACATAATAGGTTGCGAACCCGAAGAACCGGGAACACATGGATCGGGAACCAACGGAACAGAACTTGATGAGTTATGGAATCAAGGCTCGAGTACAGAAAATCAAGAACCAAACGAACCGGGAGAGCCGGTTATTAATTATGTAAGCGGACCGGATGCGATTAATTGGGGAATCTCCGCCAATGTTGACGTACAAACCCTGGGTTTAACGCCGGGAAACGACACAACGGAAGTATACCTTAACTGGTATTCCAAGGGAACGGATACAGGCAAAGTTGCAAAAGTCAGGTTCATTAGAGGAAAACTTACATCGGGAACAGAATTAATCGAGAAAGACGGATCGGCAACAGCCGTAGGAACCGCATATACCCAACACAAGGCTGTTGTAACGGGGCTAAAACCCGGTTCAAGTTACCAGTACGCGGTATCAAGCGACGGAAACAACTGGAGTATAGAGTACGATTTTAAGGTTCCCGCCGCCGGAGCTTTTAAATTCGCCGTAATAACAGATCCTCAGCTTACCACTTCGGCAAGCTCTACCAATAAAGGGAAAGTTGACCCAAACAGCCGGTATCCTGCTACAAGCTTTACTACTACCCAAAGCTGGACAGAAACAATACAGAAAGTTGCAGACGCGGGCGTAAGTTTTATCGCAAGCTGCGGAGATCAAGTTGACGGCGGCAGTGATGAATTGGAATATACTAATTTCTTTACGCCTCCGGGACTAAGAGAACTTCCTTTATCCCCCGTGATGGGCAACCACGATCCGCTCAATAAGAGCGTTCTGTTTTTTAATCACTTTAACATACCCAATGAACAAGGATCAGCCGCCGATACATCTTTAGGAGCAAACTATTATTACCTTTACAACAATATTCTTTTTGTAGTGTTGAATACATCCGCCTATGCAAGCAGTTCTAACGCGGCATCATATATCTCCAGATTTAAAACTACAATCCGGAACGCAAAAACCGCCCATGCCGGAAAATATGACTGGCTCATTGTCCAACATCATAAATCCACCGCAAGCGTCGGCACCCATTGCGCCGATACGGATTTACAATCTTATGTTGAAGCCGGCTTTGAAAAACTTATGTCCGATGAAAAAGTCGATTTTATCATTGCAGGGCACGACCATGTATACGCCCGCAGTTATCCCCTGCAAGGAATGGACGGCGGCAAGGTTTCTGTAGCCGATAAAACGAACAATACCAACACTTTTAATAATCCCGGCAATCCCATATATTTTACATTTAACACGGCAAGCGGATTAAAATATTATTATATCAGCGCCGATAAAACTTTTACTTTTAGCGGCACTGTAACATCTAATACAAAATATCCGTATTTGGGCGTCGATGCCAACGGGAAACCTATATACGGCAGTACCGAATATAAAAACGGTAAATTACCTGATTCCAATTTAGCCTATTCTCAGCCGCTTATACCGAGTTACACCATTGTTGACGTAAACGGCAGGACTATAACGTTTAGAACCTACCCCATCGCATCCGGAAGCGGCACAAGCCCAGGAGCGTCTGCGCCATATAGTTTTGACGCAGATACTCCGTATGATTGGGTAACGGTTACCAAGTAACAGATAACCGTCTCGCTTGCTTTTGCTAAAATTTCAACGCTACCAGTATGCTCCCGAAAGAGAACAAGCCGCCGGGCGCGAATACGTCTATAGTTCCGCTGTTGCCGTAGGCGTTTGTAACACCTGTTACGGCTTCTATCCAGGCATTATCCGTAAGGTTAAATGTAGGACCAAGACTAAAACGGCTGACGAAACTGCTGCCCCACGAATCCTGATGTATTGTCTGTGAAGAAGTTTTTACGTCGTCATTAAAAATTACTCGATCAACTTTTTCCAGAGTAATAGCGGCAGTCTGAAGACGCGCGCCGGCATTCAAGACAAGCTTGCCGGGAATGATCTTATACTGCAAAGCAAGACGCACATCGGGACGGAAGGAAAAACTGAAAGTTGAATCGTTTGCCCCCTGACGTACAAGATTGTAGGAACTATTAACATCCATTTGATTGTCTTCTCTGCTTATAATTGTTAAAGGAAGGTTAAGCTTAAACTTAAGCGAAAGCCTGTCTTCGCTCCACGAACCGCTGAGCGAAGGAGTAACCTGATTTGATACATAAGATTTTTCAACTAAAGATATACTGGCGGGACTGTACGTTCCTTTTATTGTTCCTGTTCTGTACACTCCGTCCTTCTCATAACTGTACTCGTTATCATAGATATTCAAAGTAAGCACATAGTCTAAATCGCATGACGCCTTAAAACCATCCTGATTATAGAAGGTATAACCTCCAAGTCCTAAACCGACAGACGGATCAATGTGATTCGACGAACGTCCTATTTTGACGCCTTCAATACCGTTGCTGTCGGGACCGCTTGTTTCCGTGCTCAGATAATCGCGGTTAAATACCAGATCGACTGTAGCATACGGTCTGATTCCGTTTCCTGTCAAATCCTTCGCCATTGCCCAAGCAATTTGAGGAGCTATGTAGCCGCCTTCCGCTTTATAATTTTTATATAGTTGATTCCCTGTAACAATGCCGCTTTCATTGAACGACTGATGATTTGTACGATAGGTAATCCTGAAACCCATATCCGCCGCGCCTACAATTAACGCGATATTGTTGACGTTAGCGGGAACTACATTGATGTAATTGTATACATTATAAGGCCTGCCTGCTACGCCTCCGTTCGGAACAGGGAAAGTTTCCATTGATGTATAGTTGTTGGCCGGCGCGCCCGCCCACAGATTCCCGTTATAGAACCCTCCCAAATATACATTGCTAACTTTAGTCGCGTAACCAAGAGTCGCGATACCGCTGAAATTCTCGTCCCATAAAAAGGATATCATTCCAAACCATCTGTTAAATTTTACTCCGGCATAGGCATCCGGTCTGATAAAGTCGTCCGCGTTACTGCGGTATCTACCCTCTGTAACGGTACTTTGAGGCGATGTCCAAATAGAAGCGGGTAAATTCTGCGCCCATATTCCCGCAGCCGAAATAACCATCATCAATAAAGCAAGTAAAAAAAGCTTGTTTTTCATTTTTATCTCCTTAAGTCCTGATAATAATTTTCTTTCGGCAAAAAAAAATACGTTTCACCGAATATTAACAAACTTAATTATTTTTTAATAAATACAAATTAACAGAAAATAAATATTTATTTTTTATGTTTCTAACAATCTGATTGTACTTTAATTACAAATAAATAAACGACAAGGAGGATATTATGTTGTTTAAGAAAACAAAAAAACTGCCGGTATTTTTATTGGCTGTCTTGTTTACAGTAATTACTTTCGCGATAATTACTGGAGCGTGCGGAGATTCGGGAAGCGGCGTTGTAGTAAACCCCGATGCGGGAAACACCCCTGAACCAACAAAAAATTACGCGGAAGGTGACGATGCTCTTGGTTGGGGAATGTCCGGAATAGCCAATGTGTCAACTCTGGGCTTAACTCCAGGAAATGACACAACAGCCGTTAACCTTAACTGGTATTCAAACGGAGCGCAGGCAGGCAAGGTCGCGCAGGCCAGGTTCATCAGAGGAACCCTCATCGCAGGAACAGAATTAGTTACAGCGACAGGAGCTGTGGCGGAAGCGTCAACCGGAACCACTCAGCATAAAGTTACCGTAACCGGACTTAAACCGGGCTATAGTTACGAATACGCTGTATCAAGCAACGGAACAGACTGGAGCGAGATCTATAAGTTCTCCGTTCCCGCCGCCGGCGCTTTCAAGTTCGCCGTAGTCGCGGATCCACAACTTACCACAGGCGCTGTTGATAATAACAGCAGGTATAAACCTATCACAGGTACTACAAGAGCCGGATGGGCTGAGACGATGGGTATATTAGTAAGCAAAGGTGTCAGCTTTATTGTTGGATGCGGAGATCAAGTCGACGCCGTTACAGCCAATGAGATTGAGTATGATAACTTCTTTGCCCCGGTGGGTCTGCGGAACCTTCCTTTCGCACCCGTATCCGGCAACCATGAACCCCACACTGCCTATAATTTTCACTTTAACTGGCCCAACGCTCAGAAATTTACAGGAACTCTGGAAGAGACAGTCGCGACAGCTAAAGAAAGAAACTATTTTTACCTCTACAATAACATCCTTTTTGTCGCCCTGAATACCGCCCCTTATCCTACGGTTAATTCTAACTCCAGCAGTGATAAAGACGTAAATACCGCAAAATTACACACCGAACGGTTTCAAAAGACAATCCAGGCGGCAAAAGCGGCTCACGCTGGAAAATACGACTGGCTCATTGTCCAGCACCACAAATCCACCGCCAGCATTGCCAATCATATCGCCGACAAGGATATACAAGCCTATGTAGAAGCGGGCTTTGAGAGAATTATGTCCGAAGAAGGAGTTGATTTTATTCTCGCTGGTCATGATCACGTATATGCTCGCAGTTATCCGCTCGCGGGAAAGGATGACGGTAAGGTATCAGTACCGGATAAGACGAAAGGAGGCAACGAGGTAACCAATCCTGGTAATCCGATTTATCTTACATTTACAACAGCCAGCGGTCTTAAATATTATCAAGTGAGTTTCGATACTACTTTCCCTTATAGCGACAATCCTGTTAGCAATACTGAGTATCCGTATCTGGGTGATGTTACAGACCAAAATGGAACCAGTTCCACAAAATTCGGAACCGCCGCTTATAAAGAAGGAAACAAACCCGTTTCCAACTTGGCCGCCGTTCAGCCGTGGATACCCAGTTATTGTATTGTCGAAGTCAACGGTAAGACTATTAAATTCAGCACCTACGCCATCGCCACAGTTTCCGGTACAAACGATGGTGTAACTGCACCTCATAACTTCGACGCTAACACCCCGTACGATTGGGTTCAGGTAACAAAGAACTAAATAATGATAAAAATCCTCGGCCGTTATTGAGCGGTCAGGTATAAATGTTTAAGCAAGGGAGCAGAGGCAATCGGAGTAAATCCGCTAGTTCTGCTCCCTTTTTTTTCGTGTACGTACCGAAGGTACGATTTCGAGATTTTCGTGTTTATAATTTAAAAAGCAAAATCGTAGAGCCTGCGCAGAATCGCGCCGATTTTTTCCGAATACAATCTGTCTGCCGCCCATGTTCCGGCAAGCCCGTCGATTGTGGGACTGGAACCAAGGCGCACATACCTGTAACGCGGATCAACCAGAGAAAGATTAAGCGGCTCGACGGTGGCGTACGCTTTCAAATGCTGTATATGGGCGCGAACCCCTGTGCGCGGATCGGGGAAAACAAGGCCCGGCTGTTCGGGACCTATAGCGCCAAGCCCGCAGAAATTGTTCCACTCGGGCTGGACAAGGCCGCCGAAACTTAAAAAACCTGTTTCAAGGCACATTTGGGCAAAAGCGACATCGTGATCGATGCCTTCATGGGCGGCTTCTTCGATATAAAGACCCGCCAAAATCTGCGCGTAATCGGGCTGGGCAAAAGGGCTGTTTTGAACAAGGAAAAGCGCCAGTTTTTCCCCGTCTACCCTGCCCTTCCCCATGATAAATACTGCGGATTCGGGTGTTTCGGGGGGCACATCTACAGTTTCTGACGGAATCCTTTTTATAACAGGTTTTCCCGGTTGGACGGAAACACAGGAAAAAACGGACAAAAGCAGGGTCAAAAAGAAAAAATAACAAAAAATTTTCATATTTATTGAATTTTCGGCAAATAAAGTAAAGCGCTGTACATCTGCGCGCATATATATATATATGGATTATGTATTTGAAAAACAAACTTTTTCATGTGTGCCGTTTGATGAACGCCCGCGGGAAAAGCTAAAAACACGCGGACCCGCCGCCCTTTCCGACGTGGAATTGCTGGCAATCCTCTTAAATACCGGGATTCAGGGTAAGAATGTAATCAAGGTCGCGAAAGATCTGCAAGGCCTTTTGGACGGAAACAAGGAAATCCCTTCCATACAGGATATCTCGGGGGTAACCGGCATCGGGCTTACAAAAGCCTGCGCCGTCTCTGCAATGCTTGAGTTCGGCAGAAGGCGGTTCGGCTCATTCTCGGTCTGTATAAAAAAGCCGTTCGATATTTTTACCCAGGTTCGGCATTTTGCCGACCGCAAACAAGAACGGTTTATCAGCCTTTCGCTTAACGGCGCTCACGAGGTGCTGGCGGTAAGGGTTGTAACCATAGGCCTTGTGAACAAGACCATTGTCCACCCGAGAGAAGTTTTCGCCGATCTTATCCAGGACAGGGCCGCCGCGTTCTGCGTCGCGCACAACCACCCTTCCGGTAAACTTCAAAGCTCTCCCGAAGACGATGAAGTTACCGAGCGCCTCCAATCCGCCGCCGACATTCTTGGGATTCAATTTATAGATCACATTATCTTCTCCGAAACCAACTGGTGGAGCTTCCGCGAAAACGGAAAATTATCAGGCACGGTGTAGGTTGTAAACAATGAATTTTATTAAGAATTTAACCACGAACCAACACGAAAATTAATGACTATGAACTTCATGATACATAAGTTAATATATAACAAGTGAATAAAAACCTAAATTTTTTTTTATTTATAACTTTTCTTTGTATTTTTCCGGCTCTGCTTACGGCGCAGAGGGCGGGTGATATTATCGGGGATAATTTTGAGGAAATTGCGGGGAAGGGGCTTGTCGTACGCACCAATCCGGCGGGAGTCAAAGTTTTTATTGACGGCATGGATCGCGGGCTTTCCCCTGTTACTATCGAAAACTTACCGCCGGGAGAACACTCGGTTAGATTGTACAAAGAAGGCTACAATGAAAGGCAATTTAACGTAACTTTATTTAACAACAGCCGCCTCTTGGTTTCCATAGAAATGAAAGATGAGCGCGGCGAGGTTTTGGTTTCCGTTCGCAAAGCGCAAGGCAGTCCCGGAACCAATCAACTGCCGTTTAATCCTGAAATTACGTCTCCGGTTTATCTTTCATCTGACAACACAGCGGTTCTAAAACTGCCTGTAGGACAGCAAACTATCAGGGCGCGCGCATTTGGCTGGGAAGACGCTTCTGTAACGGTACAGGTTGACGAAAAAAAACCTGTAACCGCAGAAATTATTATGCGTCCGGCGGAACTAAAATTAAAAAACGCGTCCGCAAGCAGACGGCGTTTTAATCCGAATAACACGGGAAATTTGGGCACTGTTTTTTACCGTTTTGAAACAACCGCTCCGGGATTTGGAACTTTTTCTGTTTATGATAAAAACAAAAATTTGGTTTATCATGAGAAACTCAAGCAGTTTACTTCATGGGAACAATCCGTAACATGGAAAGGCAGAGACTCCTCAGGCAATCTTTTGCCGGAAGGCATTTATACCATATTGATAGAAGCGACAGGCCCGTTATTATCAAGCGCCGGTACGACACCCGTCTCGGTATCGCTGGAGACAAAAATAGATTATTCAATAAATATTATTCCTCTTTCGCTGTCAGGCGGATTACCCGGTCTTGTTTTCTCGCCATTGCCTCATGTGCTTACCGCCGGAAGTTTTCAAATAGAAGGCGGCATTTTCGCGGGGAATTTTTATAACGAAAAACTTTTTTCTGTACTTCCGTTTGAAGCCGGAATGAGAATTTCCCCTGTCAACAAACTGGAAATATCCTCAGTCTTTAATATCAATCCGCGTTTCAATTCATCCGTAAAGACAGGATTGGGAGTTTCAGGCTCCGCAAAGTACAACATTTTAAACGGCAGCGGCTTTCCCATCGCCTTCGCCACAGGCTTCACTTACACATGGGCGGCTGAAAACGGAGAATCTCCGTTAAATCCCGGCAAAGGAATCGGTATTTACGCGCCTTTGTCGCTTGAACTTGAAAAGTTTTCCGTCGCTTTCAGCCCCGGCGTTTTATGGCGCGGCCCTTCCGGTTTCGCCCCCGAACTTCTTCTTTCCGCAGGCGTTTTGTACAGGGGCGGCAGGCATTTCGCGGGTATTTCCGCCCGCACAGAAATCGATCTTTCAGAAGACAAGATAGATCCAAAGATACTTGCGGGCACCGAATGGCGCTATAATCCGCTTTCTTCCAACATATTATTCTCTTGCCAATTCGGAATGTGGACGCAGAACAGCCGCATAGGAGGCTACGGCGGTTTAGGAATCGGAGTGATTTATTAAAAAGCTCTGCGGTATTTTTTTGCCGTGAAAGTCCTCATCGGTGATTTTCTTTTGTAAATCTGTTACATGCATTTTTAGTTTCTCTTCCATTTCGGAGGCATTGAGCTTAAACTGTTTTTGGTTGACGCTTAGAAAAAGTTTTCCTTCCGGCGCAAGCAAATTTATACATTTTCCTGTTAATTCATAAAAATCGCGCTGTAAATCAAAATCTTCCGTCATTTTCTTTGAATTGGAAAACGAAGGTGGGTCTAAAACAATAATATCCCATTTTATTTTTGAAGAAGCGGCCTTTTCGAGAAACTCAAGTACGTCGGCGCGGATAAGGCTGTTTCTCCCGTCTCCGCCCTGCCGTTCTTTGCCTGAAAAGAAATCCCAAATCTGAAAAACTTGAGCCGAAAGACCGTTAAGCGAGAAATTTTCCCGCGCCCAATTCAGGTAAGTGTTTGAAAGATCGATTGAATCCGTGGAAGCGGCTCCTCCCGAGGCGGCGTAAACCGAAAAAGATCCTGTATAGGAAAAAAGATTTAATACTCTTTTACCTTTAGCTTCGCTCTGTACCATTACGCGCAAGAGCCGCCTGTCCGGGAAAAGACCTGTATCAAGATAATCGGATAGGTTTACCTTAAAAACAAGGTCTCCCTCGCTTACTATTTTTTCAAACCGCGCGTCGGAAGTTTTTTCATATTGAGATTCTCCTCTCTGCTTTTGACGCTGTTTTAAAAAAATCCGTTCGATGTTTATGCCCAGCGCGGCGGAAGCGGCGTTCTTCATCGCGGACAGCCATTGTTTTTCTTCTTCCTCGTCTTTCTCATAGGGCCGCTTGTAAAGAGCGCCTGAAATCGCGGCTTCATCCGCGTGTGAAACAGAACCGTAAAAATCCAAAACAAGCGGTATTTCGGGAATATCGCGGTCGTAAATCCTGAAAGCGCCTATATTATTCCTTTGCGCCCATTTTTTAAGATGGCGGAACCGTTTTTGCAGACGGTTGGCTAACATTTGAGACTGTTCTGTTGTTTTTTCGTTTTCCATGTTCATGTGTTACCGGCTTTCCTGATATTTTGTGAAGCAGCCTTAACAACAGGATTCGTATAAAACGAGTATAACAACTGCAAGAACATAACAAACCAAATAATCGGCTCGCAGATAATCACGCCGAAATAACCGAGGACAGGCACTAAAAGAAAAGCAAACAGCACTTTAAAGACAAACTCTATTACGCTTGAGATAAGCGGAATAATTTTTTCTCCTATTCCCTGAAGCGAAAGACGAAAAATAAAAAGCATTCCAAGAACTATATAAAACGGAGAGTTTATCCTTAGATACCGCGCGCCGTTATAAATAATAACACTCTCATTTGAGCCGGATAGCGCCCTTATTAAAACCGGAGAAAAAAGCATAAGAACAACGGTTATAAATATTCCCCATGATACATTGATCAAATTGCCGTAACGGACAGCTTTTCGTATGCGGCTAAGCTGGTTCGCGCCCTTGTTCTGGGAAACAAATGTAGAGAGCGCGATGGCTATTGTATTCATCGGCATCATACAGAAACTGTTAATTCTGCGCGCCGTTATATGCCCCGCTATTACAAGATGACCCAGGCCGTTTATCGCGCTTTGAAGAACGACAGAGCCCAAAGCTACAATCGACATCATAAATCCCATAGAAAAGCCCTGCGATATAAGTTCCCTGTACAAATGGGCGTCATAATGAAAATGCTCTTTATATGGAATAAGTATGCGGCTTCTTTTAAAAATATAAAACAGACAAAGCGCCGTCGATATACTTTGCGCAACAACAGTAGCAGCCGCCGCGCCGCGGACGCCCATCTTAAAACTTGTAATGAAAATAACATCAAATACTATGTTCAATACCGATGAAATAATCAAAAATAAAAGCGGCATTACGCTGTCGCCTATAGCCTGCAAAAGCCCGGCGCAAAGATTATAAGTAAAAGTTATAACCAGAAAGGCGGTCAAAATTGAAATATACGAATACGCCGTGTCTATTATATTCTCCGGTATGTTAATCAATCTTAAAAGCGGCATCATAAACAGGCTTGCGGTAACCGAGATAAAAAGAGCCAAGAGGGCGCCTGCCGTAATAGCTCCCGCGACAGTACGCTTAAGCGCGTCTTTATTGCCCGCGCCGAAATAACGCGCGGCGACAATGCCGAAACCTCTTCCGATACCTATGATGAAAACTAAAAACAGCTCAAATATTACAGCGCACGCGCCGACGGACGCGAGAGATGTTTCACCCAGAAAATGCCCAACGATAACCATATCCACAGTGTTATACATCTGTTGAAAAATATTGGATAACAAGATAGGAATAGCGAAAACAAGCAATGATTTCGTTATATTTCCGTTTAATAAATCCGTTTTCATCTATAGAAAATACTATTCCAATATTTTACTTTATTCTATTATCCCATGAGCGTTCCTGAATGTCCGCCCGTGCGTTGTCTATCTATACTTTCCTAAATCAACAAAATCATGTATAATACCCCCAAGGAGCAATCATGAACGCATTAAAGAAAAATCCCGCATGGAAGGGCCGGCGCGGACCGGTGGTATTGGTCATTATGGACGGCGTAGGCTACGGAAAATACAAAGAGGGCGACGCTGTCGCCGATTCTAAAATGTATCACCTTAACGATATAAAGAGCAAAAGCCCCAACACAAAGCTGAAAGCGCACGGAAAAGCCGTAGGCTTGCCCTCAGACGAAGATATGGGCAACAGCGAAGTCGGACACAACGCTATGGGCTGCGGACGGGTATTCAATCAGGGGGCGGCGCTCGTTTCCAACTCTATCCATACAGGCGCAATGTTTGAAGGCTCCGCGTGGAAAGAAGTTGTCGCCAATATAAAAAACGGTAAGCCTGCGGCGGGGCGCGAGCCTACCCTTCACTTCCTGGGGCTTTTCTCGGACGGCAATGTTCACAGCCACATGGATCACCTAAAAGCTATGATTACTCAAGCCAAGAAAGAAGGCGTTAAGCGCGTGCGCGTTCATGTTCTCTTTGACGGACGCGACGTAGGCGAAACAAGCGCCCTTGAATATGTCGATCCTTTTGAGGCGTTCTTAAAAGATCTAAACAAAGACGGCTTTGACGCTAAAATCGGCTCAGGCGGCGGGCGTATGTGGATCACAATGGACCGTTACGGCGCGGATTGGGAAATGGTGCATCGCGGCTGGGAAACCCATGTGTTCGGTAAAGCCCGCCAATTTGCAACAACTCGTGAAGCGGTCGAAACATACCGCAAGGAAATCCCCGGTATCATCGATCAGGACTTAAAAGAATTTGTTATAGCCGAAAACGGCAAACCTATCGGCACTATCGAGGACGGAGACTCCCTTATTTACTTTAACTTCCGCGGAGACCGCGCGCTGGAAATCACAGCCGCTTTTGAGGACGACAACTTTACCCATTTCGACCGCGGGCGCCGTCCAAAGATTTGTTATTCGGGAATGATGGAATACGACGGCGACCTGCACGTTCCGAAACGGTATCTTGTAAGCCCCCCTTCAATTGATCGCACAATGGGCGAATACCTTGCCGCAAGCGGAGTCAGAACCCTTGCTATTTCAGAGACGCAAAAGTACGGACACGTTACCTACTTTTTTAACGGAAACCGCACCGGCAAGTTCGACGATAAACTTGAAGACTATGTTGAAATAAAAAGCGACGTTCTTCCTTTTGAACAGCGCCCGTGGATGAAGTGCGCGGAAATTACCGATCAGGTTATGGCC
>Ga0268262_10004902_pt1 | contig 13520 bp, 17 predicted proteins | sample TergutNc150P3_FD_190354 | JGI IMG/M metagenome (GOLD analysis project Ga0268262, IMG submission 190354) | Nasutitermes corniger P3 segment gut microbial community from laboratory colony in Florida, USA - Nc150 P3 (SPAdes) (version 2) | ecosystem: Host-associated > Arthropoda: Insects >... | reverse complement strand
TATCTCTAAATTAGACCACAAAATATATATGCTGCCCAGCGGCATTTGCGAAAATATATTTACATCTGCAAATACGGCTTTATTTGCAGAGCTTGTATCTGCGGCTATACCCTTATTCTCCTTGCTGGCTTGGGCAAAGCTCAAAAGAAACGCTATGAGTAAAAATATAAATCGCATATTAGTAATATAGAAAACATATTAAGCAAGAACATTACGCCGCCTCCACTCCTCAATGGGAATGGCGGGAAATCCGGCTACTTTTGCGCCGGGCTTAATGCTCTTTGTAACCCCTGCCTTTGCCGCTATAATACAGCCCTTGCCGAGGGTTAAATGCCCAGCAACCTGCGCCCCGCCAGCCAAAGTAACATCATCTTCCACAATAACCGAGCCTGCAAGCCCAGACTGAGAGCAAAAGACCGCATTGCTGCCCACAATGCAGTTATGCCCAATTTGCACAAAGCTATCCAGTTTGCAAAAATCTCCAAGCCTTGTGGGTTCCAAAAATCCAGCAGCCACAACGGAGTTTGGACCTATTTCACAATTACTTCCAATAACCACCCCGCCAAAATGCGGCACGGCTATTTGCTCACCATTTTCACCGCTGTAAAAACCAAAGCCGCGAGAGCCAACAACAACGCCTGAGTGCAAAATTGTTCCGTTGCCAATTTCAACATTCGGGTAAAGATTTACGCCAGAATGTAAAACGCAATTTTCCCCGATTTTCACGCCAGCTGGAATTAAAACATTCGGGCTTATATGTGCTGTTGGGTGAATTTCGCTAGAGGTAAATTCTTTTTTATTTAAAATTTCCGCACATTTTATTATAGCTTCATAAGGATTTTTTACCCTAGCCAAAACCTTTGCCTCCCCTACCCAGCCAGCGAAATTCTCTGGCACAAAAACCGCTGTGGCTTTTGTTGTTCTAGTCGCTCCATAAGCGGCTTCGTCTGTGCAAAAAGAAACATCGCTTGTGCTTGCAAAGGCAAGTGTTGCACATTTTTCCACGCTACCTTGGATATTTGCCGGCTCTAAAACGGCACCTGTTAGTTCGGATAATTGGGAAAAGGTGAGCATAATTATTCAAAAATTAAAGGTTAATCCTAATGCAAAACTGAGTGCCTTTGTTTGGTTCGCTTTGAACGGATATTTCGCCTTCGTGCAAGTCCACTATTTTTTTTACAATAGCAAGACCGAGGCCAGTGCCCTGTTCTTTTGTGGTGAAAAAGGGCGTGAATATGTTTTTCAAATGCTCCTGTTCAATGCCTTTTCCTGTGTCTGCAACGGTTATTTCTGCGGCATTTCCGTTTGATTTAATGCTTACATAAATTTTGCCTTCGGTCTCTATTGCCTGAATTCCGTTTATGAGCAGGTTGAGCATAACCTGCTGCAATTTTTCGCTGTCAATTTCTGCATTCAATGGCTCTGCCGGAAAATCGCGTTCTATGCGAACTTGCTTTTTTTCTTTTTCAATTTCAATTTCAGCATGAGATAAAATTGCCTCTGCCCATGCAACCAAATCTGTGCTTTGCTTTTGCAAATTTGTTTTTCTGGTATAAACGAGCAAGTTGCTAACTATTTTATTTAGGCTAGAAATTCCGCCTATTATTTTATCAACGTATTTTCGTTTTGGATCTTCGGGTGGAATACTCCTCGCGAGCAAACTGGCATAACCCGCTATTCCGCCAAGGGGGTTTCTAATTTCGTGAGCTACGGTTGCTGCCATTTCTCCAAGCGCACTCAAAACCCTGCTCTGGTGAATTTCCTCCTCCATTTTTTTTATTTGCTCGGCTTGCATTTCCAAAGCTTTATATGCAAACTCAAGTTCACCAGATTGCGCCAAAAAACGCTCCATCACAGATGTAAGTTCGCTTGTTATTTCTTCTTGAGACTTGCTATCCGCCATTCCCTGCTAGCCTATCTAAGTGCCCTGAATGCGTCTATCCTGTTCTTTGACTGGCTATGCTGGTCAAACCTTTGAATCATAACCTCGTCTTGTGCCCTAAGCTCTAAAACCAATTTTTCAATTTCGGATATTATTTGTTCAATACTGCCAAAAAGCTCGGAATTTTGCATTTCGGCTTTTCTCTCTACCCACTCGCTAACAAGCGGTGCGCAACGGGTATTTTCTTCTTTTACACTATCCAAAAAGGAACTTTTCTTTTCGAGCAATTGCATTATTTTGTTCAATTCATTTTTAGAATCCAAGTCACGCAACAAATCGCTTTGCAATTCGTGAATTTGCTTGTAAATAGATAACTGAGCATTTAAGCTGTCGCGGAGCAATTCTGGTAAATTAGATGTCATTTTTTCAATATTCCTTTATTGTTCTCATGCCAAATAACATCATCTTTGTAAAGCTTTGCCTGGTCTGCCCAATAGGTTCCGGGGTATTCCTTTATAAGGCGATCGTAATAACGTACGGCTTCTTTGGAGTTGTTCTGTTTGCGAAACACATTTCCTATTTGGAACAATGCCCAAGAAACAAGTTCTGGGTCTTTGTTTTGATCCATTGCTTTGTTGTAATATTCAAGTGCCATAGGCCAGTTTTGAGCTAGAAAGCTGATATTGCCAAGTTCATAAATTGCTTTGCGACAAGACTGTGCAGTATTTGCGGGGCAGGCTTCGGCTATGTCTTTATATGTTTGCAGTGCAGATGGTGTATCTTGCAATTTTATGTATAAATCTGCCAATTTAAGGCGAAGCTCATTCTTTTTAGCGTTATCGGTTTCTGCATCTATGGCTTTTTTCAAAATTTCAGGTGAGCCTTGGTCGGGTTTGTATTTGGCGGCTATTTCGGCTTTTAATGCCAATTTTTGCCCCAGAGTTGGTCCAAGTTTTTGGTCTTCTATAACATCTGAAAGCGAATTGTCGCCTGTTTGATATTGCTCTTTTTTTACCTGACTAAATGCAAGCATATATAGCACTGCGCTTTTGTAAGGCTCTGGCACAGGCTCTTGCAAAACTGAATTCCCAAGAGCAATTACTTTATCGTGCAGTTCAAGATACTGGTACAGAGAAAGCAGGTTGTATGCGGCGGCCATTGAATTAGGAGTTCCAGGAAATTTTTGCCGAGTTGTTTGTAAAGCATCTATTGCAGATTGAAATGATTTTTTTTGAACTAGATTAAAGGCCTTTTGCAAATCTGCGCTACCAGCTTCTGTTATGGAGGCAAAGGCAAAATTCCCACCATATTCCGTTGCAGCTACTTTTTCGGGGCCAATGGTTAAAGGCTTGTTTCTAATGCTTTCCAAATATGCCGCTACTGAATCTTGCTTGCGCTTTTCTTCCATTTTTAAGCAGCTTTCCAAGCTGTTGCACGCATAAGATGCAGATGATTTTGCATCTTGCGAGCCACTGCTGGGTGAGCTGCTTCCCGCTGTGCTATCTTTGGTCGCAACAGCTCCACCGCTATTAAGTGCGGCTATTCTGCCTTTTACCTCTGCTTTGCCGTCTGCGCTTGGCGTTAGCTGCAAATATTTATTATAATAACCTATTGCTTTTGCCTTATCACCTTTTTGCTCATAAATTTTGCCTAGATAATAATTTGAGTTATAACCTTTTTCTGGATAATCAAAACTTTTATTGAAATTTATCACGGCTTTGTCCATTTCACCTAAGTTAAAACGGCAAACGCCCGCATAATAATAAGCCCCAGGATTACCAGGTTCCTTTTTTAGCACCTCTCCCCAAGATTTTGCAGATTCTGCCCAATTTTTTTTATCAAAAGCTGCGAGTCCAGCTTTGAATTCTGGAGAATCATAAGTGTATTTTGATTTGCTAGCAGCGGCGGGCGAAGATAGATTAGCGGGTGGTGAAGAGTTGGTGGGTGGTGGAGGTAATTGTGGTGTTTGAGCGTTTGCGTTAGTTCCAAGCAAAATCCCTATTCTAGTCACAGCTTTTGTTTTTTGCTCAGGGCTTCCAGTTTCTGCCAAAACTCGCCATCTGGCAATGGCATTCTCTTTTTGAGACAGAGCTTCATAAGACTCTGCCTCCCCTTCTATAGCTTTGGTCAATTTGGGGTTGTATTTTTGGGCAAGCTGAAAATTGTCCAAAGCAATTTTATAATCCTTCATTTTAAACCGCGCATCGCCTGCACCCAAATATGCCTCTGCATTGCCTTTGTCAATAGAAAGTACGGCTTTGTATTCATCCAAAGCTTCTTTGTGCCTTCCCTGGTTTGCAAGCTCCTGTGCCTGCTTTAACCTAACGGATTGCGAATTTTGCGCAAAAACAAAAACTCCCGCAAAAGCGACTATAGTTAAAAAATGCTTGAACATTGGTTGGTAATATAGAAAAATTAACCCTTATCCTCCATAACCAACTTCACAAACTCCCCTACTTCTCTGAACTCCTTGTATACTGATGCAAAACGCACATAAGCAACCGAGTCTGCCTGAAATAATTTTTTCATAACCAAATCGCCCACGGCTGCATAAGAAATTTCTGCATGTCCCATTTGCACAAGCTCGGTTTCAATATCGTTTGCCATCTCCTCTATTTTTTCGGAACTAACTGGCCGCTTGGCGCAGGCTATTCTTATGCCAGAAATTAATTTTTCACGCTTGAAAGGTTCACGCCTTCCATCGCGCTTGGCTATGGTTATGGCTCCTTTTTCTATGTATTCATAAGTTGTGAAACGGTGGGAACAATCTTGGCATTCCCTGCGCCGTCTAATGGAGTCACCGCTTGCGCGGGTTTCTATAACCTTATCGTTATCGGATTTGCAATGCGGACACATCATGATTCATACACCTTATATAAAGTAATTCCAGTTTTTGCCATATTATCACTTGCCTCATTATATGCTTTTAAAATGGAATTCCATTCTCTTATGCTTATTTTTATTTTTTTCTCAAGGGCGTTTTGCCTGTAAGTTGCCGCTTGCGCAAGCAAGTGAGCGACTTTTGCGAGTGAGTCAAAATATTCTGGCAGCAAATTTAAAAAAGGCAAATCTGCTTCTGGCGCATTGCCTCGTTCTCTAGCTAAAAATTCCTTTTGTTCCTTGCACGTTGTTTGTAATTGCCCCATCATTCGGTCTATCCTAATCCAGTCCACTTGCGGGGCAATAAGGCTTATTGGCCACATTTTTTTTATTGAGAATTTAAACATTGAATCGTGAGCTGCACGTTGCAGCTTCACCATTTCGCGCAAATTCGCAAGCATTGTTTCTTTTAACGATGGCATTTGCTACCTTCCACTGGGTGCCTTACTATTCTTGGCATAGGCAAAAAATTAAAAATTTTATAAACCTTCAAATATATTTTCTCGCACAAATTCACAATGGGAATTGTAAAACGAGGAAGCCCTGCAGTGCTAAAGGGCAGGGAAAATCTGGAACCTTTGCTTTTATTCCACAGGATAAAACGGCTGTTGTAGTTTTCAAACCCCAAATCTTTGCACAAATAAAAGAGCATTTTTGAACCATACCAAGCCGGAGCCACAAAGCCAACAGGCTCTCCAACATTTAGTTTTTGCCATTCCTGCAAGGCCTTGGTCAAAAGCATTTTTGAATCTTCTTTTGAAAGTCCGGCAAACTCAGATTCGCAATTTGTTAAACTAAGGGCAAGCCTCCCTAGCAGGCTTCTTTTTAAATTTAGGTCTGCCTTATGCCTATAGCCATGCAAATACAAACTATGCCCTTCCCTTTTCCATTCCAATAGTTGTTCGTTAAAAGCCTTTAAAACACTTGGCTGAACTCCCTCATTAAGCGGAATTATCATCAAATTCAAATGTTCATTTGTGCCAAATCTCTTTAAAATATCAGCAACGTTTGCGAAATTTTCCGCATTAATATCATGAAACTCATATACCGGAAAGCAATGCATCTATCTCTTCTTGGCTTAAAATACCCTCTTCGTGCTTGGATTCTTGTTTTGGAGCTGCAGATGTCGGTGCTGGAGCTGCTGTAGAAGTTAAAAAAGCCGGTACAGGCGATGGCGCAAAAGCCGTAGCTGTAGCTACGGGTAATAACTCTGGCATGGCATACCGTGTTGAAGTGTCTGAATCACATTTTCGGTCTACCTGATAAATAGCCATAAAATAGTCTATTGGCATTTCATAAGAATAACGCGGGTCTGCGAATACCTTCTCCCAAGCATTTTTGTCGTCAAACAACCACGGAAAAAACTGCGGTCTCATAGAAGGGAAAGTAGAAAAAACCTAATCAGCATTTACTATATTTGATTATTATGAAAGCAGAGTGGATAAATGCCTTTATTTTAGCAACCAGAGATACCTTCTCTAAAATGCTCAACATTCATGTGGAAGCCAGCAAACCTTATTTATATACCGAAACGGTGAATATGAAGGATATATCTGGAATGATAGGACTCTCTGGAACAATTAGGGGAGCTGTGGTCATAGGCTTTCCAGAAGCAAGCGCACTAAAAGCTGCGAGCAAGTTTATTGGCGAGGAATTTAAGGAGCTTGGACCAGATGTCAGTGATGCTGTTGGAGAGCTTGTGAATATAATCGCTGGCTACGTTAAGAAGTTCATTCAAAACGAAAGGTTTGGAATTTCCCTGCCATCCATAGCCAGAGGGCCAAAGCACATGGTATATATGCCTAGCGGTATTCCAACCATAGTTATACCCTTCAGCTCGGAGATTGGCAACTTTGTGCTAGAAGCGGCTCTTGCCGAAGGGCATAATGACTGAGGCTGGGTGTTCCTATTCTTTAAGCAGCTACCTAAGTTCCGTTCAAAGACTAATTAAAAATCAAGTGCCTCCTGTTTGGGTTCATGGAACTGTGGCGAGCTTGCAGGAGAGGGGCAATGTAGTTTATATAAACCTCGCGGAATACGAAGAAAACTCAGTTTCACCCAAAGCCACCCTTGGGCTTGTGGTATTTGCTTCTCAATATTCATCTCTGTGCCGCAGGCTCTCAGAGCTTCCAATACCCTTTCAAATAAAAAAAGATTTAAAAATAAAGGTTTTGCTAGAAGCAGATTTTTACATTCCACATGGAAAATTCCAGTGCAAAATAATAGACATAGATACGACTTTCACAATAGGGGAAATTGCAATAACCAGAGAAAATATTTGGAAAATGCTTGTGAAAGAAAATTTGCACAGAAAGAACGGCGAGCTTCCAATGCCAATGCTACCTCTTAACATTGGCTTAATAACATCTGAAAGCAGCGCAGCTTACAAGGATTTCACCTCTACAATTAGAGCCTCTGGGTATGCCTTTAGCATAACAACTATTTCTGCCAAAATGCAAGGGCAAAGCACAGAATCCGATATTGTAGAAGCATTAGGTAACTTAAGAAAACACAAGGACTTAGATATTGTTTGCATAATAAGGGGCGGTGGCGCAAAAACCGACTTGGTTTTTTTTGACAGTTATGCTCTTTGCAAGGCTGTGGCAATTTTCCCATTACCTGTGCTTACTGGAATAGGCCATGAAATTGACGAATCTCTTTTAGACAAGGTTGCTCATACCCACTTAATAACCCCAACCGAGTGTGCGAACTTTTTAATAGCAAGAGCAGATGTCGCTCTGCAAAGACTGCAAACAATATCTTATGAATTTGCAAATTTCACACAGTTTTTCGTAAGAGAGCGAGATAAGCTGAGTTACAAAACTTTGCAAATTTCAAATATGTGCGCCAAAAGGTTTGTACTCGAAAAAGAAAGGTTAGCCAGAAACCAGCTTGGATTGAGGCGAGGAGCTCCAAAAATAATGGATTACCAAAAACAGGTATTAAAACTATTGGAAGAAAAAACAAAGGCGGCAAATCCCGAAATTCAACTAAAAAGAGGTTACACCATAACTAAAAACCAAAACGGAAACATTCTGCGCTCGGCAAAAGAAGCCACCAAAGCCCCTGTATTGAAAACGGTGTTCTTTGATGGGGAGGTGGAATCTTTACTACATTAGCCATAATATTGTGAAAAAAATATTGATTTTGTGACTGCTTTCTTTTTGCTTTGCCTCTGCTGCAAGGCAGAGTTTTGTTGTGCTGCAATATTTCTGCTCGCTCACTGCACGGATTTTGAACGCAACAACCCAGAAGACCCTAGTAGCAAGTATTATAAAACCGTTCAAATCGGCGGACAAACTTGGATGGCTGAGAATCTTAACTATAACGTAAGCGGTAGCGAATGTTACGAAGATGATCCAAACTGTGCTAAATATGGTAGGCTTTATAATTGGGCTACGGCTATGGCATTGCCTTCAGATTGCAATTCTAAATCTTGTGCTTCACAAATATCCGAAAAGCACAAGGGTATTTGCCCATCTGGTTGACATATCCCAAGCAGTAGGGAGTGGGCTGTATTAATAGATTATATAGAAACGCAAGAATATGATTGTGCAACAAATTCCTGCGATGAATTGGCAATAGCGTACTTAAATGCAACTGATGGGTGGAACGCTTTGATAAGCTACGACGATAAAAACACAAGAGCAGCCGGCTGGTGGGCTACTTTTGAACCCGAAAGTCTTGATTACTACGCTTACGTTTGGAATATTGTATGGATGTTTAGGAGTGGGTGGGGTTTCCAGGGTGAACCCGATGATAAGTCTATCCCGCGGAGTGTTCGTTGTCTCAAGGACAATAGCAAGGATGATATGAGTAGCAGTTTGTTAGGTGAGCTAGTTACATTTAAAGCAATACCGTTTGATATGGATATATGGTTCACAGGAGATCCAACAAATGGTGCTTGCTCTACTTGTTCCCCATTGCCAAACGCCGGCGGTTTTCCAAACATTAACCAGATTTGGGATCCTGCAAGCGGACTAATGGTACCCACTTTCTCCACAACAACCACAGTTCACGGCTTTGGGCAAAAAGGAACATCAATTCCTTCGCAAAGAGCTGGCGAATTAATTTTAACGGCTTTTCCAAATGCAAGTGGCACTGTAAATACCATAAATGGACCAATGACTTATGCGGAATGGTTAGAAAACAAAGATATTCAAAAACTTTTCGGTTTGCCGCCAGAAGTTAGTGAGTATGGACCTTATGGAATAGCAGACCCAAAAAGCCAAGCATTAAACGGTGGATATACCTTTGTTAAAAATGGTTTTCCGAATGAAAGCTCTGTTGGCACAAATGGACCTGTTGCCCCAACTCGTTGCATTACAGATATAAGCAATCCATACGAACCACAATTCAACTGCCTGAATTTCAGTTTATTGGCACATCAGCCTTTTCAAATTATGGTTACTCTTTACGACCAGCAAGGCAAGATTGTAACCGAGTACCGTGAAAAAGTTACAGAAAAAGAATTCCGTAGCGTTGTACAAGGACCGAACTGGGTTGCCGAAGAACAATCAAATGTTGAAACATTAAAGAAAAGCCAAACCTATAACTGTAAAGCACCAACCCCTGAAACTTTTGGACTGCCAAATGTTTTAACAACAAATGGCTTGATAAAGGTAAACGTTAATATCTATCCATTCTCCGCAAATGGCGAGCCTTTGGGCTATGGCGTATATGTTGCAAAGATAATTATGATTGATTGGCCTTATGAAGGTTGCGTAAATAACGAAGGTATTCCAATATTTATAAATGCAGACTATAGGCAATTTCACGCCGATCAAAAATTTGATTGGAGGAGCAGGTAACAAAAAGAATTCCGCTACGCACCGCCAATTTAATGGCATCGCGAAGTTCCATAGATTTCAAATTCTCTTTTATCTGTGCTATGAACTCCTCGTAACCACTCAAAACCGAGCTTCTGCCTGCCATATCCGCATTATGACCCTTATTTATGTTGTAAACCCTTACCGCAAGCTCCAAATATAATACCGCAAGTTTGCTAAAATTTCATATATTACCTCCCATGTTAGAAGCGATAATTATTGGTTTAGTAGAAGGCATAACTGAGTTTTTGCCTATTTCATCAACGGGGCATATGCTAATTGCCGAAAATCTTTTGGGCAAGCATTATAGCGATGCCTTTAATGTTTTAATACAGGTTGGCCCCATATTGGCGGCTGCACTTGTGTTTTGGAAAGATATAGTTGGCTTTTTTGTTAACTGGGGGCAAAAAGAAACCAAAGACTATGTTGTGAAATTATTTGCCGCCTTTTTTCTCACAGGAATAGGCGGGCTTATTGCAAAAAAATGCGGATTAAAATTGCCAGAAAATGTTTTGCCCGTTGCCTTTGCCGTGATAATAGGAGCTTTTGTCATTCTTGCGGTGGAATATAAAGCCAAAACAAAAACATTGAATGCAAATTTAACTTGGTCAGTTGTTATTGCGGTTGCTCTTGGCCAGCTTTCAGCGGCTATTTTCCCGGGGGCATCTCGCTCTGGAATGGCTATTATGTTTGCAATTTTTTTGGGTTTTGCGCGCCCAGCTGCGGTTAAGTTTTCCTTTTTAGTTGGCATTCCAACCATGATTGCCGCAGGCGGCTTTCAACTGCTCTCTGCAATAAAAAAAGGCGAAACAGCAGATTTATTCACGCTAGAGGCTATTGTTGCTTATGTGGTGGCAACCATTTCTGCTTGGCTTTCCGTTGTTTGGCTTTTGCGTTTTGTACAAAAAAAGAATTTTGTTCCCTTTGCTTGGTATCGCTTGGCGCTTGGGTTTGCTATTCTAACCCTAGCTCATTTCCACCTTATGTGATATTCCAAACCGGCAGCAATATAAGCATCATAAGTTGAGCTGCCTATCACCTCTCTGGTCACAATTGATGTGCCTCGGTTTGCAAGGCCTGTTTGAAAATCTATGGCATAGTTTTTCAGAAAAGCGGTTCTAAGACCAAAATTCAAAGCTACACCTTTGTAATAAGATTCAAATTCAAAACGCCTTTTGTAAGAATTGTAGGCTTCTGTGCCGGATTTGCCTTTAAAATCAATATCTTCTGTGAAAAAGCTGTAAATAATGCTTGCCGAAACGTGCGGTTCAATTTCAATTTGAGGAATAGGCATAAAGACTTTCATAAATTCCAGAGATAGCATAAACTCATAGCGATTAAAATCCCAGTGATCAAGTTCTTTGTAAATCGATACGCCTAATGTATCAAGGTCTGATTCATCAACTTTTGCGCTGTGCTTTGATTTTCTAAATTCAAATTCAAGCCCTATAAAATCGTACAAAGAACCGCCAATATATGCTCTGTAAATAGGCGAAGAATCTTTTATAAAAAACCATACGCTTGTAGAGTCGTCAACATCTCGGTAATTTTTGATTTTTGAATTCAACTTGTGCCTATACCAAGAATCTGGAGTTAAGGGAACTTTTGTCTGAGTGTGCCCCAAACCAATTCCAAACCAAACATCGTACATAGGTTGTTCTGCAAAATACTCGTCTGGTTCTTTTTCTTTTGCCTCTCGCTCTGAATCTGAGAGCCTTCTCTGAGGTTTGCCGCTAAACCAGTCGCTTGCGAGTTTTCTAGCTATTTTTGCCGAATCTTCTGTTAAAGGGAATATAGCTATTTGCTTGGGTTCAGAGCTAGTTTCGTCAAAAAGCAAAAACCACGCTTTGTCGTTTTTTATTGTGCTAAAAATCAAACTGTTGTCTTTTAATTTGCCAAGTCTCTCAATGGCGTGTGCATTGCGAGGGCGTAAATCTTCGGGGTTAAGGCGTGGGTCTAAATTTGTGTTCAGCCATTTTGCGTATAGAGAAAGGGTAGTGTCGCGTTCCCAGTCGCCTGCTTCGTAGCAAGAAGGCGTTCCTATTTTTTCGTTTTCGTAGCGAAGCGCAAAGCAAAAATCCATTGGGGTAATATATCGCTTGCCATAGCTCCAAAGCAAAAATTCTCCATCTTTCCAAACAGTGGGTGCAGCTGCGTTGGAATAGAGAGTTATGAGGAAAATAACTATTACAATTTTTTTATACATTCTGCGACCGCCTGTTTTGTAGTGTTCACAAATATATCCATATTAAAAACATCTTCTTTTATAGGTGTTTGCACGCTTATAATTCCGCTTCTCAGTGGAATTTGCCTTTTGTTGTCCCAAAGTGTGAAGGTTGCTATTATTGAAAAATCCTTGAATTTCTTTTTTTGAGACATTTCAACATTTGCCTTTGTGTAGTCGTAAAAATTTTCCGCTTGCAAATCCCCGCCCACTGTGTATTCGTGGATTATGAAAAGATAATTTGAATTGCCTATTTCCACTCCTTGCTCTGGGAATCTTGTTTTTATGAAAATTGTTTTATCCATTTTCAAAGTTTCCTTTGAAAATCTTTCCCTGTCTTTTTTTGATACTGCAGAAACATTCCAGCTTTTTGAGAGTTCGCTTAAAATAAGGGAATCTGTGAGTTTTTCCAGTTTATCGTAAATGGAATCGCCCTGTATATTTAATTTTTCTGCAAACCAGCTTGTGCGGGTGAGCATAAAAGCATCGTCTAGCTGCACAACGCCAACGCTTTCTGTTTTGGCAGGAGGGCTGCTGTAAAATTTATGCGAATTGGTGAAATTCTGCGAGCAAGCCAAGAAAAACACCGATAGTATTAAACACCTAATCATCAACCCCCCATTCCTTGCGGTAATTTTCAATTTTTTCTTTATATTCTGCCGGAGCGAATTTCAATATATCGTCTATTGAAGCTATTGAATAAGCTTCTATACCGTATTTTTCCCTTATCTGCTGCAATGCGCTTTTGCCATCTCCTAATTTTTCTTTTCTATCCATTGCAACTATTAAACCTATAACCTTTGCATTTGGTATTTGGTTCATTATGCTCATTGTTTCTTCTATGGATGTGCCTGCGGTTATAACGTCTTCTATTATAACTATCTGTTTTTTCTCTGAGTAGGAGTCTCCCACCAAAACTCCGCCTTCGCCGTGGTCTTTTGCTTCTTTGCGGTTATAGGTAAAACTTACATTTATGCCGTGTTCTCTGTGCAAGGCAGCAGCGGTTGCGGCGCAGAGCGGAATGCCTTTATATGCGGGTCCAAAAAGATTATCCGCTTTACCCGCAAAATATTTTTGGAAAATTTTTGCATAACAACCAGCGAGCAAGGCAAGTCCTTCGCCATTGCAAACCTTGCCCATATTCACAAAATAAGGGCTTACCCTCCCGCTCTTGGTCACAAAGCTACCAAATTGCATAGCTCCGCACTTAGCCAAAAAAGGCACAAGTTCATTTGTGTTTGTTTGGGTCATCGTCTCCTGCTTTATTGTCCCAAGCTGCTTTAACGGGATCGTAGGCTTTGATTTTTGCTTCCAATTTATCGTACCAATCTGGGTCGCGTTTGGTTTTGTTGAATATAATCAAATTGTACACCAACAATAAGCACAGCACAACCACCGCAGCTCTGATATTCTTTTTAGAACCTAAATACAAAGCAAATAGCAACATAAAAACTGCTATTAGGCCAAAATTGTAGTGAGCCGTGTAGAATTCAGTAAGGACCTCGGTCATCATAAGAACTGCTCCTATTTTTTGTATTCCATAATCTTAATGCGCATTGTATAAGGATTGGGCGGAGATGCGTGGGTGTTGCCGGTTTCGGTTACATTTATATAGAATGGAACCAAATCACTTGCGCTAAGCGATGGGTCTTCAAGGAGATATTTTAAACCGACTATATACTTAAAGGCATTGGATTTTCCTTTT
>Ga0268262_10004901_pt1 | contig 13525 bp, 28 predicted proteins | sample TergutNc150P3_FD_190354 | JGI IMG/M metagenome (GOLD analysis project Ga0268262, IMG submission 190354) | Nasutitermes corniger P3 segment gut microbial community from laboratory colony in Florida, USA - Nc150 P3 (SPAdes) (version 2) | ecosystem: Host-associated > Arthropoda: Insects >... | reverse complement strand
AAGGAATCGAAAACCAGCGTCAGGGGCCGCGTCCAGCAAATGGCTTGGTCGGAGGATTATCTGGAAAGCCTGCTGTTCCGTTCGGATTTCGCTTCGCTACAAGAAGCTTCATAGTGCGCTCGCCCTGGAGCCAACAGCTGTTGACGGTTCTATTAAGGATGCCTATAATAAACTAAGTATTATTGTTTGGTTAAGGCCAGTTGGTGGGCGATTAACTCAGTGGCGAGAGTACTACCTTCACACGGTAGGAGTCACTGGTTCAAATCCAGTATCGCCCATCGACTGGCTTCTGCTAAGTGCCTGTATTGCAATGAATTAGCCTGACCGATCAACGGAAGGCGTATCACGCTAAAGCCCGAGTGACACTGAAAGTGACACTTTAGGGCGAAGGAATTGATATGCGCCCGTTGAAAACCCGCAAGCCTTTTACCCTTTACAAAAAAGAAACCAAAAGCGGCCTTGTATGGTATGCACGTTACTGGGACGAGGCCACCCAGCGGTATGCCCTAACCCGATCAACCGGCGTTCCTGCCGAGGGAAAGAAACAACGCCGCTACGAAGCGGAGCAGGCGGCAAGGGATATGCTATCCAAGATACGATTCGTGCCGACAGCCACGGAAAAATCATTTGTTCAGTATGTGGCCGACTTCTGGCTTCCCGATTCCCCCTATGTCCGGGAGTGCGCCCTGGTCAAGAAAAAGCCGTTGGCGGCAGCTTATGTCGGCTTGCACCATGAGGACGTTAGGCGGCATATCGAGCCATTCCCTGCTTTCCATGGGATCGGCCTCCGCCAGCTTACTCCCGGCCTTATCCGCGACTGGATGCGGTGGATGGCGGAAAGGGGCGTTAAGGGAGGGCGAATGAACAAGGTTATGCAGGCCATGAGCGTGGCGGTACACTATGCGGTTGTACGCGAAGAACTGGAACGCGATCCGTTCAGGAATATCCATAAAGCCCCGGAAACCAGGAAAGAAAAAGGCATCCTCTCTTCCGCCGAACTGGCCAGGCTGATCGGCACGCCTGCGGCAGATCCGCGCGGCCGGCTCGCAGTCCTCTTGGGGGCTCTGTGCGGCCTGAGGCTGGGAGAAGTCCGAGGCTTGCTCTGGGGTGACATTGGCGATGGGATTGTCGCCGTATGCCATAACTACGTTGACGACGAAGGAATCAAGGCCCCGAAAAGCGGCAGCGCCGGAACGGTTCCATTTGCCGATGCAGTACGGGCGGCCATAGACGAAGTGCGGCGGGTGTCGCTGAATCCCGAACCGGATCGGTTTGTGATGGAAAGCCTGAAACGTCCTGGAAAGCCCTATGCAAAAAGCTATTTTGACGATGCCCTTAAAAAAGAGCTTGCGGCCATCGGCATTGCAACGGACGAACAGCGCCGCCGCAACCTGACCTTTCATAGCCTCAGGCACACGTTTATAACTCTGGGACGGCTCGCTGGTATTTCGGATTTTGAAATTCAGGCATTGGCCAGGCACAAGTCCGGGGCAATGATGGAACGGTACAGCCACGCTTCCCAGGTGATCGACTTTAACGCCGCACGGGAGAAAATAGAAAAAGCAATTGAGGCAAAAACAGCGGAATGAAAATAATTCATGCTAGGCTTGCGCATAATGCGTTTTATGCGAATGATGCAGTATTAATATATCTGAATTTTATTGATTTGTCTTGACTTTATTCTTACTATGATGATACAGTTTGCATAGACAATTAATTTATAGGCTTACTGAAATACAGAAGCCCCCAAGCCCATCGGTCGGGATAGGCTCTGAATCTTTTTGGTTCAGACATTTTTCCGGCGAATGGATTTGGGGGCTTTTTGTTTTCTTGGCACCACAATTTTTATGGGAGGGATCACATGGCGCAGTTCAACACTATTTCGCAGGCTCAAAAAATTCTAAGCATGAGCAGGCCCACAGTCCAAAGGCGGATCAAGTCCGGCGAAATTCCCGCCGTCCGTTTAGGCGGAAAGGTGTTAATACCGGCAGAGTTTTTTGAAGCCTTGAAAAACAAAGCGATGGACAAAACCCCTCAAAGCGGGAAATAGCCATGAATAATCGGGACCGTGAAGAGGACCGCGCCGCATATCTCTTCGAGCAGATAAAACCAGAATTAATAAAGCTTCTACGAAACGCTCCGGAATATGGATCGTGCGGGGTCAACGTAAACCTTGTTCAAGGCGAGGTTGTGCGCATTTCCGTCACGGCAGAAGTTACCCGGAGGCTTAATCCTAAGATAAGAGGGTCTGAATAATGAAACACGACTTACCTTATTTCTCCCATTATAGCACAACCCACAACGAACCAAGAATGCAGGCACTTTTAGCAGAGCATGGATTTGAGGGATACGGCAGATACTGGACACTCTGCGAAATAATCGCCTCGTCCCCAAATGCCATTCTCGACATATCCAGCAGGATAATAAAGCTGCCTGTTGCGCGGGCTTTGGGATTGAACGCGGAAGAATTCGACAGCTTTATAGTTTTTTTAAGTGCGCCTGACATTAAACTCATAAGGCTTGAAAACTGTCTTGTTACCACGGATCAATTACAAGAAGATTATCAACGAGTAACAAAAAAGCGAGAACGTGACAGAGCCGATTACAATCCCATTGCCGACCCGCCACCGGATTTGTCAATTCCGGTAGAGGAAATAACATTTCCGCTACCGGAAAATACACAGAGTAGAGTAGATCAGAGTAGAGTAGATCAGAGTACAATAGATCAGAGTACAAAAGATAATAGTAGTAGTACATCGAAAAATTACAAAGATGGAAATTGCTCTGAAACTACTACTAACGACTTTATAAATAAATGCAAAATTCTGGGATATTCCATCAGCCGCGCAATGGCAGAAAAAATCTGCGCTGGAATGGATACATCATGGCTTTATGGTGAATTTGCTTATCCAGAGTTTGTTGATGAAAAAGTAGTTCGCAATGATAGATATTCAGGAAAACCCCATGATGAAATGCTGCGCATATTTATTGGCACTGCTAAAAGATGGGATGAGCACCAGGAAGAATTCCATGAATGGCGCAATAAGAAGATCGCCGAGGCGGCGGCACAAGAAGAACGCCGCCAAGAAGAAGCCAACGCCCAGGAGAAGCGCCGCCGCTTGGGCCAGGCCCGAGCCTGCAAGCCAGAAAAATGCAAATGCGGCCATCTTCTTGAATTCAACGGAGAGCGGGGCACTTGCCCCGCTTGCGGCAGCAGGTACTTTTTCAACGAAGAAAAGGAGATGTGGGAACACAGCGATCCCGCAGAATCTGAATCGCTTATAAAGCAGTTCCGAAAACACCTCGGCCAGGGCGAAACGGAACCTTCCCAGAAACTGGACGAACATTTTATTAGCATCTGGACGCAAAACCCCGACGTGTTCAATTTCACGGCTACGATAAAAGACAAACAGGGTTGGGAAGCGTTCTGGAAAGCCTGCACTTTTTCCGAAAGCGATATTGATGCCAGAATGGGAAACTATATCGCCGGAGTAAAGAATGGCGTGGTCAATCGGCTCTATATACCGGCTTCCCCTGACAGATTTGTTTTGGATGGCTTGCTGTCAAAAAGCACCGAACCGTTCAAAAAGCTAGGACGGCACATAGCCAGTGACAATGTTGAAAAAGATGATTACAAGCAATATTTCCGGGAAGAATAGAATTGGATTGCCAAAACAACATCGAGGGGGATTGAGTTTTGACGCCCGAAGGCCGCATCAAAGCCGATATTTTGCGCTATTTGGAAAGGCGCGGCATCTTCGCTTGGAATAATCCCAGTGGAGCCGTCCGCATAGCCCCGGATCGGTGGCTTAGTTTTGGCAAGAAGGGAAGCGCAGATATTTTGGGCTGCCTGCCTGACGGCCGTTTCCTGGCCATCGAGGTAAAGGCGCAGCGTGGGCATCTCTCCCAGGAGCAGTCGGCGTTCCTTGAAAAAATCCGGGGCTTTGGCGGCCTGGCCGTTGTCGCTCGGTCATTCAAGGAACTTGACAAAGCGTTACGCGAAGCGGGGTATGCTATGAAGGATATGCCGCTGTTTGCGGGGTAGAACATTGCAGGGAGATAGGGAGGAGATTATGAAGCTGACAGATCCACAAATTGAGGAGATAAAATCTGGCGCTGAAAAGATAGGCGATTTTGGGAAGGTGACAATTTCCGTAGCCGGGCCTGTGGTGGACATCACCACAGAGAAGCGCATCCGCTTCCAGAACGGCAGGCAAGACACAAGCAGCGCAGAAACAAGGAGATAGTTATGGCTGGCGGGATGATAAATTTCACTTATCCATTGGGCGCTAAAAGCATTGGCGGTTTTGAGATAGACGCTTTTTTTGTGGAGAAATATAAATTCGCAAACCGAGTGACCAGCCTCCCTGTGGAAGAAGGCTCCGTTGTAACCGATCACGTCGTGGAGGAGCCGGATACCATCGACATCGAGGCTTTCATCGGCTGCACGAAGTTTGAAACGAACGCGAACCCTCCAGGCCCAGACCCCGATTTGTCAAACGTCAATATTCCCGACGACATGAAAGCAAGGATACGTCAATCCTACTTCGAGCTTCTCCGCTTGAAGCGCGAGCGGCAGCCCGTCGATGTCGTCACAGGGCTATCGACATTTCCGGACATGATAATAGTTTCCTTTGAAATCGACAGGGAAGTGGAGACGGGCGCGGATCTGGATTTCTCGATGAGGTTCCAAAGCCTCAAGATTGTGAAAAGCGAGGAGGTTGAGATAAGCGTCGCTCCCATCCCTGAAGCTTCGGACATGGTAGGCGAAACGGTAAACCTTGGTCCATCAGGAAAAACGAAGATCGAGGATCCGTTGGAACTAAAGGAACGATGGCGGCAGCTTTATTATTCGACCGGCGGGAAAGCCCCGACGCAAGAGGAGTTTTTTGAACAGTGGGGGGAGTGGCCAGTCAGAGAAAGCTTTCCTGTGGCCAAAGCAGCCGGACGCGGCAATACGTCACAAGCGAGGTAATGAAATGAGCAAGGAAGGCGAAGCCAACACCTATTTGGACATCGGAAAAATACTTGCCGCAGCGGGTTGGAAAATAATCAAGTATGAGGATCTCGGCGGCGGCGTGGACCTCACGATTATTCCTGTGCCGAAGAAGGAGGAAAAGGAAAACGCCGAAGAATTGGATTTTAATTAAGAGGCAAACGGTATGAGAAACGGTTTAGAAAACGGTATGAGATTAGGCAAGGGCAATCATTCCTCTGTTATTCATCTGTTTTACTGAAGAAAACGGTGATGGAAACGGGGAAAAAAACGGTGATTAAACGGGGATGAAGGCAATCCCAGGATTCTCGCGCCTGTTTGACTTTTCCGCTCTCCTATGCGATATTATATACAGTGCCACATCCCGAGGAGGCCTTGTATCTTCGAGAGACAACGGGAGAGTTGCTTAACGGTGGCTCTCCCGGATTTTTTAGAAGCCGCTTAACAAACAATCGTGAATCCGATACATTTAATATGCCAGGCCGTGAGATTAAAAGCCCACCGCGTGGAACCATGCCACATCCCGAGGAGGCCTTGTATCTTCGAGAGACAACGGGAGAGTTGCTTAACGGTGGCTCTCCCGGATTTTTTAGAAGCCGCTTAACAAACAATCGTGAATCCGATACATTTAATATGCCAGGCCGTGAGATTAAAAGCCCACCGCGTGGAACCATGCCACAGACCGAGGAGGCCTTGTATCTTCGGACACCAACGGGAGAGTTGCTTAACAGCGGCTCTCCCGGATTTTTTAGAAGCCGCTTAACAAACAATCGTGAATCCGATACTTTTATATCAGCGAGGCTGGAATGGTGATGGTGACATTCATTCCCCCCCCGCCAGCATACCCGGCTGCTCCGCAGCCGGTGTTTTTTTTGCCCTGGCATCGGCGAAGCGGATGGTGACTAAAAATATGGAGTAAAACCCACCATCCGCTGAACCGATACCGCGTCCTGTTTCCCTCCTTGCTTAAGATTTGCCCGGCATTACGGCAGGGACTTTTACCTTCTCAAGCCATGCGTCCAGATCCGCTGGCCTGGTAAGCCGCTTCGTTGCCGTGACCCGATAAAACGGCCACGGCGGGGGATACTGCTTCATAAGCAAGTACACCTGGCTCAAGCTGACGCCAAGCCTTTTAGCGACATCCTTTGGCTCAAGCCATTCCTTTTCTTCCATGGTTTCTGCTTCCCCTTGTCTTTATGAGATGGTTGCATGGCCTTTATAGCTTCGGCATTTGCCTATGTATTCGTAAGGGCAACGGCTTTCATCGTTACACCCGTCACTGCTTCCGGGGCTTGCTCCCGATTAGCGCGATATTCAAATTTAGTTGGTAGCGGGCTTTTGGGTTTTCAGGATTGAATATCTTCCCTACCCCAAAATAACCAACGCTGCCGGTTGTAAACTCCCGCGGCATAGCGTGTAACACGCCCCAGGTCTTGTCCATGTTCTTGATCTCAATCGTCAAAAAATCGGGCGCTTTTTCGTCTTTCATATCATGCTCCTTTATTGGTTTATGGCAAACTGCCTGAATGCTGCGCTATGTGCATATTGTATTTTTCAAGCAGCTTGTCTGGCACCACACCGATGTAATCGCAGAAATATTTCCCTGTGTCGGTATAGAAAAAACTGGCTTCGTTGTCCTTTAAGGCGCTGCGTATCACCGCAGCAATAAGCAGCCTGTACCCTTCCTCTAGGTTGCTGCACCCATTCCCGCGTCCTACACGGCTCCTGCCGGAATGGGCAGCGCTCATTTTCCTGCGCGTTTCTGCCGTGTGCCGTTTCCCATAGAAAGGGTTTTTTTCCCCGCGCTGGTCCCTCATGCGCTACGCCTTCGGCGGTTCGTGCGCTGTTAAAAAAACGCGCTCCTCATTGCCAGCCGCATACTCAAGCTCATACACGGCTTGACCCCGGCCACCGACAATGCGCCGCGCTTCCAGTAGCGTAAAATCTGCGGCTTTCAATACTGCGTCCAGTGCCTGCGCGATCGCCGACGTTTCTTTAATGTACAATGCTTTCATTTTTTTCGCTCCTTAATCGAAATTTCCGGGGCTATAGCGCCCCGGAGTGCGCTTTATGCGATATCGTCGTCTGCGTGATGATCCTCAATTTCTTCTTTGGGGACTGGTTTCCCAAGATGCCCTGTGAAACGGTTTCTGAAAATCCTGTCCTTGAGCTTTTCAAAAAGGGTTCTGGTAAGCCCCGCTTCCCAAGCTATCGCCCTTAGCGCTTCAATGTCGTCTTCGTGATAGGTGCAACGTGCGTTTGGGTTTTCTATCGGCGCGAATGCCTGCTTCATTTCGCCGATTTTGCTCTGCATGATCGCCAATGTGCGGCTCATGTAATCAAGCTCTGTGTATACGTCTTTGCGCATCCGGTTTGCGCGGTCGATAAAATCGTAAAGGCGCGTCAAAAAGGTTGCCTTGTCATAGTCGATATAAGGCTGTGCGTTTTTTGCTTTCATATTGCCTCCCTTTTCCATACGGACAAATGCGGACGGATTATGCGCTTTTCAATTTCCGCAGATATTGCCTCTTTGCTCTGCCTGATAACCCATGAAATTTCATGGCTCTTTGAACGGTTATCCCTCCGGCACATTTCCTCCAGAATGGCGCAAACATCATCCCGCAGCGTTATGACTATTTTGACCTTGCCTGTTTTTGTTTCTGCCATTGTCTCCTCCTTTGCCGGTTCCCCGGCGTTATGCGGTATTCCCAGCCCATACGGTCCGGAAGCTTCAAAAAAGGGGAAGGACGGGAAAGCCCCGGAGCCCCCGAAGGTGCTAGATTATTTCCCGATTGATAGCGTCCTTCAATGCTTCCAAGGGGTAAAAAATGTTTTCTACGAAAGCCGCATCAATCAAAATATCAAGCAGCTTAAGCGCGTCCTTCCGGTTTTCAATCCGTGGCTCGTATTCAAACCTTACGCCTGTAATTTTTGTTGCTGTCGGATTGTTTTTCATGGCTGTCCTCCTTCCGTGGTTTATGGGTGCGCGGGGCAATGCGCCCCGCCTTCCCTTGTTTCCCGATTACATTGCCTCCTCGATCCAAACAAAACCATCGCCATATTCAACGTGCTTAAAAGGTATTAGCTCGCCTGATATCGCCGCTTCCGCGTTGCGTCCGAGATAGCCGGTAATAAACGCTTCAGATACGGCTCCCTTTATCAGTTTGCCTTCGGATTCTTCAAAGTCTTTTTTCGTTCCGTGATACACGTCGTATTTCATTTTCCGCTCCTAAACCACCAGGGCCAGCCTTGCGCCCCGGATGTCCCCATCCACTACCCTAAGCCCCTTGGCTCTAAGGCTTGCGGCGGCGGGGGCGTATTCCGCAGGGAGATAGCCCATGCAGTACAGGCCCCTGCCATTCTGTACGCCAACCATTACACGTGCGGCTTTGCGGTCGGCGGCGTTTTCCGGCTCCGGCACTACGAAAGCCCTTACTTGATCCGGGGCATAGGCAGAAAGCCTTTTCAAAGCCTCCTGCCTGTTGCCGAAGGACGTGCCCTTTACCGCCAGTTCCAAGCCCCTGGCCTTCACGATTGCCCAGGCTTTCACAAACGCATCATGGCGATCCATCCGGCTTGAAAGCCTGTTGCCAATCGCCATTACCTTGCTTTTCATTTCCCTGTTTGTCATGGTCATTACCTCCGTATCTGGTTTATCTATATATAAATCTAAGGCATAAATTAGATTATGTCAATATAAATCTAAGGAAAAGATTAGATTTTTATAAGAATTTTTTGCTTTTGCTATATGTTTGTATAGTACTTGATAAAATCTAATGTTTATCTTATAATTTCCCGATATGATAAAAATGGAAGGATATACCATTTCAGAAATGGCGAAAGAGTTAGGAATCGCTTCTAATACTGTTATGCAACGGCTTTATGTTGCAAAAATAAAGCCCATTACTAAAGAAGCGTTATACGATAAGTCGGCTCTTGAAGCTATACGCAATGTGCCAAGCAAAGGCCGCCCGAAGAAAGCCGCGCCGTATCCGGAGCCTGCCAAGCCAAAACCAAAGAAACCCGCGAAGCCTAAAAAATAATGACAGTTGATGCGTCAGGTTTTTATGATTGGCTCAATGATGTAACCGATGAAGTTGATAAAAAAGCCGAGCAACTAAATATCGACAATTGGGAAGCGGCAGGCTTGCGGGATGGCGCTCCGCAATCCGCAATAGACGCTTTTAATGAGTATAAAGAGATGATGGCGAGAGATAGAAAAGAAAGGGCAGAACAGTTGCAGGAGTGTCTGTCAAAAGCCGCAGACAGGTGCTTAAAGTGTTTCGCTGAATATCTTGATAAATCCGATGGTTCGCGGAAAGAGAAAGCAATAGCGGATATAGGGCTGGTCAAGGATGCCCCGCAGAAAGCCATAAAAGCATATAAAGAATACCAAGAAATAATGAAGGCAGCTAGGGAACATGGCATAAAGCTATAAAGCCGTAATTCCAGATTTGGGGGAATAGACGAGGATGCGCGGCTACTATAGAGCCTGGTTACTCGAAAACCGACAAAAACAAAAAAGCCCCTTGACAATACATACAAAAACGTATTACATTATTGGCGTGGAAGAACGCCGGATCGTCTGGGACGAGGCCAAGAACGCCGAAAACAAGCAAAAGCATAAAATCGGCTTCGAGGTGGCCCAATATGTATTCTCCGATCCGTTGCGGATATGGCGGCTTGACAGGAGCGAAAACAACACGTCCGGCGAGGATCGTTGGCAAACTATCGGCAAGGTCGGAAAAACTTTCTTTGTGGTCTATACAGAGCAGGAAGAAGGGAACGAGAACGTAACCCGCCTTATATCGGCGCGGAAAGCGGAAAAACATGAAAGGAGAAGCTACAATGGGCACTATCAAATCAACGGTAATGGTTGGACAAAAGATACCTAAGGAAATTCTGAAACTGGCAAAAGAGCAGGCCAGGGAAGCGCGAAAAGCGCCCAAGGTACACGATCCCGATTGCCCCGAATCCACGCCGGAGGCCCTTGCGGAATTCGCGGCCATGGCGCGGGAATTGCGGAGAAACAACCGAAACCCCTCCCCTGTGGTCGCGCTGCGGGTCAAGCCGGATACCCTTTCAAAGTACAAGGCCCTGGGCAAGGGCTATACCGGCATCATGGCGGACGTGCTGAATTACGTTGCCGACAATCCGGAGATACTTTCAAAAGCATCCGGCACGGCGATTGCCAGATAACCCCTACGACAAAACCCGTAACAGAATAGCGCATAACGCAACCGCTTAGGCGCTTCTCCGGGGCAGTTTTTCGCGCCTTGAGACCCCCCTTGAAAAAACCCTCCAGGACGCACGAGGAAGCCCGCTATCGCGTCCGACAGGGATTTGTTGCCCCCCCCCAACACACCACACACATTGAAGGGTATCTTTCCGTTTTTGCTTCGTCCGAAAACCCGTAGAGGGCGTAGAGCTGTAGAGGATGCGCGACCACCATAAAGCGCTGCCGTTACCTGACAAACCCTACAGAGCCTTCTCCGAGTGACACTGAAAGTGACACTTTTCCTTCAAAACCTTAGCCGAAAAAAGTTTACAGCATGACAAACGGTGATAGCGTCTGATATATGCAAAGCGCATAATTCGTTACATTATAAAGAATTGCCGCCAAACTGCCGACCATACTGATATAGCGTGATACAGTCTGACTCAATAGGCCAATACCTTCACACGGTAGGAGTCACTGGTTCGAATCCAGTATCGCCCATCGGCTGGCTTCTGCTAAGTGCCTGTATTGCAATGAATTAGCCCGACCGAACAACGGAAGGCGTATCACGCTAAAGTCCGAGTAACATTTTAGGGCGATGGATAAGGATCCAAAAATGGCATATAACGTTTTGGCTGTTTACGAAGTTGGCGGCGGCATATAAGGGCTTTGCGAAGCAAAGACCGCCGCCGCCAATTTGCCGGAATGAGGCGTGGGAGCCTTCAGGCGACCTAGCCGAATGTAGGCCGAGGCGCTTCTGCGCCGATGCGTAAACAGTCCTGTTATGCGTAGTATGGGCTGGTTTTATTTTATCTGTTTTCAAATCCAATAAATTCTATTGTGTCCTTTTCAAAGAATTCTATTTTTCCATCATTATCAACTGGAAAAATATGAAATTCTTTGGGAAGCTGAGATAAAATGCTTAACTGACCCTTTGCCAAGAAGGTTTTGTTATTTATATCTATATATATTATTGGGTATTTACTATTTTTTAAAATGTTTAGTTTTTCATTGTTAATTATTTTTAATATAAAATATACTTGCATATCATGTTCGATATAAGAAATTATCTCATAGTCATTTTGATATAACCTTATTTCAATATCATTTGAATCATTAATGTATATTGCCGTTGGTCCGTCAGAGCCTCCAATTATTGCTATTGAATGATGCCTGCCAAAAGCAATAGCTGAATAAATTGAAATACTAATAAGAATTATTGATATAGTCGCCAATAACATAAATACAATTTTCACAAAATATTTCAATGTTTTTCTTTTTATTATTAACACAATAATTGAAAAACAAAAAATCAAAACACAGATAATTAGTCCATAATATGACGCAATAAGAAAAACTAAAAGCGAGTTAAAAACATTTATAGTGGTTTAAGTTAAATAATTGAATAACCAAAATATTCATAGATTGCGGAATCAACAAATTGATAATCATGTATGCTATCGCGAAGATAGCGTTTCATATTTGCCCATGATTTTTCTATCGGGTTGTAGTCCGGCGAATATGGCGGTAGAAACAATAGCCTAACCTTTCCCCTTGCCAGTCTGCGCAGCCGTTCCTTTGAGTGGAATCTTGCATTGTCCATTATTGCCGTACGGCCTTTAGGAATTTCCTTTAGCAAATAATTTTCAAACCAATCTTCGAAATAAGCGCTATCTGTTGAATGTTTATAACATTCAATGGCTATATGCTCATTGTTGCAAAGGGCACCGATAACATTTACCCGCTCAAAATGGCTTCCCATTTTGATGTCTTATACTTTCTGCCCCCGCACGGCGCGGCCATATTCTCGCTGAAAATAGCTATTTACGCCGCTTTCGTCAATGTAAATGCGTTTTTCACGGGGTACCCTATTTAGCCGTGTAATAAATTCTGCACGTTTTTCTTCGGACTTTTCATAATAAGTGAAGGACTTTTTTTTCGCGTTATATTGAGTTTTTCAAGCATGAGGAAAACCGCTTGGGGCGTGCAATCAAACAGCTGTGCCAGTTCATAAAGATACATATCCGGCTTTTCCTCTATGGCTTCTTTCAGTTTCTCTTTGTCTATCTTTCGTGACCGCTCTCGAAATACTTTTGTCCCGTCGTATCCGTTTTCCAGCTTTTCTTTCCATTGGTAATAAGTTTCTGCCGGAATATCAAACGTGTCTTTCAATTCCCTGAAGGTATGCCCTTCATCTTTGTAGGCTACCGCACGCCGTATATAATCTATGCTATACATGCCTTATTTATCGGTTTTTCCTTCAATTACTTAACTTGATCAACTATAAATCTAACCTTGAAAAAACAATCGAGAAAATTTTACAAAAAACAGAAAAAATTGAAAAACAAACAGAACACCCGCAGATAATACCGGAATATGAAATGAAATTGATAGATAAGGGGTGTATAGACGAAAATCTCAATGCAATAAATTCAGCACCTGAAATAGCAGAATTTCTAGTTGATAAAATGTTTATGGATAATTTAAAACCTGAAATAATACAGCGTTATAAATATAACGGGGAACCATTCACACTTAGGACTGCAAGAAAAGCTGTAACACAGGCAAAGACAAAATAGAAAGGAAAAATGGGATAAATTAGGTATATTCTGGCAATGCAATAAAATAAGCCACATTTTATAATTTCCCTATAAATTGCCGCAGATTACGGCAAATAGGGGGATATTATGCCAGAATTAAAAACCATCGACGAGGTAGCGCCGATATTGCGGATCAAGCCAGTTACTGTCAGGCGGCTGATATATGATGGAAAACTGCTTTATGTGAAAGTCGGAAGGCGGTACTGCTTTACCAGCGAACACATCACGGCGTTTATTGCGCGTAACGAACACAACACGCAAACAGAGGATGACCTTGACGCTACCGTCTGACGTTTTAACCGAGCTTGAGAAAGCGCTTGAGGGTTTGCGCTTCGCGAAGGTAAACCTTGAAATCGTAATCCACGATCAAAAGCCGAAGTATAGGATTATTATCGAGCGCAGCATTGTTCCGGGAGCCGATACGTCGGGGGAGGCCGTATGCCATGCCTGAAATAAAAAGCCCATCACAAACGGAGGGTATTCCGAAGGATGGGTTTTTCTTTGGCAACGACGCTATACCAAATATAACCGAACGCGCTGAAAATAGCAAGCCTTCGCTTTTGGAAAACATGCAAACGCAAGCTCAAAGCCCTTCCCCTGAGGGGAGGAACAACAATACCAAGGAGAAACCCATGTCAGATTTGAACGAAGAAAGCAAAGAACCGGCCGAGGAGAAAAACCTCAGCCCCAAGGAGCTGGCGTTCCAGAACA